>JAEEGL016387379.1_pt1 | contig 14700 bp, 2 predicted proteins | sample 9134231 | NCBI WGS metagenome assembly JAEEGL01 (sample SAMN16246548, study PRJNA631951) | gut metagenome | biome: gut microbiome; feature: rumen; material: fiber-attached | host: Bos | place: Iran: Karaj | collected 2018-10 | reverse complement strand
TTTTTTGCGGGATCAGCCGCGGGCGATGAGCTCAATTAGCTTCAAAGTGAGCTTCGCGGAGTTCTCAAAGGCATCCATGGGCAGGAACTCACAGGATGCGTGGAAGTTCAAAGCCCCGGTAAAATAGTTGGGCGTAGGGATTCCTTTGGTGGAGATGAAGGAGCCATCGGTGCCGCCCCTCATGGCCTTGGTCTTAGGCTCGATACCAAGTTCCTCAAAGGCCTCGTAGATGTAGTCGATGCAGACATTGTTGTCCTCGGTCAGGGCGTCATAAATGTTGCCATAGATGTCCTTCATCTCCAGGGATAACTTGGCCTTGGGATGCTTCAGCTGAGTGATCTCGAGAGCCTTTCTTAGGAATTCCTTCTTGGCGTTGTATTTTGCGAGGTTGTGGTCGCGGATGTCAATCATGACCATGCCGTCCAGACTGTCGCAGTGTATGTCGGTGACCCAAAGATAGCCTTCAGTATCCTCGGTGTGCTCCGGAGTCTCAGCGCGGTCCAAAAGATTGATGTAGTCCATGGCTACCATGACCGGATTGACCAGGTTATTCTTGGAAGACATGGGATGAGCAGACACGCCTTTTATTTTAAGCACTGCCTCGCCGGCGTTGAAGGTCTGATAGACCACCTCGCCCTGCTCGCAGCAATCGATGGTATAGGCGAAGTCCACAGGAAACTCGCTGAAATCCATGGATTTGGACCCTCTGAGGCCTGTTTCCTCATCAGGTACAAAAGCAATGTAGATCTCACCGTGCTCCATGTCAGGGTTTTCCTTCAAAATCTCAAGGGCCGTCATGACGTTGGAAATGGCCGCCTTGTTATCCGCACCAAGCACAGAAGTGCCATCACTTACAATGATGTCCTGACCGATATAGTCATTGAGCTCGGGATGCTCGTCCACCTTGATGTATATCTGCTTCTCCTGGTTCTGGCAAATGTCGCCACCCTGATAATCCCTGATGGTCAAAGGATGGACGTCCGGGTTCAGATGCACGTCCACGGTGTCCATGTGGCAGCACCAGCCAACCCTGGGAACGGGCTTATGGCCTTCAGAGAGTCTCGCTGGCAGGTGTCCGTAAACCACGCCGGATTCGCTGATCTTAAGGCCCACTACGTCGAGCTCCGCCAGGTCATCCTTAAGGAGCCTTGCCATCTCCCACTGGCCTACGGTCGATGGAATCGTCTCGTTGGTGGGATCGCTCTGGCTGGGAATAGCTGAATATCTGTAAAATCTCTGTTCTAATCTCTTTTTAAGGTTCATCTCAGACCTCCATATAGTTTCTTATATGTTTCATTGTATCACCACTCAGCCTAAATGTGCAAAAAATTTTCTTTCCATATAAGACATCCCGGAGGCAAAGGCCTCCGGGACGTCGGGGAAAAACAATAATCTACGTACTAGATTAATCTTTTATTTTCTTACCGCTTTTCTTCTGCGGAATACCAGGATCAGTCCAAGAAGTGCTACTGTGAACATCAGCATGTAAGGAAGTACCTGAGTTGTGTCTCCAGTCTTAGGAGGTGTAGGCTTCTTATACTTATTGGTAAATGTCTTGTTACCGTCGTAATCAGCCTTGATCTTAAGAGTTCCATCTCCGTTGTCCGTGATTGTGAGAGTTAAGGTTACTTCGTGATCATCGTACTTGACATACTTCAGGTTACCCTTCTTCTCAGTAATGGTGTAGGTGTAAGTCTCGCCGATATCGTCTACGCCGAATTCGAGTTCATCGAATACTACGTTTCCATCAGCATCGTTCTTAGCTGTGTAAACCTTACCATCAGGTCCAACCATCTTGAAGGTGAATTCATTCTTCTTAAGGTCTCTGCCCTTAAGTACCTTCTTAACTTCAGGTGTGTATGTTCCTTCAGGTGCATACTGGTTGTTGAATGTCTTGTCATCAGGATACTGAACTTCTGCTGCCAGCTGTCCATTTCCATCATCGGTTACCTTTACGACTACCTTGATGGTTCCTTCATCGAAGAGCACTCCCTTTGTATCCTCAGGTACAACTTCGCTTACCACGTAGGTGTATTCACCAGGCATGGTGTACTTGATCTTATCGAAGGTTACCTTGCCCTTTGCTGTGTTGGTAGCTGTTCCGACCTCTACAGCTTCTCCGTCTACTAATTCTTCAAGCTTGAAGGTGAATTCTCCTTCTACAAGATCTCTTCCAGCGAGAGCCTTGTTGACCTGGATCTTAGCAGATGTAGGTGCTGCTTCATAAGGATTGATGAATTCTACAGAATCTCCAACAGTTATAGCTGCCTTCAGTATACCATCCTTATCAGGGTCAGTTACTGTTACGGTCACAGGATACTCGGAAGTATCATAGGTGTAACCCTTATCATCGCCGGCAACTTCGCGTACGGTGTAGTTGTATTCGCCAACCTTGCTGTATGTGAGCTCGCTGAATGTAACTGTACCGCCACCCACTCTTGAAACTGTCTCGATAACGTTTCCGTCAGCATCGAGGAGTTCGAATGTGAATGTCTTAGGATTTTCAGCAGCGCCGCCAGTCTTGTCGTCTACCTTCTTCTCTGCCTGGATAACGATCTTAGCGTCTTCAGGATCATAGGTGTTGGTAACTGTAAGACTTGTCTGGCTCTCACCTGTCTTGTCGATGTATGCGGATGTTGCTACAAGTTCTCCGTTCTTGTCTTCAACGGTAACGGTTACTTTGTACTCAGCTGTATCATACTGGTAACCCTTATCATCTCCGGCAACCTCGGTGATGGTGTATTCGTAAGTTCCGGCCTTATCGTATTCGATAGCCTTGAACTCGCCTTCCTCAGCACCAACTACGGTTACTTCGTCGATCTTGTTGCCATCAGCATCTTTAAGAGTGAAGGTGAATGTTGTCTCATAAGCACTTCCGGAAGTATCATTGATCTCCTTCTTTACTTTGAGAATGTTGGAAGTTTCTTTAGCTTTGTAAACGTTGGTGATCTCAGCCTCTAATGTGGAGTCTTCGTTTACCTCGAGGATCGCTGCGTCGAAGTTATCGTCGATTATGATCTTGTAGGTGTGCTCGGTTGTGTCATATGAGAATCCATTTACATCACCGGCTTCTTCTACTACAACGTAGGTGTACTCACCGGATTTGTCGAAGGTCAGCTTGCTGAAATCTACGCTTCCGGTCAATCCTTTCGTTGTGATGGTCTTTTCTTCAACGAAGTTCTCTTCGCTTACAGAATCCTTATAAAGTTTGAATGTGAATGTTCCGTCGGGAGCACTGTTAGACTGGTCATCGATGGTCTTGGTCAATGTAAGTGTTACATCAACGTCTGTCATGTCGAATTCATTGATTACATCTAACAGAGTTTCATCTCCGGATGTTACTGTGTAATCTCCGTAGGATACGGATGCATCGAGTTTACCATTTACAGGATCGTCGGTTACTGTTACTACTACAGGATACTCTATAGTGCTGTAGGTGTATCCAGCTGCAGAACCAAGAGTTTCCTTTACTGTGTAGGTGTATTCGCCTACTTCGGTGTACTGGATAGGAGCGAATGATGCGCTTCCTGTACCTTCCTTGGTGGTGATGGTGATCTTATCACCTACCTGCTTGCCGTCCTTGTCATAGAGTGTGAACTCGAATACGTTGTCTGAAGATCCCTTATCACTTGTTACATATCCATCAATGGTCTTGTTTACATTGATCTGTGCATTTACAGGTGTAGGTACATATGTATTGATGATGGTGTCATCTTCAGGAGTGTATGTAACGTTTGTCTTAAGAGTTCCGTCTCCATTGTCGATTACTTCGACCTTTGCCTGGATAGGATCAGATGCAGTTACGTTAGCAGAGCTGTTACCAGTCTCTGTGATGGTGTAGGTGTAGGTCTTGCCTGCATCGGACTCATCATACTTGATTGCTGCAAATGTGATCTCTCCATCAGCTGTTACAGTCTTCTCTTCTACTACTGTGCCGTTAGGATCCTTAAGGGTGAATGTGTAGGATTCACTATCCATCCAAGCACGTCCCTTGAGGAGCTTCTTAGCCTTCAGTGTAGCAGAGCCTTCTGCTGTGTAAGTGTTGATGATTGTATCGCTGTCCGGATCATATGTTACCGTAGCAGTGATATTGCCATTGCCGTCATCCTTAAGTACTACTGTAGCAGTGATGTCTCCTGACTTCTCAATTCCGCTAGGAAGTGTAGATGTCTCGCTGATAGTGTACTTATAAGTCTTCTCGGTAAGGAACTTGCCATCTTCACCCTTCATATCTTCCTGGGTGTACTTAATTGTTCCGAAGCTCTTTTCACCGTCTGCTGTGAAATCTACTGTTGTCCCTTCCTTAGGCATCGGAGCTCCATCAATTGCTGTAAGTGTGAAGGTGTACTTCTCGCCATCGAGCCATGCTCTGCCAGCAAGTGCCTTCTTAGCTTTCAGTGTAGCTTCACCCTTGGATTCATAGGTGTTAACGATGGTATCATCCTTGTCATAGGTTACTTCAGCCGTAATGTTGCCTTCGCCATCATCTGTTACTGTTACTGTAGCTGTGATGACTCCGCTGTTGGTCATTCCGTCAGGAAGTGTGGTTGTTTCTTCGATGGTGTAGGTGTATGTCTTTTCAGTTACATAGTTACCTTCATCATCAACCATATCCTCTTCAGTATATTCGATAGCCTCAAATGTTACTGTTGAGTTGGAGCTTACAGTCTGCTCATCAATGACATTGCCTTCAGCATCCTTAAGTGTGAAGGTGTAAGTCTCGCCTTCCTGCCACTCTCTGCCTTCAAGGTCCTTGATAGCTTCAAGCTCTACTTCGCCTTCAGAATCATACTTATTGGTGATGGTATCGTTCTCTTCCTTTTCTGCATCTGTGTAAGTAGCAGTTGCAGTAAGTGTTCCGTTACCATTATCGACTACTTCTACTGTTACAGTAATGTCACCGCTATTTGAGATTCCTCCAGGAAGTGTGGATGTTTCTTTTACTGTGTAGGTGAAGGTCTTGCCTGCATCCTCTTCAGTGTAGTTGATCGTTGAGAATGCTGCTACAAGGTTATCCTCGCTTACAGTCTTGTCTTCGATCTTGGTTTCTTCTGCATCATACAGTGTGAAGGTATATGTTTCACCTTCGATCCAGTCTCTGCCTTCAAGAGCCTTCTTGACTTCGATATCTACTGAGCCGCTTGCATTGTAGGTGTTGGTGAAGGTTGCGTTTTCAGGTGAATATGTTACTTCTGTCTTAAGTGTTCCGTCACCATTGTCGGTTACCTTAACAGTTGCAGTGATCTGGTTAGGTGATCCTGACCAGCCATCGCCGAAGCTTCCTTCTGTAATGGTGTAGGTGTAGGTCTTGCCTGCATCGGATTCATCATATTCGATGGTTCCGAAGTTAGCTTTACCTGCTGCTGTCAGTTCAACCTCTGTCGTTTCAGGCATCGGTGCGCCGTCTTGTCCAGTAATGGTTACTTTCAGTGTCTTTCCTGTAGGCCATGCTGCTCCGGCTATTGCCTTTGTGACTTCGATCTCTGCTTCACCTTCTGCCTCATAGACGTTGGTGATAGTGTCATCTGTAGGGCTATAGGTGATCTCTGTCTTAAGTGTTCCGTCACCGTTGTCGCTTACAACTACAGTTGCAGTGATCACCTTTCCGGGATCTGCTGTCCAGCCATCGCCGAAGCCGTCCTCTGTGATCGTGTAGGTGTAAGTCTTACCAACATCGGATTCATCATATGTGATAGCTCCGAATGTTGCTGTTCCGGGTGCTGTAAGAGTAGCTGTCTTGGTCTCAGGAAGTGTTCCGCCTTCTCCTGCAAGGGTGAAGGTCAGGGTCTTGCCTGTAGGCCATGCTGCTCCTTCGACCTTCTTGATTGCCTTGAGTACTGCTGTACCTTCAGCTTCATAAACGTTGGTGATGGTATCGTTTTCAGGTGAATATGTTACTTCTGTCTTAAGTGTTCCGTCACCATTGTCCGTTACCTTAACAGTTGCAGTGATCACCTTGCCGGGATCTGCTGTCCAGCCATCGCCGAAGCCGTCCTCTGTGATTGTGTAGGTGTAGGTCTTGCCTGCATCGGATTCATCGTACTTGATAGCTCCGAATGTTGCTGTTCCGGGTTCTGTAAGTGTTATAGCTTTGGTCTCAGGAAGTGTTCCGCCTTCTCCTGCAAGGGTGAAGGTGATCTTGCCGTTTTCAGGCCATCCTGCTCCGGAGACCTTCTTGACTGCCTTCAGAACTGCCTCACCTTCTGCCTCATAGACGTTGGTGATAGTGTCATCTGTAGGGCTATAGGTGATCTCTGTCTTAAGTGTTCCGTCACCGTTGTCGCTTACAACTACAGTTGCAGTGATCACCTTGCCGGGATCTGCTGTCCAGCCATCGCCGAAGCCATCTTCTGTGATGGTGTAGGTATAGGTCTTGCCGACATCGGATTCATCATATGTGATTGCTCCGAATGTTGCTGTTCCGGGTTCTGTAAGCGTTACGGTCTTAGTCTCAGGAAGCGTTCCGCCTTCTCCTGCAAGGGTGAAGGTGATTTTGCCATTTTCAGGCCATCCTGCTCCTTCAATAGCCTTGATAGCCTTCAGTACTGCTGTACCTTCAGCCTCATAGGTATTGGTGATGGTGTCATCTTCAGGGCTATAAGTTATCTCTGTCTTCAGAGTTCCGTTACCGTTGTCGGTTACGACTACGGTTGCTGTGATGTCACCAGATCCTGTCCAGCCATCGCCGAAGCCATCTTCGCTGATGGTGTAAGTGTAAGTCTTACCTGCATCAGCTTCAGTATATGTGATTTCTCCGAAGGTTGCTGTTCCGGGTTCTGTTAGGGTTCTTGTTTCCCCACCTGCTGCAGGCATCGGAGCACTCTGCGTGCCAGCAAGAGTGAAGGTAATCTCACCATCCTCTGGCCAGCCTGCTCCTTTTATAGCCTTGATAGCTTCAAGAGTAGCTTTGCCAGAAGCTGTGTATGTGTTGGTAAAGGTTGCGTTTTCAGGATCATATGTTACAGTTGTTCCAAGTGTACCATCGCCATTATCTACTACTGCAACAGTTGCTTTGATAGAATCAGGTGAACCTGACCAACCAGCACCGAAGCTGTCTTCTGTAATGGTGTATTCGTAGGTCTTGCCTGCATCGGATAATCCGTATTCAATAGGACCAAATGTAACGCTGCCTGCTGCATTAAGTGTAGCAGCTGTTTCTTCAGGCATAGGAGCATTTCCAGTACCAGCAATCGTCAGTGTCAATGTCTTGCCAGCAGGCCATGCTGCGCCAGTGATTTCCTTGGTTACGACAATGCTTGCTTCGCCATCTGCATTATACACGTTGGTAAATGACCACTGAGCCGAATCGGTAGTAGGGTTAACAACCAGCTTGCCTGTACCATCATCTGTTACAGTAAATGTAAGAGTCTTACCGGTTGCAGCTTCCGAATCATTTGTAACGCCGTCAACCTCACCGGACTCTGTTACTTTATAAGTATATTCTCCGGGCTGAGTGAATGTGATTACACCGAATTCATAGAAACCTGTCTTTCCTTCGAGTTCATATTCAGCACTGTTGGTAATCTCAGTTCTAGCAGGCATCGGAGCGCCTGTTGTAACGGCTGAGATATTGAATGTGAAATCGCCTCCGTTATAAAGGTCATCATTGCCTGTAATGATCTTCTGTACCGGTGGATCTACTGAAACCGGTGTAGGATTATAAGTATTGGTTACAGTGAATGTTATTGTTCCATCGTCAGCAGTTGTTTTCTCAGGACCGGTCTTGTCGTATCCTGTGGGAACTGCTGTTTCATCAGCGGTGTAAACGATCTCTGTACCGCCATTCTTATACTTAGGAAGATTTTCCCAGGTATATGTCCATTCATTATCATCATTAAGAGTAACGGGGGATCCGGATTCAGTACCATCTGCTTTCAACTGAGCCTGAATAGATGTAGGTCTGATTTCTCCAATATCATTGGAGTCATTCCAAACTTTGACCACTTTGACTTTTGTAACTTCAGGCACATGGGTGTTGGTGATAGTGCCGTGGTCCTTAGCAGGGCTGCCAGTTGTTGTATATCCGTCAATTGCAGACTCAGCTACAGTGTATTCTACTTCCTGGCCATTGTTGTAACGAGGAAGACCAGTGTAGGTAATGGTGTATGTACCATCTTCATTATCAACAACTGTAGGTTCCTTACCCTCAACTGCAGGTGAAAGCGTCAGCTTAGCCTTGAGTTCATCAGCTGTGAGACGCTTGCCATCCTGGTCATCATTGTCTTCCCAGACTTTGGTGATCTCAAGATTTGTGAGGGCATAGTCATTGGTATATGTGACATAGTAACTTGTCTTGGTATTCTCGATAGTACCTGTGGTGGTCTGTCCGGCACTGAAGGAGCTGTCTTCTCCCTGTGTCAGTTCTGATTTTGTGAAAACAAAGCCATCTTCCAGGTCACCTTCAACAAATGTATATTTACTGTCTGAAGGCAAGTTCAGGAATCGCAGGCTCCAGCCAGCACCGATCTCAATGTTCCATGTGGTGCCGGTCGGTGCATAGTAATATCCACCACTGTCTTCGACAACGCCGCTTCCCATGTTCAGACCGGTAACGCCCTGTCCGTTTTCATCACGAACTGAAAGCCATACCCACCAGTCAGACTCATGGTTAGGATCATCATCTTCAGAGGGTGCACTTTCAGGTTTCAGTGAATTGTTCACAGTCAGCTGGAACGGGAACTTAGCATCTTTAGGAGCATCTTCACCTGTAACGACTTTTGTCAGGTTCAGGTTGGAACGACGGTGATTGGTTGCTGTAAGTCCAACCATCGTTGAGTCTACATAGTATGTATTTCCTTCAATAGTGTAGGTCTCAGCACCAGAAGGAAGCGGATGCTTGTCATCGACCTTGATCAGCATAGTAGGTGTATGATCTTGACCACCTCCGTTGATCAGCATAGGACGAACGACAGGAGCATCGATTTCCCAGTGATACTGTGATCCATCGAGTTCTGCAAATGAGAAGTCATGACCCATAGCTCCGGGTAAAGGCTCTCCGTCCTTAATGATACCTACTGAAATAAATGCGCTCGTTGCCCAACCGTTAGCTGCGGTTAAAGTAGCTGTATGGAACGCTTCCTCGTTTTCTGTTCCTTCATCAGCGAGGACTGTGATATCAACACTATCGACATCCGGGTTTCCACCTTCCCATTCTTTGCTAATAGGAAGTGTATCGGAGGAAGTTGCCACAGGATCGGGATTGGTGTAATCGTTAGAGTGTGAACCAGTAGGATCTTCACGTGTGTCTTTCCAAGAATAGCTTGCTGATGTATTGGTCCTCAAGCTATAGGATCCATCACTGATATATTTCTGGATTTCCGGATCAACATCTGAATATTCGATATCGCCATTCTTGAGCTGTGCAATAAGGTCGTATGTCTCCTGTGACGGATATACATCAAAGGTTACGGTGTACTTAACATTATTCTCAAGAACGCCAATAGGTGAAAGATCCCACTCGACCTGACCTGTTGCGTCGTTAAAGTAAGCCGGAGGTGGAACCGGATCGTCCGAAGATGTCCACTCCTTCATATTACCGTAGTCTCCGCCGCTTCTATAGTATTTGAATGAATTAGGCACTACCTCAAGGAGATGTGCAACTCCAGATTCTGTAACTACATGTGAAGTTGTTCCATCTTTTATATCTACATCAGTAATACCGATATTCTCAGAAATCTGACTAATGATATCCGCAAAAGCCTCCTGCAGTTCTGATTTATTGGCAACTGAATAGTAAGTGGCCGAACCCTTATCAGCAGAGGTTGCACCATTTGCATATTCTGTGAGACTCTCCATTCTGTCTACACTTCCGAAAACGCCGAGGTTGTAAAGAGTAAACCCATCATTAACGATGCCACGAGCATCATCCGTTGCACGGTTATATGATGTATTGATGTTGTCAGTAGTCTCCTGACCAGTACCTTGCCCCGTTCCGTATCTTGTCGGATTACCATCAGTTACAAATATTACATATGTAGGATCATCATCCGCATCGTTTGCAATATTCCTAGCTGTCTGGAGTGCTTGCTCCCAGTTGGTACCACCATTCGGATTGATAGCGTTTTGGCCTGTAGTTGCATTTACTGCATTCGTAATATTTGAAAGAGTGCCGGTCATTTGTACATTAGTACTTGCCGTATCAGCAAAAGATACAAGAGCCATCTGTACAGTATTCGGAACCTGAGCATTGTATTGCTGCATCTCAGTTACCAGATCATTGACGGCTTCCTTCGCAACTGCCATACGAAGCTCATCGGCATACCTCTTGCCGGTATATTCAGTATATACCCAACGATTATATTGCCATGCTCTGGTATATACAGGGCCTTCAGTTGTATCGTCAGTAACCTCAGTTCCGTTTGCTAAATAAAGGGTTACTCTGTTGTTGCCATACACGTTATTTTGTGAAGGTGGATCATCATTATTGGAACCATAACGTCCGGTGTCAGATTCCACGTAGTAGCGCATACTTCCGGATCTGTCTAATATTACAACAATATTAGCCTTAGTATTCTCCGTGTCTACTTCAGATTCACCCACGATATCAAGTGATAACGTGTAGGTTCCATCACCATTATCAATGATGGTTTTCTCTGCGTCAGGTGTGTCGCCCGCCGCAGCGAACGCCATACCCGCGGGCAGACGTGGAATCAGTGTCATGATCATCACAAATGAGACGATCAAGCACAATGCCATTCTGCTGAGTCGTTTAGATTTGTTCATCCCCAATTCCTCCTAATGGAATAATTAATAATATATATGAAATAACGGTGTCCGATGTGCGTCTTATCGGACACACACGAAATAAAGATAATTGCATGAGGGCACATTAATCCCCCAAATTATAATTATATACAGTATTATGATATGACAAATCTTGCCAAAAGTCAATAATTTTTAGTATATAATTTGTCCACTTTGTGTCATTTGTTTGTCTATTTTTTTATGTTATTAATTGACACTAATTGTGCATTATTTATCCATAAATTTTGGTGAATTTCAACAAAATGCTACTTAGTGTTTATAGTTATTACAAATAACAAGTTTTCATATAAAGGCGCTCTTAATTACCGTGTGGGTACAAAAAATCCCTCCATAGGATTTGATTTAATTGCTGAATCAAATCATACTATGAAGGGATGAATGATACATTATAAGACATCCCGGAGGCTCATGCCTCCGGGATGTCGGGGAAAAACAATAATCTACGTACTAGATTAATCTTTTATTTTCTTACCGCTTTTCTTCTGCGGAATACCAGGATCAGTCCAAGAAGTGCTACTGTGAACATCATCATGTAAGGAAGTACCTGAGTTGTATCTCCGGTCTTTGTAGGCGGCTCATCATAAATGTTGGTGAACTTGAATACGCTGTGATCGTACTTCTTGCCATCCCTAGTAACGGTGAGGTTCTTTGTAAGATCTCCATCGTTCTCTTCAATTACATATGTAAGGGTGTATTCAGTAGTATCATACGTGTAGTGCTTGAGCTTAGTATTAACTTCCTTAACCTTATATACGTATGTTCCGGGCTCGGTGAATACGATCTCGCCGAATTCCTTCTTCTGACCGTCCTTGACCTCTACATAAGCGGTCTTGCCCTTTGCACCTTCCGGCATAGGCATCTTAGCGTCAGCTGTTGTGGAGACCTGAGTAAGTGAGAACTTAAACTTGTCAGCCTTATTAGGTGTACCCTTCTTGGCATCGACGATCTTCTTTACAGGAGGATCGTGCTTAACAGGTGTCTTATTAACAACTTCGTTGGACTCGTACTTATTAGTACCGTCGTTCACAACCGCTTTGTTCTTAAGAGCCTGTCCGTTAGCGGAATCCTTGACCTTGACTACTACTGTAACAACGACTTCTTCACCGTCAGTTACATCGTAGATCTTCCAGGTTACCTTGCCGTTCTTGAATACGCCTTCGTTGTCAGCTTCAACGAATTCAGTGTTCTCAGGAATCTTATCAGTGATCGTCACTTCTTCTACAGTCTTACCAGTGGTGTTGACGTAGGTGATCTCGTAGGTCAGTTCCTGACCGGCTTCAACCATCTCGCCGTCAACGCTCTGCTTGCTGCTTCCTGTGAAGACTTCTTTCTTAGGTTCTGACTGGTGGTTGTTCTTAACGATTACGGAGTAATTTCCGTCTTCGCCCTTCTCGAGTACGATGTCATCGGTATCATATCCTTTTACCTTAGCTTCTGTCATCTCGAAGGTTACTTCGTTACCGTCTACATAGGTTGCAAGGTCGTTCCACTCTGCCTTCCAGTCATCTCCTTCGGTGACTGTCTTGACATCTCTGTAAACTTCCTCACCACCGGCTGTACCGGTAAGAGTAAGTGTGATGGAGTCAGGTCTTACGCCGTCCTTATCATCGTTATCGTTCCAAACCTTCTCAGCTTCGATGTTGGTCTTGACAGGAGGGTTCTCTACTGTCAGAGTCTGGGTATCCTCGTCGAACAGGGTCTTGGTATCCTTGTTGAATATCAGGTTGTAGAACCATGTCCACAGGCTTTCCTTGATCTCTACGTGATCGAATTCCTTATCAACAACGATCGTGTAGGTCTTGTCAGTAAGTTCGTATCCCTCAGGGGATTCCTTCTCGTACAGAGTATATTCGCCGTTTTCGTTTCCACCCTGTTCGAACGGAATTACTACAGTTCCATCTTCTCCAGTGGTGTATTCGATCTCGGTGTCTCCCTGCTTGAGTACGAAGGTTGCTCCTGTAGGAATTACGTTTCCAGTCTCAGCGTCTACCTTCTTAATGGTAAGTTCGGTAGGATTGAGCTGGTCTTCTTCCAGTCTCTGAGGTGTGTTCTCTACGGTGTAGTCTGCTACTTCACCTTCGTAAGCTTCTACATCATCCTCAGTGATGGTATAAACGATCTCTGTGCCGTGATCTTTGTACTTAGGAAGATCTGCGAATGAGAACTTCCAGTTATCCTTTGCGGTAACTACTACTTCGTCGATCTCTTCGCCGTCAGCCAGGAGGTTGATGGTTACGTCAGGTCTCTCATATCCTTCGATAGGTTCGCCATTCTCGTCGAAGTATTCGTCATCGTTCCAGATCTTTTCTCCTTCAACCTTTACGGTCTCGAAGTTGTTGCTGATTGTAGCTCCGGTTACCTCGGCTACAAGTTCGCCTTCCTTGTTATCAGTTACCTTAATGGTTACTGTAGCAGGGCTGCCGGTTACTACCCAGCCTCCGTCAAGGCCATCAAGTACCTCTGTCAGAGTGTAGGTGTATGTTCCGGGCTTGTCGAATGTAAGTTTACCAAAGTCGATAGTATAATCGCCGGCCTTGGTAGCCTTTACAGTTCCCTCAAGAGGTTCTGCTCCTTCTTCAGTGGACTGGAGAGTGAACTTGAATTCTGTCTCATCTGTCTTAGGATGCATCTGAACTACAGTCTTCTTGAGGTAAGCAGATGTAGGTACCTCTACAGGAGGTGCATCATACTTGTTGGTGAACTGAAGCGGCTTATCAGTTGTGTAATCAGGTGTAGCTGTAAGTGTTCCGTCTCCGTTATCTACTACGGTTACGGTTACGATCTTGCCGCTTGCTGCAGCTTCATCGTTTGTAACACCCTTATATGTGCCATTCTCAGTTACCTTGTAGGTGTATGTTCCGGGTTCTTCATAAGTGAAGTCTCCGAAGCTTACTGTGTCAGCCTTATCTGTTACAGTGCCAGTCATGGTATCTGCAGCAGGTGCTCTGTTCTGAGCTTCTACGTTAATGGTGTAGCTCCAAGATTCAGGTCCATCCAGATATTCAGGAACTTCCATGATCTTCTGTACAGGGAACTTAGCTGTGGTAGGCTCTACGCTGTACTTGTTGGTGAATGTGAGCGGTTTCTCATCTGTTGATGTAGGAACTGCTGTAAGTGTTCCGTCTCCGTTATCGGTTACGGTTACGATTACTGTCTTTGCAAGAGTTTCATCGTTTGTAACACCATCAGCTGATCCGGACTCTGTTACTGTATAAGTATAGGTTCCAGGTGCTGTGTACTCGATATCACCGAAGGTTACTGTACCACCAGTAGCATCAGGGTTCTGAAGTGCAACTACAGGAGGCATCGGTGTGCCGTCTGCTGCTGTTACTGTGAAGGTGAACTTCTGAGCAATGCTGTTAGGTGTAAGTCCCTCAGGTACTTCGAGAACCTTCTTAACAGGGAACTTAGCGGTTGTAGGTTCAACCTCATACTTGTTGGTGAACTGAAGCGGTTTTTCCTTAGTTGATGAAGGTGTAGCAGTAAGTGTTCCATCTCCGTTATCAACTACAGTTACAGTTACAGTCTTGGATCCCTCAGTATCGTTTGTAATACCGTCAACCTCACCGGTCTCTGTTACTGTGTAAGTGTAAGTTCCGGGTTCGGTGTATTCGATCTCACCAAATGTTACTGTACCGCCGTCAGCATCAGGATTCTTGTACTCAGTTACCTTAGGCATCGGAGTTCCATCTTCAGCTGTAAGTGTGAAGGTGAACTTCTCCTTGATGCTGTCAGGGTTAAGTCCTTCAGGTACTTCGAGAACCTTCTCTACAGGGAAGCTTGCCTTGGTAGGCTTTACTGTGTAGGTGTTGGTGAAGTCAAGTTCCTTACCGTCATTCACGACTGCAGTCATGGTTCCGTCTGAATTATCGGTTACAACTATGGTTACAGTCTTGGATGCTTCCTTATCGTTTGTAACACCAGGAGCCGATCCTG
>JAEEGL014655925.1_pt1 | contig 14700 bp, 9 predicted proteins | sample 9134231 | NCBI WGS metagenome assembly JAEEGL01 (sample SAMN16246548, study PRJNA631951) | gut metagenome | biome: gut microbiome; feature: rumen; material: fiber-attached | host: Bos | place: Iran: Karaj | collected 2018-10 | reverse complement strand
TCTGGGTCAATCTGCTGATTTGCGGAACAAAATACACATATCTTCATAACTTTTGCAAAGATACAAAATATTTTTCGTACCTTTGCAAGCGAATAATATAAAAATTGATTTTGAAGACATTTGAAGAACTTGGTGTCTGCGAAGAGATTCGCCGCGCCATTGGGGAGATGGGGTTCGTACAGCCCATGCCCGTACAGGAGGAAGTAATACCTTATTTATTAGGTTCACAGAATGACGTCATAGCACTGGCCCAGACGGGCACAGGCAAGACGGCGGCTTTTGGCATTCCCGTTTTGCAAAGGATTGCCTCAAAGCCCCGCCCTCAGCTGGGCGAGATCGGCAGGGGACTCCCCCTTGCCCTTATCCTGGCACCTACCCGTGAACTGTGCCTGCAGATAGCAGACGACTTGCGTGACTTTGCCAAATACCTGGACGGCATCCACATCGAGGCCGTCTATGGCGGTGCCAGTATCGAACAGCAGATTCGTGCCCTTAGGAAGGGCGTTCAGATTATCGTTGCTACACCTGGCCGACTCATCGACTTAATGAAACGCGGTGTGGCCAAGTTGGACGATGTGTACAATGTCGTTTTGGACGAGGCGGACGAAATGCTGAACATGGGTTTCTCGGAGAGTATTGATGCCATCTTGGAGGGCATCCCCGAGGAACACAACACACTGCTCTTCTCTGCCACCATGAGCCGGGAAATAGAGCGCATAGCCAAAGGGTATCTGCGCGACTACCAAGAGATTGTGGTGGGCTCGCGCAACGAGGGTGCCGAGCACGTCAACCACATCTACTATATGGTAAATGCCAAGGACAAATACTTGGCACTGAAGCGACTGGTGGACTACAATCCACGCATCTTCGCCATCATCTTTTGCCGTACCAAGATAGAAACCCAGGAAGTGGCTGACAAACTGATTCGCGACGGCTATAACGCCGAAGCACTGCACGGCGACCTCTCACAGCAACAACGCGACCTGACCATGCAGAAGTTCCGCCAACATACCGTACAACTGTTGGTGGCTACTGACGTTGCAGCCCGTGGACTGGACGTAGACGACTTGACACACGTCATCAACTACGGACTGCCTGACGATATTGAGAACTACACCCACCGTTCAGGCCGTACTGGTCGTGCCGGCAAGAAAGGCACTTCCATCAGCATTGTCCACAGCCGTGAGAAGCATAAGATTCGCAATATCGAGAAGGAGATAGGCAAGCAGTTTGAACAAGGCACCATCCCCTCGGCCGAGGAAATCTGCAAGAAACAGCTCTATAAGGTCATGGACCAGATAGTCAAGGCTGACGTAGACGAGGAGCAGATAGCCCCCTTCATGCAGGATATCAGCCGCTACTTTGAGTACATTGACAAGGAGGACCTCATCAAGAAGATTGTATCGCTGGAGTTTGGCAAGTTCCTGGCTTACTATGCTGATGCACCGGAGATAGAGACTGTAACTTCGAGGAAGGACGAACGAGGCAAGAGGAACGAGCACAAAGACGGTAAGTCAAGCCATAAGACCCAGACCTCTGAGGGTTATACCAAACTATTCATCAACTTAGGTAAGAAGGATGGCTTCTATCCTGGTGAACTGATGCAGTTCCTCAATAAGAATGTACATGGCCATGTGGAGGTAGGCCATATAGACCTGCTGCAGACGATGTCGTACTTTGAGGTTCCTGAGGAAGATGCCCAGCGTGTCATGAAGTACATCAATGGCGAGCGCTATAAGGGGCGCGAGGTACGCTGCAATGATGCTTCTGAAGGTGGTCACGGCAAGCCCGCCAAAGGACAAAGGAGCACTCATAATACTAGTAGGAATAGCGAAGCCAGATTCCCCAAAGAGCCCCAAAAGCCCAGGAAGTCCAAGGAGGCCCGTACCTACCAGAAAGACGAATGGATGCAGTTTCTGAATCCCAAGAGCATGCGCCCCGATAATTCCAAGAAACTGAAAGGCGAGATTCCCGACTTCTCGGAAGAAGGCTGGGCTATCCGGAAACCCAGAAAGAAGAAATAAAAAAAGAGGTGGTATTTTTTCCACCTCTTTTTCGTTTCCTTTCAGGTTGGACTACTTGGTAAAGCTGACGCGCCCGACTTCCGTCTCTGAGCCTCCTGAATCCCTCTTGGTTATTAAGATATAACCCTCAAAACCCTTACCGTATGTGAAATCAGCCATAGCATTCTGGTAAATCTTCATAACAGTAGCGTCAGACCCATACGATAAACTACCCATAGAAGCATCAGCACTGCTCAATGCCACGGCAAAAGCACCCAGCACCTCATCGCCTGCAACTTCCTGGGCAGTATAATCGGTAACTTTCTTCCCCTTATAGTTCAGGTCAGTCAATGGTTTCCGAAAATAATCTGTTTCGCCGCTAATAGTTTTAGTTTCCTCTTTTGAACATGACTGTACGGTCATACCCATTACTGCAACCAACAGCATGAGCATCAAAGTTTGAACTTTCTTCATTTTTGTGTTATTCTTTAATTTGTTAAAATGATAATCGGTGCAAAGATACATCATTTTTTTTATTTCAAAAACTTTTTCTACATTATTTTGCATTAATTTCTTTCAGTAGCCGGTCTGCGTGTCCCCAGCGGTCCATCATGTAGAGCATGTAGCGCACGTCGACATTGATGGTGCGTGCCAATTGGCGGTCGAAGAAGATATCGCTTGCCAGGCTGTCCCAGTTGCCGTCGAACGCCAGACCCAGCAGTTCGCCCTTGCCGTTGAAGATGGGAGAACCCGAATTGCCACCTGTGATGTCGTTGTTGGAAAGGAAGCAGAGCTGCATGGTACCGGTCAGTTTGTCGGCATACTCGCCAAAGTCTTTCTGAGCCATCAGCTCGTGCATGACAGGTTCGGCAAAATACTCAAAGTTCTGGTCTGCCTTCTGCATCTTCTCCCACAACGAACGGGCGGTGGTGTAATAGCCAGAAGGACGTCCGCCCAGAGTATACTCACCAATCTGACCATAGGTCATGCGTAGGGTGAAGTTAGCATCTGAGTAGTTGGGCATGTCCATCTCCATGCGCAGCACGGCAGCACACAGCAGTTTCTCCTGCTCGGCAATGTCGTTGCTGAACTGCCCCAGGTCGTCATTGATCTTAGCCCAGAGTTCGCTGATGGCGAGGCCATATTGCACACCAAGATCTTTCTTGTAGCTCTTCTTGTTGAAGTAGACGGGCTTGCCGCTCTTCATCAGCACCGATTTCTTGTACAATGCGTTGACATAGGCCACATAGTCACCATGGAATTTCTTGTCAATGATCTGGTAGAAGTCGGGCAGATACTCGCTGCCTACCTGCTGGCGATAGTTGCGTATGAGCGTGGAGAGAAGCTCGCAGTCGGTAGCCAAATCCCACTCCTTACTATTGTCGTCGAAGGTGAAGAACTGCTTCTGTGGTTTGTTCACAGGTCCCTGGACCTTCATGCCCCAGTTGCTGCGCCAGGCACGGGTAGTCAGCTGGTCGTCGAAAGAGAAGAAGGTCTCTCTGAACAGGGTGCGTACGCGTGTCAGCTTCATGCGCTGCTGATAGAGTTTGGCCAGCTTGTCAAAGTCCAGCTCGCCTTTCAGATAGCCTGTGGTATCCTGCCATTGACGTATCTTGGCCTCGAACTGCTGTTTCTGTTGGATGAGCGCGATGCTGTCAATACACTTATTCATACCGATGGAGTTCTTCCAGTAGTTGGAAGAGCTGGCATACTTCGACTCATACATGATACGAACTGCCTCCGAAGCACGCATGTGGCGAAGCATCACCTCCTGCTTCACCTCACGAACCTGGACACGAGGCGTATTGATGGCGTCACGACGTTCCTGAATACCATAGCTGGACAGGTAGCGGCTGGTAGAGCCCGGATAGCCCATAATCATACAGAAATCGCCAGGCTTGTAACCCTGCATAGAGACAGGAGCCCACGATTTGGGATGATAGGGGACATTGTCCTTGGAATACTCGGCAGGACCGTTCGTCTTGGGGTTTGCATAGATGCGGAACACAGAGTAGTCGCAGGTCTGGCGAGGCCACATCCAGTTGTCCGTTTCACCACCGAACTTACCCATCGACTTGGGAACGGTGAACACCAGGCGCACATCGTTGAAGTCGCGGTAGGTGGTGCAATAGTACTTGTTACCCTCATAGAAAGGCTTTATTTCCACACGCAGCGTAGAGTCTTTCTGGCGTATATCCTTTTGCCAGGCATTCTCGATGCTGTCAACAATAGCCCCCTGCTTGTTTCGCTTGATGCCTTTCAGGGCTGGTGCAATCTGGTCTGTCACGTCCTTCTGTTCTATCATGAAGCTGACAAACAGGTCTTCGTTAGGCAGTTCCTCCTCGAAGCTCTTGGCATAAAATCCGTTCAGCATGTAGTCGTGTTCCACCGTGGAGTGCTGGCGGATGGCATCAAAGCCACAGTGATGGTTGGTGAATACCAAGCCGTCGGGACTTACCACAACACCCGAGCAAAAACCGCCAAAGTTAACCACCGCATTCTTTACAGCATTGTCACTCTGATAAAGCTGCTCCTTGGACAATTGGAAACCATATTGCTTCATCTGGTTATAGACGGCATCTGGCAGGTTGTAGAGTGTCCACATGCCCTCATCGGCGTGCGCACTGAGTACACACAGGCCCAACAATGATAATAATAGTTTTCTCATTTCTTATTTCTTTCTAAAATATTTACCTACTACAGGAAGATTGCTTAAGGGGAAATCTCGCTGGACGATATATGCCACAAAGATGAGGATAAGCAGGGTATTGACCGTCAGCGACAACCACATGGGCTGGTCTTCGTGAACCTTGTACATAGCCATGGTCAGTACTACTGCAATGACAACATACATACCTATCTCCTTAAGCGGATAAGCCAAAGGATAGTATTTTTGACCCACAAAATAGCTGGCGAGCATGGCGACACCATATCCGGCAAATCCTCCCCAGGCACAAGCCATATAGCCGTACCGGGGAACGAAGACAATGTTGACAACCAGCAGCACCAGACATCCGATACCCGAGAAGACTGCTCCCCAGATAGTCTTGTCTATCAGCTTATACCAGAACGACAGATTAAAGTAGATGCCCATCATGATTTCTGCCGCCATGACGATGGGCACTACCTTCAGTCCCACCCAGTAGTCCTGATTCCTGACAATGTACTTCAAGATGTCCATATAGCCCACCACCAAGAGGAAAGCCAACAGGGTGAAGATGACAAAATACTTCATAGCCTGCGTGTACATCTCGTGCTGATCCTTGTCCTTGACGCCCGCAAAGACTATAGGCTCATAGGCAAAACGGAATGCCTGCGTAATCATAGCCATAATCATGGCAATCTTTGAACAAGCGCCATAGATGCCTAGTTGCTCACGCATATCAGCACCCTGATAGATATAGGGGAACAACATCTTGTCAGCAGTCTGGTTCAGAATGCCGGCAATGCCTAACACCAAAATAGGCCACGAATAGCTGAGCATGATGCGCAGCAACTTGGAGTCGAGCCTCCAACGGAAACCCGTATATTCGGTAATCAAGCAGACTGCCAGCATAGCCGTGCAGAACAGGTTGATATAGAACACATAGCCCACATCGTTGCCGTTCATCCAGACGAAGTAAAAGACATTCAAGAGGATGCTCATCACGATGTTCAACAGCTTCAAGGCTGCAAACTTCATTGCCTTCTTCTGCTGACGCAAGTGGGCGAAAGGTATGCACAAGAAAGCATCAATGGCAACAGTAACGGCCATCACTCCCACATAGTCTGGATGCTCACCATACCCCATCAGTTGGCTGATGGGCGACAGCAACAGCAGAACCAAGACGGTAAACAGCAGTGACACCGTCCCCACACTGATCAAGGTCGTAGAATAGACGGTCTGCGAGTCCGTATGAGTCTTGTTGGTAAAGCGGAAATAAGTGGTCTCCATGCCGAACGTCAGCAATACCAATATCAGCGCCACATAGGCATAGATATTTGTGATGATGCCGTAGCCTCCGCTGGCAGCAGAGAACTTGGCCGTATAGAGTGGTACCAGCAGGTAGTTCAGGAACCGCCCGACAATGCTCGATAAACCATAGATGGCTGTATCCTTGAAGATGGTCTTTAGTTTTCCCATAGATCGTTTATTTCTGGTTTTTCTAGTTCTACTAGTCTACTAGCCAAAGAATAAATAACAGATAGCAATGGCCGAGATGACTCCAGCCAAGTCTGCCAGAAGGCCGCAGGATACCGCGTGGCGGGTATAGCGAATGCCGACAGAGCCAAAGTAGACCGCTAATATATAAAAGGTAGTATCCGTCGAACCCTGGAAGACACACGACAGGCGACCAACAAACGAGTCGGCACCGTAGGTTGTCATGGCATCTACCATCATACCACGGGCTCCACTGCCACTCAACGGCTTCATCAGTGCTGTAGGCATGGCATCCACCCACTGGGCGTTCACACCTGTCAGTTCCACACACCAGCGCATACCCCCAATGAGCATGTCCATAGCCCCTGAGGCACGAAACACACCGATGCCCACCAGAATAGCCACCAGATAGGGGATAATGCGTACTGCCGTAGTAAAGCCGTCCTTGGCACCCTCGATGAAAGCGTCATAGACATTAACCTTCTTACGGACACCAGCCAATATGAAACCACAGATAATAGTCATCAGCAGGATATTAGCCACTGTGGTACTCACCTTGTTCATGGTGTCTGGAGCCATCTGCGAGAAGCCCCAAATGATACCTGCCACTATCAAACATGCTCCGCCCAAAGTTAGCAGCATGGTACGGTTCAGCAGGTTGATGCGCTGATACAGGCTGGTTACCACAATGCCTGCCAGAGTCGAGAAGAACGTAGCCAGCAGGATGGGGATAAAGATGTCTGTAGGCTGTGCAGCTCCCATCTGGGCACGGTATACCATGATGCTGACGGGTATCAGTGTCAGTCCGGAGGTATTGAGCACCAGAAACATAATCATCGAGTTCGATGCCGTATCCTTCTTCGCGTTCAGCTCCTGCATCTGCTCCATGGCTTTCAGGCCCAACGGCGTGGCAGCATTGTCAAGCCCCAGCATATTGGCTGCAATGTTCATGAAGATGCTGCCCGTCACGGGATGTCCCTTGGGAATGTCAGGAAACAGCTTCGTGAATACAGGCGACAACAGACGAGCCAGCACATTGACCACCCCACCCTTTTCGCCGACTTTCATCACACCCAGCCACAATGCCAGCACGCCCGTCAAGCCCAGCGAAATCTCGAAGGCGGTCTTTGACGAGGAGAACGTAGAGTCCATCATAGCTGGGAACACATCATAGTCTCCCAGAAACACCAGTTTTACGGCTGCCACCACAAAGGCAACCAGAAAAAAAGCTACCCAAATATAATTTAGTACCATACAAGGTGCAAAAGTACAACATTATTCCGAGACTACCAAAAAAAAGAGCGGTTGCCTCACGCAACCGCCCTTTCCTCATATAGTGTTTAAGTATTTGATGTCAGATTATTTCCACCACTGAGAGCTGAACGTAGAATTCTTAACCCACTCAAGGAAGTTAGGATATGTACCCTTGATGCTCTTACGCTCGCCCAAGACTGTAAAATCTTGACCAACAGCCAACTTACAAGCAGGCTCACCCTTAGGAGATGTCATCTCAATCCAAGAGCCATTTTTGTACACCTCCAATTTCAGTCTAGAGTCTGCCTCAGAGCGGCTACTGATACTTACATTCAGCACATTAGTCAGGTCTACAGAGGATTTAGAAGGTCCCTTGCCTGTATTCACCATCTGCTGCAACGGAGTATTTTCGTCGATAGCATCATCACCCTGCCATACACCGAACAGTTTGTGAACCTCATTGGCATTATTACCATTGATACGCAGAGGCAGTGTACCACCAGCATGTGTCAAGACAACCTTTGCGGGATTACCAAAGGTTACGTCAAGCACCACATCGTTGAAGTCAAAGTCTGTATCACCAGCTGCACTCAAGTCCTCTGCAACAATGCGGATTGAATTAGAATCAGTCGGAGGTGTGGTGGGAGGAGTAGGAATATCTGCAGTAAAGCCTGGAGTACAACCGCTAGTACCCTTCACATAGTCATCATCCTTAGGAATGAACTGAGTAGTACCCGCTGCCACCTTTTTCACACCCTTATTGCCACGGCAATTTGCAATAATATTGAAGAATTTGTAGTCAGCAGTTGAGGTCTCACCAGCCTGATAGCCGTTACCACCAGGAACGTTATCCCATGTACCAGCCTTTACGTAGATGTTGTTCTCAAAGTAACCGCCATTCTGAGGAGCATCCTGCTCCCAGTTCAAATAAACAATCTTGTCGGTAATTTCGAGTGCAGCATACTCAGTGCCAGTAGGACCACTCCAGCTAGTACCTTGGTTATACAAGGTTGCGCACTTCACCAATGCACCGCCCGCCAAACCAACATAGGTCGGTTCGCTTGTTCCGTCCGCGCTGCTGCTGAACATCAGCTCGCCATCAACGACAAGGGCTGAGCCATTGATACCCTCATAGTTGCGGATGCGGGCATTATTCCTAACATAGAACTGGCAACCATTGTAGATACGGATGTTTGCAGAACTACCCGTCTCACCGATGCTGACTACGCCGCGATTGTAGTAGCGGCTGTTGCCAGCACCACCGTCCATCTTGTCTGCCTTCAGTGTACCATAGTTATAGAAGTTGCCACCGTTATTATTGAAAGTACCAACATTGATAGTACCCCAGTTACCACTCAGCAGGTCGCTGCTGGTACCGTTATGGTATGCGACAGTACCTGAACCAGAAATCTCACCACCAGGAAGAACAACAATCTGTGCCTCGTTAACACTGCTCAAAGTCTTACCCGAAGAAATGACAATCTTACCACCGTTGGCAACGATGACCTTGCCAAGACTGCCAATACGCTGGCCTTCACCGTCATTTATATTCCAAGTACCAGTCACCACGATAGTACGCTCAGAACCAGGGGACGAAGAACCTTCAGAACCAGCAACGCTAATACCACCATTCCAAGTGCCTGTTATCTTGAAGTTGGTGACATAGTTTTCGTCTGCCTTCCAACGAATCCATGTGGGACAGTTTGCATTAATCCACTGTAAGTCTGCCTCAGTATATGGCCAACTCAAGCTCCAGAATTTATTTCTCATTGCCACTTGATCAGGATCTTGCCAGTTAATATTATTATCCTCTCCAGTGCGCTCCCAACCGCCATTATCAGCATTATGACCTACATTGTCACTATTCGGCTCCTTGGCTGTTGTCAGGTAGTTAGCCACCCATGTTGCATCGTAAGGGCAATTGGCTTCAGCCACTGAGGGAGAAGAGGCACTGCGCGTGAAATCAAATGCAGGTGCATTCGAATACGCATCATCGCTGAAGCCCCAAGTCTGGTTGGGATCTATGTAGCCACCTACATACTTTAAAAAGGCCTGATTGTACTTTGCTTGTACAATCTCTGCGGGCGACGTGGCGTAGTCGTCCATCTTGCTACAACTTGCAATCGCAAGTCCTGCAACAGCCATCATCAAATACTTTTTCATACTTTTCGTTTTTAATTGTTACTATTGGTTAGATAAAATTCCGAATTAATTCGGTTGCAAAGATACACAAAAATTGAATAACATTCTACCAAGGCGTGTTAAAAAGTGCAAAAACTGGCGTAAACGTTATCGCACATCAACTCTTTGGTAGACAAAAAAGGGAGTCTGCCGTTAATTTTTTAAAAAAAAGTAAAGGAATCGACTACAGAAACTGCCTACTTTCACTGGGTTTTTGTAATTTTACAGCCAAAAACCAAACCATATACAAATATGAAGATAAGTAAGACCACATTCATCTTTGCTCTGGCAGTGCTCGCCATGGCTTCGTGTAACAAAGACTTGTATGACAAAGATCTGTACAACGGTTTAGTGGCCAGTCAGTTCATGATAGACAATGCCGACCCTTACCACAACTGGCGTCTGACCAAGCACAGCAGCGTTATCGTCAACTCGCAGGACGAGAGTATACGCAGCATACAGATACTGACAGAGAACCCCTACACCTCTACCAATGCCGAAATAGTTGCCGAGAGTATTATTTTCGGCTTTGAGGAGGAACTGTCCTATACGGTATCTGTCTTAACCAATGAGCTGTATGCCGTGGCCTACGATGTCTATGGCAACGATCTGGGATACACCAAGTTTGCTTATAATGCCTTCACACTGGAACTGTCGCTGAACAGTCTGACGAAGCCTGGTACCATCAACAAGCCCAGCTATCAGACATACACCTATTTATATGAGAGTAACTTCCCCATGCCAGACGACTTTGACTACAATGACATGGTGCTGCGCATCAGCAAAAAGAAACCAGAGATAGGCAACAGCTACGTGATAGATCTGGAGGTGACGCTGGCGGCTTGCGGTGCCGGTGAACTCTATGCAGGTGCCATCCAGCTGGACGGTATCAGAACGGCTGACATTGAGAGTGTTGAAATTGTAGGAGGCAAACCCATGGACGACGGATACCCTACCAGTCCTACCTATATCACAGATAACAGCGTACTACAGTCAGGGCGCAATGGCTATGCCGTCATCCGACTGTTCGAATGTGCCCAGTGGGCTATCAGCAAGCAGCAGGACAATGTCGGCGACATTGCCGTCATTCGCTATAACACAGAACCTACCAACAAGGAAAACTACAGTGCTAAGGTAAGCCCTGTGACTACTACCTATCGCATCACGTTCAAGAATAGCGACACTGCCGATGGTTTCACTTTGGAAAATGTTGACCCCTTCCTCATCCACGAATACAATTCCGGATTCTTCGAGGTACACACCTATGACCACAAGTTCGACCTTTGCATCTCCCCGATTAACACCAACATGCTGGACTACGGCAACAACGTCAGTTGGTCGGTAGTCATACCCAAGGGTGACTTCCGCTATCCGATTGAAGGCACACCGCTTTGCATTTACAGCGAAGATATTGACGAGTATTATGGTCCCTATGAGGGCTTTGCCAAATGGATTAAAGACTGCGACACCAACCACGACTGGTACAAGACAGTTACTGACGCAACGCTGGTATACTAAGTAAAACGAAGAAGAAAGATTTGTTGTTTCATCCCTAAGGATTTTATGTTTCCAACTTGGAAACATATGTACCCAAGTTAGAGACTTATGTCTCCAAGTTGGAAACATAAGTATCCAACTTGGAGACAAAACTTTCCTAACTAACCAATTTCTTTTTCAACGGCCTTGGGTAGATTTTGTGTAGGCTGAATATAGTAAACATATCAAATGCGACGGCATGATGGCGACAATAACAAAATAAATCAGGCGGGCACCGGTGAGGGTGTCCGCCTGAATGTATTATAATAAGGTATGGGGACTACTGCTTCACTATTGCGAATTCTCCTGTGATATCGTTCATGAAGAAAGCATAGGTTCCAGCAGGCACCCAGATGTTATCGCCACCCTGTACTCCCTGTCCATAGAACTGAGAGTCAGAGACAGAGAGCGATGCACCCCAGTTGATGTCCCAACCATTGTTTGCACGGAACTTCAGTCCTCCGTCTGTAACAGTGCCGACAACATACCAGTTATGCGGTGTCACCTGAGTCATGGCCAAGTCGCCTCCCCAACCATTGAAGTCGCCAATGACACCAATAGCGTTATACTCCGTGGGCGACTGGTTGTCAAGCTTAGTCCAACTGTAAGTCATTGCAGCCAGATCAATGGTAAAGGTGTAATACTCTGCACTTGGAGCAGAGATAGCCTGTGCGTTAGCATTGATCAGTGCGCCGCTGGGCGAGTTGTCCCCGTCTACTGCACAACCGTAACAAGCATCCCAGTTACCCAGATCGTTCTTGTTCCAAAGCTTGAGGTCCCAAGCGCCAGTGTACTTCGTAGTGTAGGACATGACAGTTCCTGACTTCGGATAAAGCAGGGCCTTAGCCGCTCCCTCAGCATTCCATCCAGGCACAGCACCCACCATGAAGTATTGTGGAGCCACACTCTTAATGGTATAGGTATAGTCCATCATATTGATGGTCATCAAGTACATGCCTGGTTGCTCTATCTTGCCTGCCTGCGGGCTTGTGGTGGTAAGATTACCTTCAAAGCTGGTATCACCATCAATGACGGTACCTACAACACCTGTCTCGCCCTCTGCCCAGAATTCATTATTGTAGTTTGTGGCAGAGATAATCTTCCAGTACTGATTTGCTGCAGTGACAGTAAACATAATCTGGAATTCCGGATCATCATAGACGCTGCCGTTTCCTAAATGGGTGAAGGGCAGGGCACCATCCTTGTTCCAACCGGCAAAGTCGCCAGTCAGATAGTACCCAGAATCAATAAACGGAGCATCAGGCGTAGCCTTCAAGGCAAAGGGGCTAGCCACACGATTGACATTGATAACACCATCGGCGGTAGTGACTTTTACATTAGCAGATACGGTGATGTTCAGTGTGCGTTCAATAGGACTCTTACCATAGATAAGGGTTACTGCATCTTCCAGTTCTTCCACACTGACCTTTCCGTCTGCATCGGCAACCATGTCAACCACAGTATTGCCGTCGGTGCCACTTACAGCCAGCAAATACTCACTGGCCTGCTCTGCTGTAAGATTGGTTGTGAACAACTGAATGTTTTCACCATTATCATTAGCAAAGAGAATGCTGTTGACGGTAGGCTGTACCATCATCTCCAGCTTCTGGACAGGATCGTTGGCGGCATTGCTCTGTGGAGTTGCCCAGTCGGTGTAGTCCTTGGTGCAGGAAACAAGTCCTGCCACCAAGGTAATACCTAATAATATAATCTTCTTCATAATGTAATCTCAATTATATGGTTAATGACTCTTACTCTTTGGCTGTGATGCTAAACTCACCAGTGATGTCGTTGAAGAGGATAATCCATGTTCCCTCGGGCACACCGATGTTCTTACCACCATTGGTACCCTTGCCACAGGTGTTCACCTCACCATCCTCAGTGCCATAGCCCCAGTTGGTGTCCCAAGAACCAGCAATCTTGAACTTCACCTGCTCTACAACACCTTCCTCAACCGTCATGATATAAACCCAGACATGGTTCTCGCCTTCTTTGTTGGCAGGTGTCATATCGGTGTCGCTCCAGCCGTTGAAGCTTCCAGACATACAAATCTGATCATACACCTTGGGAGTAATGTCCTGAGGAGCAATCGTGCAGGTATTGTTTGCTGTATTAATTGTTACCAAATAATAACCTTCAGGATCGCACCAGATGTTACCGTTGTCATCACCATTGTTACGGAAGACGGCACCATTGGGATTGCCATCGCTCATGAAGCCAAGGTTCCAGTTGAAGTCCTTAGGCTGAATCTTCCAACCATCAGTGGTGAAGTAGTTCAGGTAGGTAATCTCTCCTGCACCCGTAGCCTTGTCGTAAGCATAATCACTCTGAATGAACATCGGCAGGCTGCTTACACCCGGATTGTTGCTCCACGAGCCATCCAGGATATTATTACCAACCAGATACCACATGATAGGTGCAGCATCCTTCAGCTCTACATAGTATGGAGAAACGTTGATAGTAACGACATTAGAGTAAACTATGCTGTTAGCATAGTCTGCTGCCAGACGAGCATAGACGGCAGTGGTGGCAGGAACCTTGTCACTATCCCACTTGGCAATCTGCATCAGGCCTTTGGCAAGCTGGGCTGCATCAACAGTACCTTTACAACTATTATAAATCTGATCGAGAGCCACATAGTCAGCCACCGTAGCACCACTCTCGTCAGCCAAGGCTTCAGCCACAGAGGTCGTAAAGCTGTTGTTGAGCGAGAACTGCATCTGATACTGTGCAGCTACAGGGAAACCGCCGTAGTTGGGTTGTGACCAAGTGAAGGCCAGGCCGCTGGTAGTCGACAGGTCAACGCTCTCGGGAGCGTATGCCGGTGTATTCAGCTGGAACGTTGTCGGCATGACAAGCGTCGGATTGGAGTCATTGTCGTCGGCACAAGCGGCGAACAGGCATATACTGCTTAAAAGCAGCAATGATGACTTGAATATATTCTTCATAACTAATAGTCCTTATTTGTTATTGATAGTTTAGTAACCAGGATTCTGCTCGTTGTTGTAGGCAGGCAGCTGAGCAGCCGGAATAGCATAGATATTACGATAGGCTTCGAAGTTACGTCCTGCATAGGTACCACCCTTCCACTGCCAGGTATATTCAGTATTACCGCCAAACTGGTTGAAGCGGATAAGGTCTACACGACGACGACCCTCGAAGTAGAACTCACGTGCCCACTCGTCAAGGATGTCGTTCAGCGAGTAACCTGTACGCTGAGCAGCATGGGCACGACCACGTATTGCATTGATGGCTTGAATACCATCTGCTGTAGCAGCACCGCCATTCTGGCGAGCTGTAGCCTCAGCATAGGTCAGGTAGGCTTCTGCCACACGGAAGAGGAAGAAGTCGGTGTCCATGAAAGTAGCATCGTGACCGGCAGAGCCGTCTGTTTTGAAGTTGATGAACTTAGCTACAGCATAACCATTCTTGAACGTAGCGCGGTCCAGATTATTCAACTCGCGTCCAGCACCATCAAAGATGGCACGGTCATCACCTGCGGCAATAGGCATCAGGTAAGAAGCCACCTGAGGAGCATCCAAGCTGGGGAAGAACTTCTGAATCAGCTGAGGACGAGTGCGGTTA
>JAEEGL014538023.1_pt1 | contig 14700 bp, 11 predicted proteins | sample 9134231 | NCBI WGS metagenome assembly JAEEGL01 (sample SAMN16246548, study PRJNA631951) | gut metagenome | biome: gut microbiome; feature: rumen; material: fiber-attached | host: Bos | place: Iran: Karaj | collected 2018-10 | reverse complement strand
TACGATAACGTAATGAATGAACAAAGAGAAATCATTTACTCAAGACGTAACGAAATTCTTGATCAAGAATCAATTGAAGATCGTACACAAGCAACATTCAATACTAATATTGCTAACTTAGTAAGTTCACATATTGAACCAGAAGGTTATTTAGCTGATGATGATAAGAATGAAATCATCGAATACTTAAATACAAACTTAATTAAAACTAAACCATTATCAGTTGATGAAATCTTAGAAATGAAAGATTCAGTAGAAATTACTAATTACTTAACTGATAAAGTTAAAGAAGACTATAAAGCTAAGACTAAAGATATTCCAAGAGAAGTTATTAATGAATTCGAAAAAGCTATCGCTTTAAGAGTTATTGATGAAGCTTGGATTGATCATATCGGTGCTATGGAACATTTAAGAGAAGGTATTGGATTACGTGGTTATGGCCAAACAAATCCACTACAAGCTTATACAATGGAAGGTTATGAAATGTTCGATGACCTTATGAGTAGCATTGAATCTCGTATCTCTGTATTCTTACTAAAAGCTGAAGTAAGACAAAATACTGAAAGAGAAGATAAGAGAAGCAACAAAATAGTTCATGATACACACATTAAACAAAAAGGAACTCCTATTAAAAAAGAGAAAAAAGTAGGACGTAACGACCCATGTCCTTGCGGCAGCGGTAAAAAATATAAACAATGTTGTGGTAAATAATAAAAGGCCCTAAATTAGGGCTTTTTTAATGCATAAATAGTGGAAACATATGCTATAATAACTACTAGGTGGGTTTTATGGAAATAGGACAATTAAAAAAATTATTAATTCAATCTTGGGATTCTGAAACATGCGTAAAAGGATTACAAGCTGAATGGAGTAAGGATAATCCTTCACTTGGGCAATGTGCTATAACAGCGTTAATAGTAAATGATTACTTCGGTGGAAAAATTATGAGATGTATGGCTTCATCTGGAAGTCACTATTATAATTTAATAGATGGCCAACTTGTAGATCTAACTGTTGAACAGTTTTTAGGAGAAATCCCTCAATACGAGCTAGGAGAAGAAAGAACAAGAGAATACTTATTGAGCAACGAAGATACTAAAAAAAGATATGAGAAATTACTTTATAATATAAAACAATCAATTAGACAATTTCAAGGGAAAAAATTCAAATTAATCGATAGCAATGGACAAGAGTATTTGAGTAGTACTCCAGGTAAATTGGGTGGACATAGAAAATTAAAAATATATGGAAGACTTGATTGCCCATCCGCTAAAAAATGGATTGAAAAAGGCCATTACGTTTCAAATAGAGTATTTTTTGCAAATGAAGCAACGGCAATTGCTGCTGGATATCGCCCATGTGCAAAGTGTATGCCTGAACAATATAAAAAGTGGAAAAGCCAAGGAGAACAATTTGCATCAGAAGATGTTATTCAAGCGTTAGAAAATCCTTCTGAAGTATCCAGATATCAACTAGTATTTCCAACAGAAGAAGCAAATCAAAAGAAGAAAACAATATAAAAACAAATATAAACAGAAAAAGCCCTAAATAAGGGCTTTTATTATGCATAAATTAATAATATGTTATAATTTTAATAGGAGAGATAAACTATGGAATATGAAGCATTAATTAATAGTATAAATAAAATAACAATGTCTAAAGAGGAAGAAAAAGCAGAATATATTCCTCAGTTTATAAAAACATATGGCAATCCAGAACAAGATCAAGTAATTGGTGAAGATCCATATTACTTAAATAAGATGAAGGAGACGGTTCAACAATTAACTACAATTAGAAACCAATATTCATCTAATAAAGAATTCTATGAAGCTGTAGCAAACGAATTTGCTAAAACATACATTTCTCTAATGATAAACGAATATGGCGTAACCGATGAAGAATTAATAAGAAAACTAATTAACATTGCTAGTGGTAACGGAATAAAAATCTTTAATCGAGGAGAAGCTCAAGCTTATGCCAGCAGTTTTGGTGATACCATTAATGGCGATATTGGTGCTTTTAAATATCACGACATGATTTGTTTTACTCCAGATTCAGAAAGTAAACAAGTAGAAGTATCCAAGGAAGAAAGTATAATGAATGCTGCTAAAATGCTTTCTTCAATGATTCATGAAACTCTCCATCTATTAATAGATGTCACCAAAAACGAACATTTCAATTATGCTGATCAATCAAAGTTAACTAGCGGTGGTTCCGTATTGAATGAAGGACTTGTAGAAATGCATGCCTTAGACTTTGCTAAAAAATATAATCTAGTCCATTTTCCAGCATTATTCTATTTAAATAATGTTACAATGGGTAGAATATTAAAAGAAATCTATGGTGAAGAAGAATTTGAAAGATTAGTATTCAATGGTACTTATGAAGAATTAATTCCTGGTGAGTTGCTAGAACAATATAAAATCGCCGAAAGAAAACGATATTTTTCAAGAAAAGGATATACAGTAGATGTATCTCAAATAGATTTAAACGAAGAATCAGCAAAAGCCTTGTAATAACAAGGCTTTTTATATAGCTATTAAAACAATAATTATTGTATAAATAACATTCATAATATATAATAAACAACTAGAAATGTGGGATATATATGAAAAAATATAAAAAATACATATTTGATTTAGATTATACTTTATTAATTCCAGATTGGTCTAAAGAGGATGACTATTTCAAAAGAACAGTACCTTTAAACGAACAAGAAGAGTTCTTTAAACATAAACAAAGTATTCTAAATCAATATGAAATAGAATTCCCTAGGTACGATTTTAAAACCTTAAGTGATTATTTTAGAAGCCATGGTTTTACTTTAAGTGAAGAAGTAATAAATGGTTGGATGATTCATAATGGTGAAACTATAAAAGACATCGTTGTTGATGGTGCTCAAGATCTACTTGATTATCTTAAAGAACATGAAAAAGAAATTGTTTTACTAACTAGTTGGTTTAGTGGAACTCAAATACCTAGATTAAAAAGAACCGGATTATATGGTTATTTCGATAAAATAGTAGCTGGTGAAGATGCAATGAAACCAGACTTAGAATCGTTTGAATTAGCAATTGGTGAAACACCTAAAGAAGAATGTCTAATGATAGGTGATAGTGTTAAAAGTGATAGAGCCGGAGCTATGAATGCTGGAATAGATTGTTATATAGTAGATAAAGAACATACTATGAGGGGTTTATATCAATTGATTACCCAATCTAAAGATAGTCCAAATCATCTTGCAAAGACGATAAGAACAGGGAAATAGAAACCTGTTCTTTTTATTTGAAAATGCTTAAATATTTGAATTTATGCCATTGTTTTCTAAAAAAAAGAGTTGTATAATGTTTTCTAATTGTATAAAAAATTTCAATGTTTATGTCCTCATTAATGAGAAACAATAGGAACGGAGTGATAGAAATGAAAAAATTAATAGTAGGACAATCAGGTGGACCAACATCTGTTATTAATGCTTCACTTGCTGGAGTATACTTTGAAGCAAAGAAAAAAGGGTATGATAAAGTCTATGGTATGTTAAATGGTATTGAAGGCTTATTAGAAGATAGAATTGTCGATTTAGATGATTATTTTAAAGACGAAAAGAATTTAGAATTATTAAAAAGAACACCTTCAAGTTTTTTAGGATCTTGTAGATATAAATTGGGAACAATTGAAGCTAATGAAAAAGATTATAAAAAAATATTTGAAATATTAGATAAACATTCGATTGATTCATTAATCTATATTGGTGGTAATGATTCAATGGATACAGTAGCATCTTTATATGATTATGCTGTAGCTAATAATAAAAGACAAAACTTTATTGGTGTACCAAAAACAATCGATAATGATTTACCAATAACAGACCACTGTCCTGGTTTTGGTAGTGCTAGTAAATATATTGCAACAACACTAAGAGAAATAATTCAAGACAACAATGTTTATGGAAATACAAAACCTACAATTGCTGTTGTTGAAATAATGGGAAGACATGCAGGATGGTTAACAAGTGCAGCAGCACTTGCTAAAGATGAAACTTGTGATGGAGTAGATGCAATCTACTTACCAGAAGTACCATTTGATATTGATAAGTTTATAAAAGATACAAAGGAATTATTGAAGAAGAAACCTTCTTTAGTAATTGCAGTATCAGAGGGAATTAAAACTAAAGATGATAAATTCGTTTGTGAATTAGTAGAAGAAAACCTAAGTACTGATAGTTTTGGTCATAAAGAACTAGCAGGATGTGCAGAAGCTTTATGTAAGATTCTAAAAAAAGAATTAGGTGTTAAAACAAGATCTATTAATTTTTCAACATTACAAAGAGCAGCTGCTCATCTAGCATCTAAAACAGATGTTACAGAAGCATTTAAATGTGGACGTAAAGGTGCTGAACTAGCATTTAAAGGTGATAGTGGCAAAATGGTAATAATGAAACGTGTTTCAGAAAAACCATATAAGATTAAATTTGATGTATTTGATGATATTCATAAAATCGCTAATGTTGAAAAGAAAGTTCCTCAAGAATGGATCGATACTAAAAATAACTATGTAACAAAAGAATTAGTTGCATACTTAAAACCTTTAATAATGGGTGAAGTAAAACAAATCTATAAAGATGGTTTACCTCAACATATAAATCTAAAATAAAAAAGTGGCTAAACCACTTTTTTTATTCTGTAAAATAACCAACTTCTGTTAAAGCTCGACCATTTCCGATAATAGTTTGAATATTATTGGAATTCTTTCCCTTATATAGTAGTGCTATTGAACCACCACCATCAAAATTAGTACCTGTCTGACATTTTAGTTTTAACATAATATTAATTAAATCATTTCTTGATAGATTACTACCAGTAATCAAAGCAAAATTATTACTATCAATCTGGCACATAGCTTGTCTATTTAAAGATGATCCAGGAGAAGGCATTGAAGTAGTATATTCACTTGCTCTACCATTCATAACTAATGGCGAAGCAAAAGTGAATGTATTACGTATATCATTTATAACACTATCCGCCCAAGCTTTCTTAGCTGTTGTATCATTTGTTTTAATATCATTATAAATTCTAAAAGTATTATTTCTATCAACACCAGCTATAAACCATGTTTTATATGCTTTGTTATAAGCATTTCTAACTACTTTACCATTAGTAATAACTATTGTACCAACGCTAGTTTTATTATATGCTGGATAGAAATTAACACTAGCAGCATCGTAAGTATCTTTTAAATAGAAACCACTAGCATTAAAACCGATAACTATTTTACCTCCTAGACCATATGTATTAATGGCTCTTCCTAATAAATCTCCAGGTCGATATAATTGAGCACCATATTGAGGAGAATCAAATTTATTTAATTGATTATAAGCATCTTTTACCCATATTTGTGTTACAAAGTAAGAACCAACTTTAGTAATAGTTACTTTTAAGGTATCTGATTCTTCTTGTTTAACAATTGAACCACTTAGATTAACTTGTTGTTGCTGTTGCTCTTGTTGTTGCTGTCTTTCTTGTTCTTTTCTTTCCTCTTCGTGACGTTCTTCTTGCTGTTTATCAAACTCTTCTTTTTTCTTTTCGTTTTCTTCAACAACTTTTTTTCTTTTCTCTAAAGCATCTAGGATCTTAGCTCTTACTTTACCATCACTAATACTACTAGCTTTTGCTTTAACTGCACTGTATTGTTCTTTAGTATTAAAACCATTAGCTTCGTTATATATAGTTATATAACCATCAATAACAGATAATTCTTTTTCTAATTCTTTTCTTTTGCCAGAATCATCTATTTTACTTAAATAATTATTAGCATCAGCAGAGTCTTGGCTCTCTAATGATTCATAAGCAATTGAAACTAATTCCTTTGCTTTCTTATAATAAGCGCTTTTTATTTCTTCAGGTGTTGCCTTTAAAATACATTCGTTATAAGCATACATTTTGGCATCTACGGCTTGTAACACCCCATTTAGTATTGAAGGCAAGAAAAATACTAGTAAAGCAGCAATAATTCTCTTTACTAACATTTTAATTGAATCAGCTAAACCTTCCTCTTTCCCAGAAATAATAGCAGGGAAAAAGTCTTTTATACCTAATATGATAATAACACCGGTTAAGATACTTTTTACTACATCCAAAAAAATTAGAGTAATTCTAATTGCAGTTAATACATCACCATCTTCACAAGCTCTTAGTATTATCATACTATCACCACGATTATTATATCATTAAATAATCAAAATAATATACATCTTATGTTATAATAATTAAGGTGGTTTAAATGACAATAGCAAAGTCTTTATTAACAATGCTAGGTGGTCTTGCTTTATTAATCTATGGAATGAAAATGCTTAGTTCTAATTTAAAAAAGATAACAGGAGGAAAATTAGAACAAATACTTGTTAACGCGACGAACAATCCATTTAAAGGATTACTAGTAGGATTCATAATTACAGTAATGACACAAAGTAGTGCAACAACTACTGTTTTGGTTGTTGGTTTAGTTAATTCAGAAATCTTAACATTAAGAAATGCAATTCCTATAATAATGGGTGCTAATATTGGAACCACAATGAATTCTCAAATATTAAGATTAACATCTATTGGAGGAACCAGTTGGTTAAGTTTGTTATCTCCAGCTAGTTTTGCTCCATTATTATTACTTATCAGTTTATTAATAAATCAAAAAGCAAAAAAGAAAAGAACTAAGGATATAGCATCTATGCTAATGGGTTTAGGAATTCTATTTACTGGAATGGTAACAATGGTCACAACAGCAAGTTCATTTAGTGAGTTACCAATACTTCCTAAAATTTTAGAAAACTTAAAAAATCCATTCTTAGGAGTCTTAGTAGGAGCCTTAGTAACTGCTCTTGTTCAAAGTAGTTCAGCAACAGTTGGTATCTTACAAGCATTATCAACAACAGGAAAAATTAATTATGCAACAACAATACCTATCATCTTAGGTCAAAACATAGGAACCTGTTTCACTTCCATATTAGCAAGTATTGGTGGTAGTTCAAACGCTAAAAGAGTTGCAGCAGTTCACTTATACTTTAACTTAATAGGAACCATCATCTTCCTAGTTGGAATTTATACTTATCAACACTTTGTTGGTTTTGGCTTCTGGAACGATATTGTTGATATGGGTAAAATAGCTAACTTCCATACAATCTTTAACGTTACATCAACAGTATTGTTATTCCCATTTATGAGTTTAATTGAAAAATTAACCAAAATAACAATTAGAGACAAACAACAAAAAGATGAATTAGACGATTCATTATTAGTACTTAATAAACTAGATGATCGTGTATCAACGGTTCCAAGAATTGCTATTACTAATTGCACAGATGTTGTTATTAAAATGGGTGAACTAGCTAAAAGTAACTATAACCGTTGTATGAGTTTATTAGCAGATTATAACTACGATACCATTGCCAAGATAGAAAAATGTGAAAACAATATTGATAAAATGGAAGAAGTTTTAACTAAATATTTAGTTAATTTAGAAAACCTGGATTTATCAGAAAAAGAAAACAAGAAAATCACCACTTTACTTATAATAGAAACAGAATATGAAAAAATAGGTGATTATGATTTTAGATTATATAAAAAGTTTGAAGAAATAAATGATAAAGAAATTAAGTTTAGTAATAGTGCTATAAAAGAATTAGAAATTATGTATAAAATAACTGCTGATGCTATAGAAAAAACAATGTTAACATTTGATCAACCATCTAACACTATAAGCGTTGAGTTAGAAGCCTTACGTGACTTCGCTGAAACTAAAAGAGAAAAGTTTAAATCTCTACATATCAGTAGATTAAAGAAAGGCAAATGTAGTGTAGAAAGTGGAATTTCTTTCTTAGAAATATTAAATTGTTGTGAAAGTATAATAAATCATTGCTTAAATATCAGTATTTCAATGAGTAGTGATGCTCTTAATAAAAACATTATGACTAAACATGATTATCGTAATAGAATGTATGATAAACATAAATACGAAATTGAAAGTCTTATCAAGTTATATGCTAAACAATATAAATAAAAAGCAGACATCTGCTTTTTTTTATTTAAAAATGTAAACTACAAGTAGCAAGAATGTAAACGACTCGTTGACTACACCCTATACTTATAGTATCTTTATATTAAGGAGGATGAGAGAATGGACCATAGAGTAGAAAGAGTACAAGAATTATATGATGATACCAAAGAACTATACGATAATGTTGTAGTTAAAGGAGATTTCAGTGCTGAAAATATGTTAATAGATCTAAATGAAGCTATTACTAATTTAAAGCAAAACTGGAAAGGTATTGATGCTGGAGGCAAGATTGAAGAAGTTATAGTTATTCATAACGCTTTAGTTAAAGTTAGAAATGACTTAGCTAAATTAGCTTGTGAATCAGCAAAAGTAGCATGTAATTATAGAAGAATACAAGTTGCTAATGGAGCTAATTTAAAAGACTTAGAACCATTAACAGCTACTGATAAAGAAGTATTAGAAGACTATAGTGATACAAGAGATACAATTGATATTAATCCAGAAGCTGAAATTGGTAAAAATCATATTGATGCAGTTGTATCAGTTATAGATAAATTCATTCAAAATGTTCGTGTTAAATATGATGCAATAATGTCTAACTGGACTAAAGGTACGGGACGCGATACAGCCAGAGAGTCATTTGAGTCATTCATTAATAATGCTGAAACATATAAGAAAACTCTTAATGATGTTTCAACAAGTGTTTCAACAGCACTTAAGAACTACTCATTCTAAGAAGCATAATTGCTTCTTATTTCCTAAGGAGAATAAGCGTTATTCTTTTTAGGAAATGAGAAGAAAAGAATAAAAAGGTGGTGTTTTCATGGAATCATCAGCACATTACGCTCAACAAATGTCATCATACAAGAAAAAGTATGAAGAATTTGAACAGATCAAAGAAAAGGTATCAAAATTGACAAGCAATGTTACTGCAAGTCAAGAAGCAGTTGAAAGCGTAAAAAAATATACTGATCAAATAATAGTATTAGGTGAAGCCATGGATGGCGGAATTATAGCTAACGATGTTGATGCTAATCTAAAAAAGATTAATGACAACATCGAAACTATTAAAGAAGAATGCGACAGATTAATCAAAAAGTACAAAGATTTGTATAGTGAAGCCGAAAAGAACTATAATGCAGCCCTAAAAGCAGAAGCCGAAGCAGCCGCCGCCGCAGCACGAGCACAAAGTGCTCAAGCAGCAGCAAGTAGTGGCTCTAGTAGTGCTGGAACCAGTCCAGCTCCATCTTCCGGTAGCAGCACGTTTGGTGCCATCCTTCATGGTTTAGGAAGGTAGTGATACAACATGGCAAAAGATGATTTACAAATAGATTGTAGTTGTGTCCACTTCGCTGCAAGAAATATTACCACTGTTGAAGAAAGTCTAACATCATTAGCATCAGCTTTAGGTAATACAAGAATAACTAATCCAGAAGTAACAACAGCATCTTTAATAGATTCTTCTAAGACCTTAGTCGAAGGCAAAATAAAAACAGCTATTGAAGAAATAAAAAGAAGATTAACAAACACCAAAAATGTCTTAATAAATTTTGATAGAGAAGCAGCACTATTCTTCCAGTATGTAGATACTGGTGTTTTGGATGAAAATTTATACTTCACAACCGTACCTTTATATAGTCAAACCGACTATAATAACGGTTATGCTGGTGGAACAATTTCTTCATCTGGTTGTGGATTAACTAGTATGAGTATGGCTTTGTCATATGTCTATAACGACATCTTAACACCTGATGAATTGTTGAGATATACAACAAATCATTCAAACTTAGAAAGCAAAATGCTTGGAGCAGCCGAAGGAATGGGTGCTAAATTTACCGTAGATAACAGTGTGCCTAAAGAAAAATTTGATCAATTACTAAAACAAGGAAAAATGATTATATCTCTTGTTAAGAATAATAGTCACTTCGTTTTAGTAACAGGTATGACTGCTGATGGGAAATATGTTGTTAACGACCCATATGGTCCTTGGCAAAAAAATCATACATATACTTGGGCAGAAATCGAAAGAAGTTCTAGTAGAGCTTGGATAGTTGATCCATATGCTAATGTTGGAAATGCTAAAACAAATATTGGTAGAGTAACTGTTAGTAATGCAGCTGCTCAAGCAATTCAAGAAGCTAATGGTGGCTCAGGAACAGTACAAATTACAAATAAAAAATACATTAATAATGTAAATAACGTTCCAGGATCCATAAAAGCAGGTTTCTCTAATGTTACTTTAGCACCAACTGCGATAGCTATGCAAAAAGGTCAAAAGATGAGTGATATAGTAGCATCAAGAAGAGCCTCTGGTGGAATGGAACCAGGAAAAGTAGAGGCAACAGGAACCGAAGATCCTGGAACTCAAACTACTAATACACCAACAACAAGTAGCTGTGGAGGTTGTGGAGGATGTGGCTCAGCAGCTCCACGTTCAACAAATCAAACGTCAACACCTGCAACAACAATGGCAACTACAACACCACAAACAACTACTACAACAACTACAACAACTCCTGACAATACAGGATTATTAACAAAAACCGGTGCAGATATAGCAACAGAAGAACCAACATCAGCTGCAGCCAAACTAACGCCAGAAGAAGCTGCAGAAACCACTGAAAGTATTAAAGACTATTTATCAAGAATTAATAGAGAATCAACTGATAATCAAACTACATCTAGTACATCTAACGATATAACTGATGAAGAAATATTAGCTGGTTTAGAATTACCAGATAACACAAGAAATGGTGAAGTGCCTACTACATCTAATGATGTAACACCATCACCAACTGTAGTTAAATCTAGTAGTTCATCTAGTAGTATAAAAACAACAGAAGATAGTAATGATGATTATTCATTTGCTACTCAAGAAGAAATGATGCAACCACTTGATGAAAATGGAGCATCTTTAAATCCATTTGATGATACAGATATTACTAGTGATCTATTAAATGTTGAATTCTTCAGTGAAACAAATAAAAGATTAGGTGAGATAGCATCAGAACCTCTACCAGTAGAAGAACCAGTTATCACACCATCAAATCCTGAATATGACCAACCAGCCGATAATACAATAATTCATTCAGATGATTATAGTAAACCAAGTACAGATACTAATACCACTATACCTGGTATAGGAACTAATCCAAATATTCCTGAAGCAAAACCTACTCCAGAAAAGAGTGGACCAAATATAGGAGTACCTTTGGCACTAATTGGTTTAGCAGGTGCAGGTGCTGCTGTAGCTTATACAGTTGGTAAAAAGAAAAAGAATGAAGAATAAGCCTTTTTAAGGCTTTTTTTCATGAGCAAGAACAAATATGATATAATAACAACGGTGGGAAAAGTATGGAATTAAAGGAAATAAAAGAAAAAATTGAATCTTTAAAAAACAAACTCGCAGATATTGGGAGGTCTCTTTGACGTTGAAACAAAAAAAGCAAGGATAAATGCTATCGAAGAAGAGATGAATAAGCCAAATTTTTGGGACAATATCGATGAAGCTAATAAATTAAACAAAGAACTAACCACACAAAAGAAAGAAATAAACCTTTATGACAAATTAGATAAAGAAATAAATGAAAATAATGAGGTTGTTGAACTATTAGAACTAGAACCATCTGAAGAATTACAACTAGAATTAGAAAACGATCTTCTATTATTAGAAAAAGAACTAGAAATACTTGAAATAGATACTTATATGAGTGATGAATACTCTAACTCTGACTGTTACTTGGAAATTCATCCGGGAGCTGGCGGAACTGAAAGCTGTGACTGGGCTAGTATGTTACTTAGAATGTATGAAAGATTTTGTGACAAAATGAACTGGTCACATGAAGTAATCGAAAAAGAACCAGGTGAAGAAGCGGGTTTAAAATCAGTAACGGTTCATATAAAAGGTGAATATGCATATGGTTACTTAAAACATGAAAAAGGAGTTCACCGTTTAGTTAGAATATCACCTTTTGATTCTAATAAAAGAAGACATACATCATTTGCTTCTGTTACTGTAGTACCAGAAATAGATCAAAATATAAATATTGAAATAAAAGAAGAAGATATAAGAATAGATGTATATTGTGCAACAGGACATGGTGGCCAAGGAGTTAATACAACACCAAGTGCTGTACGCATAACCCATTTCCCATCTAAAATAGTTGTTACTTGTCAAAACGAAAGAAGTCAATTACAAAACAAAGAACAAGCAATGAAAGTATTGAAAAGTAAACTATATATATTGGAAAAAGAGAAAAAAGAAGCTGAATTAAATGCTTTAAAAGGAATAAATACAGAAATCAATTTTGGTAGCCAAATAAGAAGTTACGTTTTAGAACCATATACACTTGTAAAAGATAATCGTTCTAACTATCAAACTACCGAATCAGATAAGGTATTAGACGGAAATATCAAAGAATTGATTGAATCTGTAATTAAAGCAAAGTAAATATTGCAATAATAAATAATATAATATAAAATACAACGCAAAAGAGGGGATTATTATGAAAGAAACAATCGCTTACTTAAATAGTCTTCTAGAAACAGATGATACCATTATTATTGGTTTATCAGGTGGACCTGATTCAATGTGTCTACTTGATATCATCTTAAAACTAAACAAAAAAATAAATGTTATTTGTGCTCATATTAATCATAATATTAGAGAAGCAAGTAAAGAAGAAATGAATTTTATTAAAGGGTATTGTCAAAAAAAATGCCTTAGACTAGAAACAACAACTTTTGAAAAAAAAGATAAGAATAGTAATTATAATGAACTAGAACTAAGAGAAAAAAGATATAAATACTTCGAAGAACTATACAAAAAATATAATGCTAAGTATTTATTTACTGCTCATCATGGTGATGACTTAATAGAAACAATACTAATGAGAATTTCTAGGGGATCTAATTTAAAAGGATATAGTGGCTTTCAAGTTGAAAGCATTAAAAACAACATGAAAGTTATCAAGCCATTAATCTTTATTACTAAAGATGATATTAACAACTATAACAAAGAAAACAATATTCCTTTTGTTAAAGATGATACTAACGACGAAGATAACTATACAAGAAATAGATATCGTCATAATGTTTTACCTTTCTTAAAAAAGGAAAACAAAAATGTTCATCTAAAATATTTGAAATTTAGTAGAGAATTAATCAAATATTTTGAATTTGTAGATAAAATTATCAATCAAGAGATTGAAAAAAGATACAATAAAAAGATCTTAGATATTAGTGATTACAACGAATTGGATGAATTAATTCAAACTAAGATTATTGAATATGTTTTAGATGATAATTACATTGACAACCTATATTTGGTTAGTGATAAACACGTTAATATCATCCTAGATATTATTAAGAATCCTAAACCAAATATAGAAATTAATTTACCAGACAATCTATGTATTCAAAAATCATACAATCGCTTAAAGATTACTAGAACTAAAGGAAATAACAAGGAATATCGAATTCCATTAGAAAAAGAAACAATCTTACCAAATGGCAAAAAAATTACCATGGTAGATATGGTTAAAGGTAATAGTAATTATTGCACTAAAATTAGTAGTAAAGAAGTAGTTTTACCATTGTATGTAAGAACCAGAGAAACCGGAGATAAAATGGTAATTAAAAATATGAATAACTATAAAAAATTAAAAGACATTTATATCGATAGTAAACTAACAAAAGAAGAAAGAGAAAATCAACCTATTGTAGTGGATAGTAGTGGTGAAATCATTTGGATTCCAGGATTAAAAAAATCTAAATTTGATAAAGCAATTACGGAAAATTATGATATAATACTATGGTATAATTGATTTAATGCGAAATTTTACAGAGGGAGAAGAATATGAAAAGAAGAAAAAATAATAATAGTTTTATGGTAATGCTACCATATTTAATAGTATTAATTGTAATTCTTGCTGCTTTATTCTTTATGAACTTCAAAAAGAATGAAATTCATGAAATCAAAACAGGTGAATTAATTCAAGAAATAAAGAATGAAAAAGTTACAGAATTAACAGTTACTCCAAAGAGTGGAGAAAGCGTATACATCGTAACAGGAAAACTAAAAGACTATGACGACAACGAATCATTCACTACTAGAGTAATACCAGAAGAAATCGAAACAGTAACAGCTTATGCTGAAGTTCAAGACATCAAAGAATATACAACTAAGAAAGATCCAGGATCTAACAATATTGGTTATTATATTTTAAATATTCTACCAATGATTGTTATTGTTGTAGCTGCATACTTTATGTTCTCTAGACTAGCTGCTGGTAACTCCAAATCAATGGATTTTGGAAGAAGTAGAGCTAAACTTAGTGAAGATGGTGGCAACACTAGATTTACTGATGTAGCAGGATTAAAAGAAGAAAAAGAAGAAGTTGCCGAACTTATCGACTTCTTAAAGAATCCAAAGAAATTCCAAAAATTAGGAGCTCGTATTCCTAAAGGTGTTTTATTAGTAGGTCCTCCAGGAACAGGTAAAACTTTACTTGCTAAAGCTGTTGCTGGTGAAGCTGATGTACCATTCTATTACATAAGTGGTTCAGATTTCGTAGAACTATTCGTAGGTGTAGGTGCATCTCGTGTTAGAGATATGTTTAAACAAGCTAAACAAAGTGCTCCATGTTTAATCTTCAT
>JAEEGL011758857.1_pt1 | contig 14700 bp, 6 predicted proteins | sample 9134231 | NCBI WGS metagenome assembly JAEEGL01 (sample SAMN16246548, study PRJNA631951) | gut metagenome | biome: gut microbiome; feature: rumen; material: fiber-attached | host: Bos | place: Iran: Karaj | collected 2018-10 | reverse complement strand
TTTGACAGCACTCTCTACAGTTCAAGCGGAAACGCAATCTTCGCAAATTTCAAGGCGGTGCAGGATTTCCAGATAAAACTGAACGCGCTTTTTAGGGAACGTGGGGAAAATGACAAGCAGGTCTCCGCCGGCAACCTCAACGCAATGGGATTGATTGACGAAATCTTCCATTATGTGTGCATGCTTTTCCGTCGAGACAAGGCCCCAAAATGTTTCACCAACCTTCTTTCCGATTTGGACACATATTTTGGCAAACAGGAGATTGACCGTCTTCTGCTGCAGTTCATGGAGATTTTCCCACCGGTCGCGGTCTACCAGAAAAAATTGACCAACGAGGACTATCTTTTCCAGTCGGCCTATGAAAAGGCAACAAACCAGCAGAGAAGCAACAGGGAGCAGGTCCTTGAGGAAATGATTATGCTCCACCTTGCAAACGAAAACCCTGCCTTCCATCCGTTCCAGATTCTTTTCGACGACACCGTGCTTTCGACAAATCCAAACTACATGAAAGTCTGGAACCAGATCAAGGCATTCTTTATGACACAGCCGGTCTTTGGCCCGAAAAACAACAACCTGATTGCGATGTTCAAGGAGCCGGTGATTGCCTCCCCCACTTCGCTCAAAGGTCAGCTCGACTATATCCGCACATACTGGGCAGATTTGCTCGGTGAATGGCTCAAGCGTCTTCTTGAAGGAATCGACACAATCAGTGAGGAAGAAAAAGCCGCATGGGTTCCTACAAACGGCGGTGAAGTGAGCATGGACGCATATTCCTACGAAAACCTGATGAAGGAGTACGAAAGATTCAGTCCCGACCGCGAATGGATGCCTAAAGTCGTTTTGATGGCGAAGACTGTTTTGGTCTGGCTCTACCAGCTTTCAAAAAAATACAAGCGCGAAATCACAAGGCTCGACCAGATTCCAGATGAGGAGCTTGACAATCTCCGCGACGAAGGATTCACAGGTCTCTGGCTGATTGGTCTTTGGGAACGCTCCTACGCAAGCCGCAGAATCAAGCAGATTAACGGAAACCCCGAGGCCGCCGCATCAGCATATTCACTCTATGACTACGAGATTGCAGGAAACCTTGGTGGATGGGACGCGCTCGCAAATCTTCGCAGCCGCTGTTGGGCAAGGGGAATCAGGCTCGCTTCAGACATGGTTCCAAACCACACGGGCATGGACGGAAAATGGGTAATCGAACACCCGGATCTGTTCATCACCACAAAGGAATGTCCTTTCCCGCAGTATTCGTTCAACGGAGAAAACCTGAGCCAGGACGGTCGTGTTTCGCTTTATCTTGAAGACCACTACTACAGCAAGAGCGACTGTGCCGTTTGTTTCAAGCGCGTGGACAACTACACCGGCGACGTTACGTACATCTACCACGGAAACGATGGAACCGGAATGCCATGGAACGACACCGCGCAGATTGACTTTTTGAATCCGAACGCACGTGAAGCGGTCATGCAGCAGATTATGAAGGTCGCCGCAAACTTCCCGATTATCCGTTTTGATGCCGCAATGGTTCTTGCGAAAAAGCACATCCGCCGTCTTTGGTATCCGGAGCCGGGTCATGGAGGAGACATAGCCACACGCAGCCGCTACTCAATGTCCACTCAGCAGTTCGAAGATGCGATTCCAAATGAATTCTGGCGTGAAGTCGTTGACCGATGCGCACAGCAGATGCCGGACACACTTTTGCTCGCCGAAGCATTCTGGATGATGGAAGGATATTTCACCCGCACGCTCGGAATGCACCGCGTATACAACTCAGCCTTTATGAACATGCTCAAAAAGGAGGAGAACCAGAAATACCGCGACACAGTAAAGAACACAATCAAATTCGACCCGCAGGTTTTGAAACGCTTCGTGAACTTTATGAACAATCCGGACGAAGAGACTGCCGTTGCGCAGTTCGGAAAGGGAGACAAATATTTCGGTGTCTGTACTTTGATGGTGACGATGCCTGGACTCCCGATGTTCGGTCACGGACAGATTGAAGGATTTGAAGAAAAATACGGCATGGAATACACAAGGGCGTACCGCGACGAAACTCCGGACCAGTATCTTGTTGACCGCCACTGCCACGACATCTTCCCGCTCATGCACAAACGCTACCTTTTCTCCGGCGTTGAGAATTTCCTTTTCTACGATGTGTGGAACCAGGGCAGCGTGAACGAAAACATTTTCGCATACTCGAACAGCGCGGGAAACGAAAGGTCAATCGTTTTCTACAACAACAAATACGAGCGTGCGTCCGGATGGATCCGCCAGTCATGTGAGTATGCAGTAAAGACTGGTTCCGGTGAAGGCGACGTAAAGATGATGAGCCGTTCGCTTTCAGATGGCATGGGTCTTACAAAGGGAAAAGACAATTTTATGATTTTCCGCGAGCACAAGTCAGGTCTTTGGTATGTAAGGTCCAGCGACGACATAATCGAAAACGGAATGTTTGTTGCGCTCAACGGATTCGAGTACCAGGTCTATCTTGACGTGCATCAGGTGACGGACGGTGCGGAAGGAAAGTACGCAAAGCTCAACGAACTTTTGAACGGAGCAGGAAGTCCAGACCTTGAGGTGACATGGCAGGAATACAGGTACAAGGAACTCTACGCCGCTCTTGAAAAATTTGCGACAGCCGAAGTGATTGCCGACCTGAAAAATCTTTTGACCCCGGTTGCAGTCCTCAAGGCAAACAACATTGCACAGCCAAAGCTTGACGACATCTTCCAGAAAGTGAAAAAGGATGCCCTCGCATACTACGAGCTGGAGGCACAGTTTGCCAGTGAGGCCATGGACCTTGCGAAAGCCACAAAGGAAACAGGCAAGTCTTCCGCAAATTCAAAGGAAACAAGGGTCAGCAAAAAATCTGCGGAGGCGAATCCACAGAAACGCTACCTCGCATTCTGCCACCAGGTTGAGTATCTTTCATCGGCAATGGCGGCGGCACAGGGGATTTCCGCGGACACAGCGGAGGCTTCGGGAGGAACACACTACAGGCTCTCATCATCCGTCCTAAAATCGGCGCAGGAGAATCTGATTTACGATGGACTCATCACACAAAAGAATGCCGCTGAAATACTCTGCACCTTCGCAATGATTTCAAGCGCGGGAAAAGAGAACTGCATCAAGTGGGGCTACGACAGAAAACTTGCCCAGATTCTTGAGAAAACAGGAATCAGGGACTACGGAATCCGTGAAACATACCGTGGACTCTTCCAGATGATGAAAATCCGCGACCTGAATTTTGGTGCGACAGGATTCACAAAATCAACGGAGGAGGCGGCAAGGATTCTTGTCGAAGGTCCAGACTCATATCTTCTGACCGGGGCAAACGAGTTCAACGGTGTGCGCTTGTTCAACAAGGAAAAGATGGACAACACACTCTGGTATGCGTTCGCCGCAATCACGATGTACAGTCCAAGAAACCAGAAGGAGCAGGTCCACAGGCTGTACAGGACTTTGGTGGCGGCAAGGGATGGCTCCGAATACAGGTGCGACAAATTCCTTGAGGCATTGATTCCGGAAAAACGGCCAATAGCAAAAAAAGGTACGGCAAAGAAAAGCTCGTCCAAAAAATCCACCGAAAAAACGGAAGCAAAAAAGGACTAGCGGATTCTGAAAATCCATAAAAAACGGACCCCCGAATTCAAAACGGATTCGGGGGATTTTTTATAAAACAATTGAAAAATCAATCAAAAAAATCAATTGAATTTTAAATCATGTTCGGAAGATTTATTTTCTTTTTCTTCACGAAAAGATATTTGAACGGGTGTATGTCCAGAGCGTTGGGACTCCATCCACCGATACAGTCCGTGTCGATTATGTTCAGACTGACCTGGTGGTAGATTGGAATCAGCACGGCATCGGACAAAAGTTTTTCTTCCGCCTGTCCCAGAATCTTGTAACGCTCGGAAACATCAAGGGTTGTCGCGGCCTTGTTCAGAAGTCCATCGAAAACAGAATTGCTGTAGCGTGAATGGTTCAAGGTAGAGCCACCGCGGAACAGCTCCAGAAATGCCATCGGGTCGGCGTAGTCTCCAATCCATGAATAATAGAACAAATCCGCGTTCCATGTGTCGATTGAGGACATATACTGCATGGCATCCTTTGTCTGGACAACCAGCTTCACACCGAGCGGCTTCCATGCGTTTCTCAAAAGCTCCGCAAAATCCTGCATGTACGAACTTTCGTTCAGGGCAAGCACAAGCGGAATCTGCATGTCAAGCGGGATGCCATATTTTTTACGTGCCTCGTTCATCAGAACAACAGCATCCTCAATATCATAGTCGTCAAGCCCAGGAATGTTCGGATAGCCTGACAGCGGATAGACAAGAGTTGTGGCGGGACTTATGTAGCCATCACGCAGCTTGTCGTATGGGATTGCCTCCAGAAGCGCGCGGCGGAATTCCGGCTTGTTCCATGGCTTGTTCTTTATCTTGAAAAACAGGAAGAAAGTTCCAAACTCGGGACCATAATAAACAGCGTCACTGTCGATTATCTTTTCCACATCCATGCTGGACGCAACCCAGTCAACGTCCCCGGTATTGAAAAGCGCGGTATTTTCGTCCTCGTCCTCGCTCCTTATGATTTTGATTCCCGGGATGGAAACCGAATCCTTGTCCCAGTAGTTCTCGTTTTTCACAAGGTTCAGACAGCCGTCCTTGATTGACTCAACAACGAAGGGTCCGGAGTAGACGTTCTCCTTTTTGCTCACAATCGCGAAGGCATGGTGGCAAAGCATACGCGGAAACTGGGATGCCGGCTGATTCAGATGGACAACCAGGGTATTGTCTCCACGCACCGTAATCCTGACACCATCGGCACTGCCCTTTCCGGTCCTGTACTCAGCGGCTCCCGAAATACAGTCCAACATTGAGGCGAAAGAGGCATCGGGATTTGAAAGAAGAGAAAGCCAAGAATCCTTGACGGTCTGGGCGGTGATTGGGTCCCCGTTACTGAACTTTGCGCCCTTCCTGATTGTAAAAGTCCACCGCTTTTGGTCCCGCGAAAGTTTTACATCCGTGCACAGAGCGTACTCGGGTTCAAGATTAACGGGGTTGTATGAAAAAAGCCCCTCGAAAAGTCCCGTCAGAACCTGAGCCTCGGTTGTATAGCTCGCGGTCTGGGGATTCAGGTCGTAGTCATAATCCGCTTCGGCAATGACCACAGTTCTCTGTCCTTCCCTTGGCTTGGTCTCCACATTGTCCGCTTTCTCCGCATCATCGGTCCACGCGGAAAAACATGGGACAAGCAAAAGTGTCAGGGCAAGAATTTTTTTTGTCAATCTCATTTGGCAATTCCCAGCTTCTTCATCTGCTCGTTTTCTTCAATCAGGGCTATACATTCAGCCTTGGACTGATTGATTTTGACCATTATGCTCTTCACAAACGAAAGCTCCGGCTTGATTCCCTTAATCTTTGAGCGTTCAAGCTGGGAGACGTTGGCCTTGAAGTAGTCGTCCAGAGCCGAAAGCACCTGCATGAGCCTTGTGTTCTCGGCGGTCTGCTTGTTCAAGAAATCAAGAATCTTGTCGTTGGTCTGCGTGGAGATTTTTCCAAACACGCCGCTCTGTGGTGAGACTATCGCGGAATAATATTTTGCACGCTTCACAAGGTTGTTGAAGAATTCGGTATAGTTCAGCCTTTCCTTTTTGCTCTGCTGTGTCGCCGAATCCGTAATCACAATATTGTACTCCACCTCCGGCTCCGCCAGATTGAAGAGTTTGCGCCAAAAACGGATGAACTTCATCATGCCGGTATTTTTCTGCGCCTGGAGGATTGAATTGTTGTTCGCAAGTTTTTCCACGACAACCTGGTACTGCTCGCCCGAAGTTCCAAGCAGGCGGACAATCTCCATTATGACCTCGTGGGTGTCAACGGTCTTTTTCTCCTTCTCCTTCTTAGGTGCGGCAACAATCTTGAACCTGGCAAGCTCCTGCTCCTGAAGCACACTCCTGGAGTCAGAAGTCTCCTCCTCGATGATTTCGTGGACAAGCTCAGCGTTGAAAGAATGTTTCGGCATGTTGCCCGGATAAAGCCTCTTGATTTCAGCGAGCATTGGAGCTTCGGCGGTAGTCTTGGACCAGTCAAAGTCTTCCCTCGCAAGAATGGAGCTTCGGACAGCCGCCTTGTACGCAGATTTCTGGAAATCAGCAAGCTCCCTCAGTCCGTTGTTTATAAAGTTGATTGCCTCGACAGTCTTGTTCATGCTGTCGTTTATCATCGCAATCTGTATTGGCTGCGCACCGTTCCTTGCCGCATTGATACAGAACGCCATCGACCGTGTGTTGATTTTTGGAGAGTTCGGAGAAAGGTTGGTCCATCCAAATGTCGCGTTCAAATCGAGCAGCCTCTTAATCTTGTCCATTGTCAGCTGGTCCACCGTGAACTTCATGTAGTTGCAGATAAAGTCCACCATGCTCTGGTAGTCGGAGAACCTTATTCCAAGCACGTTCGCCCTTTCATTTTCATTGAACGAAGTGTCCTCCGGGCTTACTATCTGAGAAATCTTTTTATCCTTCTTGTACGGATCCGGATTTATCAACGATTTCTTGACCAAAGCATCAAACAGATTGTTCACGCAGACCAGATGGAGCCTATAGTTGTCCTGTATTTTTGGAAGCTGGACCGTATTGTACCAATTCTTCTTTTCTTCAAAAGCCGCTAAATATTTAGCATTAAAGCTGCTGTCACCCATAATTCCTGCCCCATTTTTAATATGCCCTATTTTATCAGAAAACCAACAAAATACGCAAGTTTCCATAGGGCTTCTTTAGCATTTTCGGTAAATTTTTGATGGACTCTTAGAAAAAAACAGGGACCGCCCGGAACAAAAAAACCGGACAGTCCCGCATAAAAGTTTTCCCAAAAATTGTCCCTCTACATCCTGGAGACTTTTTCCAGACGTGCGAGAGCCTTTGCATCAGCCTCCTCGGCAGCCTTCCGAAGTTTTTCCGTCACCGTGCTGATATTGTTTACCATATACACCGGCTGCAAAGTAGCATCAAGGCAGTCCCTCCAGAGAGAACTTTCGGGGTCAACCGTGTTGCGCTTCAGAGTGGCCATGGTGATTGGGATGTGCACGTACTTGTCATGCACCAGACCGATTACAATCTTTGTCTTTCCGGCCATGGCAGCGTGGACCGCATTATTTCCAAGCCTCTCGCAGTAGATTGAGTCGTTCGCAGTTGTCACCGCGGCGCGCACCTCGTAGCTTGGGTCTATGTACTTCATGTTGATTGGAATGTTCTTTTCCTTGAAGTAATAGGAAATCTCGTTCTTGATGAAGCTTCCAATGTCGGCGAGTTTTTTGTTTCCGGAAGCGTCGGTCTGGTTGGTCGCGGCAAGCAAATCCTGTCCCGCACCCTCGGCAACAACAATGACCGCGTGTCCCCTTCTCTTAAGTCTGGCTTCAAGATGCGCAAGGAATCCATTCGGTCCGTCCATCTCAAAAGGAACCTCCGGGATAAGGCAGAAATTTGCCTCGTGGCTTGCGATTGCGGCTGCCGTTGCAATGAATCCAGACTCGCGCCCCATAAGCTTCACAAGACCGATTCCGTTAATCTGTGACTGGGCCTCCATGTGGCATGAGTTGATTGCCCTGGTCGCCTGCTGGACCGCCGTCTCAAAACCAAATGAGCGGTCGATGAACTGGAGGTCGTTGTCAACAGTCTTGGGGATTCCAACCACGGCAATCTTGAGTCCACGACGCTCGACCTCGTTTGCAATGTCAAGCGCGCCCCTCTGTGTTCCGTCGCCACCGATTATGAACATGACGTTGATGTTCAGACGCTGGATTGAATCAACAATATCCGAAGTCCTGTCTCCGCCTCCACGTGAAGTACCAAGGAAGGAGCCTCCAATCTTGTGGATGGCATCAACATTGTGGGGATTAAGCTCCACAGTGTCGTAGCCCTCCTCCTTGAAGAAACCGTTGTAGCCAAACTGTATTCCCTTGATTCTGCGGACACCGTAGCGGTTCCAAAGACACCTTACAACGGCGCGGATAACATCGTTCAGACCCGGGCAGAGACCCCCGCAGGTACAGATTCCGGCAGTGACATGCTCCGGATTGAAAAAAATCTTCTCCCTTGGACCGGCCTTCTCCATAAGGTTCGTACAGTCGTTCGCATCCGCCTTGTCGCTATCAAAAACATTGACAAGATTTCTGACATAGGACGTGTCACGGACATAGGTGGCGCGGTAGTTCCCATGGTCTCGGGAAAGCTCAATTGGTGATGGAACCGTGCATTCGCCTAAATTATCAACAGTAAAATCATATTTAATCTGACTCATACGAGAACCTCTTGTTTTGATATAGGGCATCCCCAGGAACTCATTTCCAATGATTTTAGAGATGCCTGCGAGCTTAAAAACGCAAAATCCATGGCTTTAAACATCGCTTTTCAATCAGCGTTTTATATGATATACGAAGAAAGCAAAAACTTCAAGGGAACAATGGAGGATTTAACAAAAGGATTTAGCAAAAACACTCACGTCATCCACACTCCAGCACGAGCCTTGCCGAAAGCCTACAAATCTGTTACAATAAATCTTCTATATTATATTTATACAAAAAGTCCGTAAAAATGTGTGCGTGTTATCCCGGGAGTAATTTTCCGGGCTGCGTGAAAGGGGAGATTCATCAGCCACAAGTTTTTATAGGAGATTTTGTATGGAAACCACGCTAAAAAAATCACCAACCCCGCCGCAGAGCAACGGGGTATGGTGTTCTCATAAGGTATTGCAGTCGGATTTAATACCCCTTGTTTCGCCCCAGAGGGGCGGGGTATTAAACCCTCCGCTCGAATCAATACCGGCGAAGCTATATGTCCTTGATGCCTGCATCTATTTTCCAAGCTGCATCTTAATCAGCGTAGTCCTCTCCATGTTCGGCATGATTGGAGAGCCGGGACAGAGCGGATTTCAGGCACTGGTCAGGGGGCTCGGCATGTTCTTTTCCCCCGCCACGCTCATTTACATGGCACTGCTTGTCGTGCTGGTCACAATCACCACGCGGAGGACGTACGGAACTCTCGCATCATACGACGGGAGCGAAGAGTCGATAAAGCTCTGCAACAAAAGGGCCAACGGTCTGATTACTCTCAACGTGGCAGTCGCCATTCTGAACGGACCTGCATTCGCGCTTTTGCTGAAGCTCGCAAGCATACAGAAGCACATTCCCATGATGACAGCACCGGGCGTGTTCATGGGATTCGGGGTCAACGTCCTGCTTGCGATTACATTCTACATACTCTGGATTGAAAGCTTCGAGGCCTGGATTGCGTTCGTGCCGTTCAGGAAGGAATTCATGTCGTTCGGTCTGCTTGCAAGGAACACTCTTGTGGCACTGCTCGCATGCACGTCACTGGCCATCTGTCTTTCGGTTCCGATGATTGGGATGAGGGACGTACTGATGGACAACACAAAGGCGCACGTCGGGTCATTCAACGGAAAGCTCGCATTTCTGATTATCATCTCACTTGCGCTCACGGTCTTCTCCATATTCATGCTGATGAGGGGATTTATGAAACGCCTTAGCGAAATCTCCATGTTCGCCTCGAACCTTGCGGAAAAAAACTACGGCGGAAAAACGCTGGACGTAATCAGCCGTGACGAGTTCGGGCTTCTGGTGAACCAGCTGAACGAATCCTACGACTCCACCAAGCAGCTTTTGAACCAGGTCAAGGAAAACGTGTCCACCAGCACATCACTTGCGTCCGACCTGAACCAGAACATGAACAAAACGGCGGAATCCGTGCGGCAGATTATCACAAACCTTGGTGATGTCCAGCAGGAAATGTCCAGCCAGTCGTCCGGGGTTGAAGAGGCCAACGCTGCGACAAGGGAAATTCTCCGCAACATACAAAATCTGAACAGCAGCATTGAAAACCAGTCCGCGAGTGTTGAGGAAAGTTCAGCCGCAGTCCGGCAGATGGTGTCCAACGTCCAGAACGTGGGCCGTATCCTTGAAAAAAACTCAGGCACTGTCCGTCAGCTGGAGGAAGCGTCCAACACGGGATTCAAGAAAGTTGGAACCGCCGTAAACATGTCGGATAAGGTTCTCTCGGAATCGTCGGGACTTATGGAGGCATCTTCGGTCATACAGAACATAGCCAGCCAGACAAACCTCCTTGCAATGAACGCGGCAATCGAGGCTGCCCATGCTGGTGAGTCAGGACGTGGATTCGCTGTCGTTGCGGATGAAATCAGAAAGCTTGCCGAGCAGAGCAATTCGCAGGGAAAAAAGATTGGCGCAAGCCTAAAGGGTCTGAACGAAATCATAAAGAGCGTTGCCGAAAGCAACAAGTCCGTGCAGGAACAGTTCAATGAGATTCTTTCGCTGACCGAGACCGTGAAGGATCAGGAGGAAATCATTCTGAACGCCATGAGGGAACAGGAGGAAGGAAGCTCGCAGGTTCTTGATGCCATGCGCACGATAGACGAAAGCACCGCCAACGTAAAAAACAATTCCCAGGAGATGCTGTCGAGCGGAAAGCAGGTTGCGTCGGAAATGGACGAGCTGAGCACAATCACGGCGAACATAGCGGGAAACATCACCCAAATCTCAAGCGGCGCAGAAGAGATAAGCGGCTCCGTAAGTTTTGTAAAGACCTCCGCGGCGCAGAACAAGGACAGTCTTTCAAAACTTTCCGGCGTGGTCGAAAACTTCAAGGTCTAGGAAAACGTTTGGAAGCGGCAAAAAAAATCCCCCGAAGAACATACACTCCGGGGGTACCTAATGATTCAGGAAAGTTTATTCCGTTATTTCTGTCCAGCTCATCACAGTAGGAACATAAGAGAATTCCAGTTCGGCGGTATTTTCCACCAAAGCCTTCAAATCGTCAGGTTTTGAACAGTCACATATTTACTGTTTCCCGAAAAAGAAAAATAGCTGCTGCCGCCTGAAATAGATAGAGATACTATACCGGAAGCAGACTTTGCATTCCAGCTGTAGCCGTTTTTGCTATCCAATTTCCCGGACCACTGCGTTGTGAGAGTAAGATTCGTGCCATTTACCGCATATTTGATTCAGACAGGACATACGTCCATAAACAAAAAATCTACCCCCCCCCTGTATACTTTTGTCAAGTCTTTTTTTTGATTTTTCAAAAAAATTTTTCGCCAACTAAAAAACTGTTCTATTATTTCCCACAATTTGACATCTTTCCACATAATGATTATATTTTAAATATGAAACTATATTCAAAGAGACATCTTATTATTTCATGCGCGATTTCCGGGGTTGCCGCGGCCTGTGTTGCCGCAGGTGTTTCGCTCGGAATTTCAGGACGCAGGGCACAGGCCACTGTTGATGAAGGGTCCACGATTGTCGCGCGGACTGACGAAGAGCTTATAACCACCGACGATACACTGCTTGAAACCAACACACCGGCTTTGACAGTCGCAACACCAACAAGCGGCTACACGCAGGATGAGGCACAGAACATAGCCGTCTACGAAAAATGCAACGAGGCGGTCGTCAACATCACAACGCAGGTTATGAGCACAAACTGGTTCTGGGAGCCTGTACTCACATCCGGTGGTTCAGGTTCAGGAAGCATAATCGACAAGCGCGGATACGTAATCACAAATGTCCACGTAATCGACAACGCAACCAAAATCACAATCTCCCTACACGACGGAACAAGCTACGACGGAACGGTTGTCGGAAAGGATGTGGAGAGCGACATTGCGGTCCTCAAATTCACACCGCCGAAGGACAAGGAACTCAAGACCATTGCGTTCGGGGACAGCGAAAATCTAAAGGTCGGGCAGAAAGTCATTGCCATCGGAAACCCGTTTGCGCTTGAAAGAACAATGACCACAGGAATCATCTCAGGTCTGGGCCGTCCAATCCAAGAAAGCGAGAATGTCATTATCCGCAACATGATTCAGACAGATGCCGCAATCAATCCGGGAAACTCCGGTGGACCCCTTCTCGACAGCCTGGGCCGCATGATTGGCGTGAACACCATAATCTACTCTTCAAGCGGTTCATCAAGCGGAGTTGGATTTGCAGTTCCTGTGTCCACCGCCCGACGTGTCGTCAACGAGCTGATTCAATACGGCAAAGTCAACCGAGGCGTTATGATGGTGTCCCTTGTTCAGAACTCATCATCGCTTGCACGCTACGCAGGCTACGGAATCTCCACCGGAATGATTGTGAGCAGAATCCGCTCAGGAAGTCAGGCAGAGGCGGCAGGTCTTAAGGGTGGCACAACGGCTGTCAGGTACGGAACGTTCAATGTCAAGACAATCTATCTTGGCGGAGACATAATCACGGCAATCGGCGACATACAGGTCAACACTCTCGCAGACTACTACGCGGCACTGGAGGACAAGGTTCCTGGCGACAAAGTGGATGTCACGGTCTACAGGAACAAAAAATACGAAAAATTAACGGTGCAGCTTGAATCCGAGGAAAACACATCGGGAGGTTCCTCAATCTAAAGGGTTATGAGAAAATTCCACGTTGTATCGGACTATGAACCGTCGGGAGACCAGCCGCAGGCAATACAGAAACTTGCGGAAGGTTTTCTTCGCGGCGACAAATACCAGACTTTGAAAGGTGTCACGGGGTCGGGAAAGACTTTCACCATGGCAAAAATCATCGAGGCGGTGCAGCGTCCGACCCTCATAATCAGCCACAACAAGACACTTTCCGCGCAGCTTTACCGAGAGTTCAAGACATTTTTCCCGGAAAACGCGGTCGAATATTTTGTATCATACTACGACTACTATCAGCCGGAAGCCTATGTTCCGGCGCGTGACCTTTATATAGAAAAGGATGCCGACATCAACAAGGAAATCGACCAGATGAAAATGGCGGCTACATACAGCCTCATGGAGCGTCGTGACGTTATTGTAATAGCCACGGTAAGCTGCATCTACGGTCTCGGTATGCCGGAGCTTTACAAGAGCATGAGAATCCACCTTGAAAAAGGAGAGACACCCGACCTCCACAAACTTGCGCTAGACCTTGCGGAAATCCAGTACAACAGGAACGACATGGTTTTGGAGCGCGGCACTTTCAGAATCAAGGGTGACATAATCGAAATCTATCCGCCGTACATGGAATTCGACGAGGCGTACAGGATTGAGCTTGATTTTGACGAGATTGTGCGGATTAGGCGTTTCAACGTAATCTCCGGGAACACCACCGAGGAGCTTGACGAAACGACAGTCTATCCTGCGAAAAACTTTGTTGTTCCCCACGATGCTCTTGCAATGGCGACCGACCGCATTCAGACGGAACTTGAGGAAAGACTTTCGGTGCTTCATGCCGAGAAAAAAATCCTTGAGGCAGAGAGATTGAAAACCCGCGTGACCTACGACATCGAGATGATGAAGGAAATGGGCTACTGTTCGGGAATCGAAAACTATTCGGCACCGATTGCAGGAAGAAAAACAGGTGAACCGCCCGCCACCCTGCTCCACTATTTCCCGGATGATTTTCTCTGCATGATTGATGAGGCGCATGTGACAGTTCCGCAGATCGGCGCAATGTATGAGGGAGACCGTAGCCGCAAGCAGAACCTTGTTGATTTCGGATTCCGTCTTCCAAGCGCATTGGACAACAGGCCGCTCAAAATCGATGAGTTCACGAAAAAAATGAACCAGGTAATCTACGTCACGGCAACGCCCCGTCCACAGGAAATAAAACAGTCCACGCAGGTCGTCGAACAGATAATCCGCCCGACCGGACTTCTGGATCCGATTGTCGAAGTGCGCCCCACCGAAGGACAGATGCAGGACATCTACAAGGAAGTTCAGGAACGAATCAAAAAAGGCGAACGCTCTCTGATTCTGACGCTCACAAAAAAGATGGCGGAAGATTTGGCGGACTATCTTTCAGGCCTCGACATGAAGGTGAAATACATCCACTCGGAGATAGACACATTCGAGCGCGTGGAGATTTTGAAAAGCCTGAGGAGCGGAGAAATCGACGTGCTGATTGGAATCAACCTTTTGCGAGAGGGAATCGATTTACCGGAAGTTTCGTTCATCGCACTCCTTGATGCCGACAAAATCGGATTTTTAAGAAGCACCACATCGCTGATTCAGATAATCGGACGCGCGGCAAGAAACGCAGAAGGAAAAGTCGTCATGTATGCAGACCGCATGAGCGACGCAATGAAGGAAGCAATCACCGAAACACAGAGACGGCGTTCAATCCAGGAAGCATACAACAAGGAACACGGAATCACCCCGAAGACAATCAAAAAGGCAGTGGAAGACATACTTGAGCACCAGAGCGTAGACGCACAGGAAAACGCCGCAACATCGCTTGAAATCCTCAAAAAGGCAAGCAACCTCTTTGTACCGGCTCAAAGGAAAAAAGTCATTGCCGCTCTCAAAAAAGAAATGGAGGACTGCGCCGAACGCCTTGATTACGAACAGGCCGCCGCCTACCGAGACCAAATCCGCGAGATTGAAGCGACATACGGGAAAGGGGGGAAGTAATATGGATTGTAAGTTATAATCCGTAACAGCAACAGATGTATACGTTCATATTATAACTTTGAAAAAATCTTCCGGACTAAGGGCAGGAGAACCTGTAAATTATTTTGTGTAAATGGCTGAAATATGATACTCTAGGAGAAGTATATGACAGCCAAAAGAAACAAAAAAGAAAAGGATGCAATCGATCTGATGCTCGACCAGATTGATTTCCACGGAATGACGAAGGATG
>JAEEGL011137585.1_pt1 | contig 14700 bp, 12 predicted proteins | sample 9134231 | NCBI WGS metagenome assembly JAEEGL01 (sample SAMN16246548, study PRJNA631951) | gut metagenome | biome: gut microbiome; feature: rumen; material: fiber-attached | host: Bos | place: Iran: Karaj | collected 2018-10 | reverse complement strand
GGGGGCTGTTCTGCTCGTTGACTCTTCACAGGGTATAGAGTCTCATACACTTGTCAACACGTATCTTGCCGTAGATACCGGTCTGGAAATTCTTCCGGTACTAAATAAGATAGATCTTCCCTCGGCTGACCCTGACCGCGTTGCCCATGAAATAGAAGATATCATCGGTATACCTGCATTGGACGCTCCCCGCATATCTGCAAAAACCGGGCAGAACATCGATGAAGTATTAGAGCGTATCATCACAGATATTCCTGCTCCTCAGGGAGACCCCCAAGCTCCTCTTCAAGCCTTGATATTTGATTCATATTATGATCCGTACAAAGGTGTAATATCATTCATAAGAATAAAACAGGGAACGCTCCGTACCGGTATGCGCATCAGGATGATGTCATCCGGATCAGATTTTACAGTTGTTGAGACCGGTATCCCCGGCGCAACTTCTCTTATTCCCTGCGACTGTCTTTCTGCCGGACAGGTAGGTTATGTTGCAGCCAGCATAAAGACCGTGGCTGATACTACTGTTGGAGATACCATTACTGATGCAGATTTTCCCGCGGATAATCCTCTGCCTGGCTATCGGAAAATTAATCCGATGGTTTTTTCAGGTATTTATCCCCTAGACGGCTCCCGCTTTTCAGATCTTCGCGACGCTCTGGAAAAGCTTCGCCTTAATGACTGCTCTCTCAGTTTCGAACCTGAGACTTCTGCCGTTCTAGGATTTGGCTTCCGCTGCGGCTTTCTTGGCCTATTGCATATGGAGATAATACAGGAACGTCTTGAGCGTGAATTCGGTCTTGAGCTTATCACAACATTCCCGAGCGTTATCTACCATATAACCCTTACCAACGGAACTACTTTAAATATCGACAATCCAACAAATTACCCTGATCCTTCCCTTATTTCTTCTACAGAAGAACCATATGTTCTTGCAAGTATTTTTACTCCTACAGAATACATCGGTACTATTATGGAACTCTGTCAGGAGAGGCGCGGAACTTATAAAGATACAAAGTATCTTGATTCTACCCGCTGTGAACTTCATTACTATCTGCCTCTGAACGAAATAATATATGACTTTTTTGATACATTAAAATCACGTACACGCGGTTATGCATCACTTGATTATGAATTGGCAGAATACCGTCCTTCGAAACTTGTAAAACTTGACATCCTTCTGAATGGGGATATGGTCGACGCTCTTTCCTTTATCGTACATGCAGACAAAGCCTATCCCCGTGCACGCAAGATCACGGAAAAGCTGAAAGATGTCATCCCACGCCAGATGTTTGAGATACCCATTCAGGCAGCAGTCGGAGGCCGGATCATTGCACGCGAAACTGTCAAAGCCATGCGCAAGGATGTTCTTGCAAAATGTTACGGCGGCGATATTACGCGAAAGAAAAAGCTTCTGGAAAAACAAAAGGAAGGCAAAAAGCGCATGAGACAGCTCGGGACGGTCCAGGTACCCTCTGAAGCCTTCATCTCTGTGCTTAAACTGGACTGATATGCAGAAAACAGATATGCCTTTAGGATTATATATTCACATTCCTTTCTGTATCTCCAAATGTCCTTACTGCGATTTCTATTCCGTTCCGTTTAACGACTCTGCTGCTGATGAATATACTGCCGCACTTATCCGTTCCGTAGAACTGTCCGGTTTCAGCGGCTGCGCTGAAAGCCTGTATTTCGGAGGCGGCACACCGTATCTTTTGGGTGAAAAAAGACTTGCCTCCATACTTGATGCAATAAGCCGGCATTTTTGTATTATTCCAGAAAGTGAGATAACCATCGAAGCGAACCCGTGTGATGTTTATTCCGGCAGTAAGCTCTCTTCTATCAGGAAAATCGGATTTAACCGGATATCTATCGGTATGCAGAGTGCTTTGGGTGACGAGCTTTACGTTTTGGGCAGAAGACATACCCATGCGGATACGTTACGGGCTTTTTATGCTGCACGGGAATCAGGTTTTGATAATATTTCTCTTGATATCATGCTTGGCATTCCCGGACAAAACATACGCTCTGCACTGTTTACATCTGAGGCTGCAGTTTCTCTCGGTGCTGAACATATCTCCGTGTATCTTCTGAAAATAGAAGAGAATACTCCTTTCGGCCGGATCCTTCCCTCTCCCCATCCTGCCGATGATGAACTGGCGTCAGATATCTATCTCGAAGTCTCCAGACATTTATCCGATTCCGGCTATGGGCATTATGAAATATCAAATTTTTCCCTGCCCGGTTATTCTTCCAGACATAATCTGAAATACTGGACACTAAGTCCGTATATTGGTTTCGGTTGTTCCTCCCACAGTTTTTATAATGACAACCGTTTTTATTATCCCCGTGACATCTCCTCATTTATTAAGGCAGAAGACCCCAATAACCTTATACGGTTTGATTCGAAAGGCGCAACTGCGGAAGAATATGTAATGCTTTCCTTCAGACTCTCGACCGGAGTATCACTGAACATTCTTTCAGACCTTTATGGCTTAGATACAATGAGACTTCAATCCGCCGCCGGCAAGCTTAAGGATTCAGGCCTGGTCTTTTTTGACGGAAAAAGTATCCGGGCTACAGATAAAGGATATCTTTTATCTAACAGCGTCATCGTTTTTTTACTGGAAGCTCTCGGTATATAACTGTTTCTGATCATTAAGATCAAGGGAGGATATATGGCAAAACGAAAACTCTTTTGTGAAATCAGCCCTCTGTGTTACAAAATATCATTGCAAAAAGAGTATATATTACGTGACATTCACGATATTACTAACCGTACTGACTTTGCAGACACTTATTCTGAAAAAGAATTACCCTGTATCGTTAAGGGACACCGTTCCGTCATAGTCAGACAGTTAAACGGTGTTGACCTAACTTTACAACAGAACAAGAAAAAGAATCTTCTTCTGGCCGGAAGTTGCATTAACGGGCTCATAATAAAGCCAAACGAAACCTTTTCATTCTGGAAATGTATCGGAAATCCTTCTGCAAAGAAAGGATATATAGAAGGTCTGGTAATCTCAGGCGGAAATGTTTCTTCCGGAGTCGGAGGCGGACTCTGCCAACTTGCAAACCTCATACACTGGATGATCCTGCACAGCCCGCTGACCGTAACGGAACTGCATCATCATAGTGACTCAATATTTCCCGATTCAGGCAGAAGAGTTCCTTTCGGCACAGGAACAAGTGTATTCTATAAAAACGTTGATTATCGTTTTAAAAATACGACTGACCAGTCAGTTCAGCTGTTGATCTGGCAGGAGGAGGGTGATCTTTGCGGCGAACTGCGCAGCGAACATCCCTTTGAATATAAATACCGAATCATTGAAAAAGATCATTATTTTTCAGAAGAAGAAGACGGATTCTACCGCAACAGCAAGGTTTTCAAGCTCGTTATGGACTGTGAAGGTAATATACTTGACACTGAACTTATACTTAAAAACCACTCAAAAGTCCTTTATGATGCTTCTTTAATCCCGCCGGAACAAATACGCAACAACGGAGACATAATATGAGCGGGTATTTCTGTGCCGACTCGGGACCTCCCGTTCTGTTTTCTGATATTCGGAATCATGCATTGTGTCTGGCTTCATATCTTTCTCTCCAGGGGAACGGTCCTGTAGGGGTTTTCGCTGAAAAAGAAGCCCTTACCGTCATCTGCTTTCTCGCATGTGTTTATTCCGGACGTCCTGTAATACCAATAGATCCTGACATTCCACATAAACGCATTGAATATATCCTTGATAGTTCAGATTCTGAACTGGTATTATGCACACCTGACAGCTTTATATGCAATAAGCCTTGTCTTGTACGTGATCAGATAGAGATTATCTGTAAAGACTATCATCCTATCTCACCCCATGAATACAGCTGCAGCAGCACAGCATACATTATCTTTACATCAGGCAGTACAGGGATTCCTAAAGGAGTCAGGGTAAGCATCGATAATATTGAGAACTTCTTTGTTTTTTTTATGAAACAAGATGCTGTCCGGCAGATTAGGCCTGATATCGTTCTTAATCAGGCTGCTTTCAGCTTTGACTTATCCTTAGCCGACCTTGTCTATGCCTTAAAAAATGATTATTCCCTTGTCTGTTTGTCAAAAAAAGTTCAATCAGATTTCTCCATGATGTTTGATATTTTAAAGAACAGTCATGCCCGTATGATGACCCTCACTCCTTCATTTGCCCGCTATTGTCTGTCCGACTCTTCCTTTTCAGAATCCCTTATGCCTGAAATAAGTATATTCTGGTTTTGTGGTGAGGTACTTCAGCCTCAGACGGCACTGAAGCTTTTTGACAGGTTTCCAAAGGCACGAATAATCAATGCTTATGGTCCTACCGAAACTACATGTGCCGTAACATCGTGTGAAATAACCAGAGATATGTGTTTTTCTGACCTGCCTGTCGGAGAGATCAAAACATCGGCCCTTTCCATTCTTATCGAAGATGAAGATCATAATATGCTCCCTGAAGGACAATCCGGCCAGATTACACTCTACGGCAGAAGTGTCGCAATAGGATACTGTAATAATACTGAAAACGGGTTTTGCATAAGAAATAACATTCCAGCATTTATGACAGGGGATTACGGATATATTAAAGACGGCCTGCTGTATTTTACCGGGCGGAATGACAGTATTATCAAATATAGAGGTTACAGGATATCCCTTAACGAAATCGACAATGCCGTGCTTTCTTGTACGGGAGTTGCAGATGTTTTAACCTGTGCTAAATATTCTCCCGATAATACTGTCCGTTCGATCATTACATATACCGTTTGCAATGCCGAATTAAACACTCATGATCTGTACGATCACCTTAAATCGTTACTGCCCTCATATATGATCCCCAAAAATATAATGATTGTCGATACTATTCCTTTAAATGAAAACAAAAAGAGGTCTCGCCGAATCGTTTAGAAAGGAATGAATTATTTGCAGAAACTGTTGCTTATCATCTCTGAAGTTTGCGGTACGGATGAACCGATCTGCGCAGATACCGACCTTTTTGAAAAGGATCTGCTTGACTCGCTGGCTTTTATCAATCTGCTTGAAGCCATTGAAGATGAATACAATGTTTCCATACAGCCTACCAGAGTCAAGCGCTCTTCTTTCCAGACCCCCCAGAGAATAATGGAATTGATATCAGCTGGAAACATATGATAATAATAAGTACAAAAAAAGGCAGCATTAATGCTGCCTTTTAGTCTTTGCATAAAAGTTATTTTAAGTTATAACCGTTATCCACTTTGTTTTCTGCAATATCTCCGTTCTTATAAGCTGCCAACAGCCTTTTCAGCTGAATAATGTTCCAGATGATCTCCTGCCCGTCATCCGTGTCTCTTATCCTCTGACGGTTTTCCGGAGTATCGAATATCGTCGAAGTGGAATGTATATCAAGATTTTCTTCGATTGCCTTTTCAATGCTTACAAAAGGTTCATGACATATAAGCCGCATCATTCTGGAATTATACACCAATGTATAACCCGCTATACCCGTAGTCGGCTGATAAGCTTTACAGAAACCCCCGTCTATTACTATTATTTTTCCTCCTGCCTTAACCGGGTTTTCTCCCTTTATTATCTTTACCGGTTCATGGCCGTTAATAATATGGGACCAGCAGGTATCCATCCCGAATTCTTCGAAGATCCTTAAAGCCGCAGCCTCATCATCACGATATTTGTAATATGCATTTTTAGGCTCTGTCCATGAACTCTGGTCTTCTATAAGGTACCGTTCCAGAGTCGTCATTTTATCTCTGCCGAAAATTGGTGAATTCTTACCGCACCAGAGATACCAGATAAAATCCCGTCCCTTTCTTCGCTCTTCGCTTCCTTCTTCTGCCAGATATGCTGATCTTACCGCACGATCGACATAATCCATCCAGCTCTTTCCGGAATAACTGACCCCGTCCATGATAACTTCGGTAAAACTGCCGTCCGGATCCATCGGAATACATCCGTGATATAAAAGATTAGAATTGATTATTTTATAGAGGCTGCCGTTTGTAAGCAGAAAAGCTGCGTGCCTCTGAAGCTTATCGTTTTGTACTACAGACCTGCATAGTGACTGTATTATTTCCTCCTCTTCAGGTGTAAGCCTGTAAGGATCCTTCGGATCCACAGTAGGAAATTCCGGATCCAGCAGTTCATAGGTTTTTCCGGATATCGTTATCGTGCCTTCATCATAATCGATCATGTCAAAGAGAAGGCGATGCTCCATCCTGTAATCGGGATTTCGTTTGATCAACTGCCCTTCAAGCTTGAATTGAATGATAGATATTGCCTTGTGTATCTTTGCAATCATCTGAGTCCTGTGAGAAGACAGTGACATTTTATCGGCAAATTTTGGGGCATAAGGTCTGCAATCGCCTGTATAGGTCTCCTGTGCAAACATAGTGAGCGGACGAAGATTAATACCATAGCCATTCTCAAGCACATCAAGATTATCATATCTTAAGCTGAGCCTGATAATATTGGCTATACATGCAGCACTGCCGGCTGCAGCTCCCATCCATAAAATATCATGATTGCCCCACTGAACATCACAGTTATGATGTTGCATCAGCCTTTCAACAACATGATCCGCTCTCGGCCCTCTGTCAAAAATATCTCCGACAATATGCAGCCTGTCTATTACCAGACGTTTTATCAGATTACTTAAAGCATATATAAATGAATCCGCAGCTCCGACATCAATAATGGAACCAATGATACTGTTATAGTACTCCTCTTTGTTTTTATAGTCATACTGGGTATGCATGAGTTCATCAATAATGTATTCATAATCCTTCGGAAGTGCTTTTCTAACCTTTGACCTTGTGTATTTTGCACTTACAAGTCGGGATATTTCTATAAGTCTAAAAAGCAATGTGCGATACCATTCTTCCGATAGTTCACGCTGCTTTTCTATTAAATCCATCTTTTCTTCCGGGTAATATATTATTGTTACGAGTTCATCCTGCTCATCCTGACTGAGAGTATCTCCATACAAATACTCCACTTTTTCGCGGATAACTCCGGAGGCATTATTCATAATATGATCAAATGCTTCATACTCTCCATGAATATCGCTGATAAAATACTCCGTTCCCTTAGGCAGATCAAGTATTGCAGACAGATTGATGATCTCGGTGGAAACGCTCTGCACCGTAGGATAGCTTTTCGCCAGCAGTTTAAGATATGAATCTTCACTGACATCAATTAATGAATTCTTGGACATAACAATACCTCCCCTTGCTGAACTATTCTAAGAGAAAAACCTTCGAAATACCTTTCGAAGGCTCTAAATGTTATTTTCATGACTTGTTTTTTTTTGAAAGGACACTAAGCAGCACAATTACTATCAGTGCGATACAGATGATCCCTATAACTAGAGCCAGCTTAAAGTTATCTCCTGTATCGAGATTACCTACAAGAGAAGAAATCTGTATATTCATAAGCAAATACCGTGCAGATAAAACAGGATTAGAAAACAGATTCATATCAAGCAGTCCTCCCAAAGAAAAACCATCGCTTTTTATCTGCAGTATGTAAATAAATTATATGTTAAACGCTTTACTATGTCAATATTTCGAAACAGCGCCCTCCAAGGCAGACAGAATAACCCGTAAATCCCACAAAAAGAATTAATAGTGTTTGTATAACTAAAAGAGCCGCCGATCTGGCGGCTCTGATTTATTTAGTTGTATTATAAAGACTGGTCAGAGTCTGCGTATTCCCTTAACTGCCCTGTCATTTTTTTCAAGGTCTTTTACCGTCGTAATATCCCTGAAACCGGTAGATTCCAGTATTGCCGTCACATCTGACGCCTGAGAAGATCCTATTTCAAATATGATCTCTCCTCCGTCCTTTAGCATTGCAAAACATGGCCCGGACAATGATTTATAGAACTCCAGTCCATCCTTCCCCCCTGATAAAGCCATCACCGGTTCCCATGCGATCTCTCTTTGAAGCATGCAGAGTTCATTTTCTGCAATATATGGAGGGTTGCATACAATAAGGTCGGCAGCTTCTGTTTTAAAACTGAATACATCTTCGTGAACGGATTCTACCGGCACATTGTTTGTTTTTATATTTCGGATAAGGTAATTAAATGCCTCTTCACTTTTTTCTACTGCAATAACATTTGCATCCGGACGGTGAACCGCAATTGAAACGGCAATGCATCCGCTCCCGCTACATAGATCAATTATAACAGGTGCCTTTTTCCCTTTTACCGATTCAAGCCCGAGATCAACCAGTAATTCCGTTTCCGGACGCGGAATAAGCACTCCCTTCCCCACTTCAAAATTAAGTCCGTAGAATTCCCATTTTCCTAAAATATACTGAAGGGGTTCTCCCTCTGCACGCCGCAATGCAAACTCAATAAGTTTGTCGCAGCTGTCTTTATCCACAGTATCCTGAGGAAATAAAGCCAACTGCTTACGTCCGTCTGCAACAGCGTGGTCAAACAGCTGCAAGGCTTCAAACCTTGCAGTATGTTCATCCAAATCATCTGCCATGACAAGTTTGTCTTTTATTAATATAAATAATTCCCTGTTTGTCATCATGTCACCAGATATCGGTACCATCATCAGGTATTACTTCTTTCAAAGAAGCTATCGCAACTTCCATCATAGATTCATCAGGTTCAGCTGTCGTAAAGTGCTGCAACCATAAACCCGGTGCAGAGATTATTCTGGTGATGATATTCGTATACCTGCCAGCTACTTTTATCAGTTCATATGAAATACTGATTACTATTGGCAGAAGAACAATTTTTAACAGTATCCTCATTAACAGGTTATTCCAGGTTATCAATGAAAAAACAAGTATCGAGATGATAAGGACTATTATTACGAAGCTTGTGCCGCAGCGGGGGTGGAATCTCGTCTGCTTTTTAACATTCTCGACCGTAAGTTCATATCCCGCTTCATAACAACTTATGCTTTTATGTTCGGCACCGTGATACTGGAATACTCTGTGGATCTCAGGCACCCTCATAATAACAAGAATATAGCCTAAAAAGATAAGTATTTTTATTACTCCTTCAAACAAGGATAGTACAACTGTAGGAAGCTTCAGACCTTTCAGCAGCGAAACGAGAAAAGGAGGAATAATCATAAAAAGGAGTACAGCCAGAATAACTCCCAATACCATGGCAACACCGTTGAAAAAAGACGAGTATTTATCTCCTAGCTTATTCTGAAGCCATTTTTCAATTTTAGTAGGCTCCTCTTCAAAACCTATCTTGTCCGCTGATTTCATCAGCATTTTATAACCCATTATAAGCGAGTCCACCATATTGAAGACTCCTCTGATAAACGGTGTCTTCCGATACCACTTCCTGCTGCTTTCCGGGAGCGGCCATGATTCTACGTCTATGCTGCCTTGTGAAAGTCTTACGGCAAGTGCCAGCTTATACGGACCTCTCATCATTACGCCTTCCATAACAGCTTGACCGCCAATTGATGTCCTTTTATTTGTACACTGGGACGGTTTTGTCATCATTTACCTCCGGGTAAGATTTTATTGATTTTCTACCGGGAAAATCATGGTTACTGTTGTTCCGACGCCCTCTTCCGATTCTATATTGAGGATTCCTCCGTGCATACGTACTATTTCATCAGCAACAGCAAGACCGATTCCTGATCCTCTTCTCGAAAAATCCGCCTTGAAAAACTTTTCTTTTACCTTTGGAAGATCATTCTTACTTATGCCTCTCCCATTATCAGCAACAGAAACTATAACGTTTTTCCCGTTATTGCTAAGATCTGCTTTGATTGTAATAGTACCGCCTTTATCCGAATACTTTATCGCATTGTCTATAATGTTTGTAAAAACCTGCCGGAGCCTGTTTTTATCTCCCAGTATCACAGGGTAAATATCAGGCTCATCATAAATCAGAGAAATATTTTCATGTGCAGCCCGCTGGGTAAACATCAATACCGTTTCTCCAAGTTCTGCGATCAGATCCGTCTTTTCTTTGTTTATCGAAAATCTTCCGGACTGCATACGGGAAAAATCCAGGAGCTCTTCCACCATCTGGGAAAGCCTTTCGGATTCCGTTATTATTACTCCTATTCCCTTATTCAGCAGTTCCGGATCATGTCCATTATCATCCTTTAAAGTTTCTCCCCATCCTTTTATAGCCGTAAGCGGTGTTCTGAGCTCATGAGAGACCGAAGAAATAAAATCGTTTTTCAGCTTCTCTGATTCGGCAAGTTCCTCTGCCATATTGTTTATGGAATCAGCAAGATCTCCCAGTTCATCATCTCTGCTCTTTTCTATACGTACGGAAAAATTGCCCTGTGCTATTTTCTTTGTTGTGCGTCCTACCTCCCGTATGGGCTTTACGATGGAACCAATAAAAAGGGCGCTCGTAACTGCAATGAACAGAGTAATCGCAAGGGCGATCACTGCGATCATAAACACTATATAGCTTATCTGCATGTCGACCTCTGACATGGATACCATTATTCTGTATGCAGCATACTGAGTATCGGTATACTGTGTTATAAGCGAGCTAACCGCCATTATTCTTTCATTATTGTATTTTCCTATATACTCTCCATGACCATATTCGGATTTGACTGCAAGCTCATAATCATCCATCTGCATATCTTCAGGCTCAAAGCCGCTGGAAGTTACTGCAACATCTCCGTTTTTATCTATAAGCATGAGCTCCATCAGATCTTTATCCTCAAATTTTTCTACCATAGTCCGGAGCTCATTTTCAAATTCGGCAGTACTGTCATCTGAATAAAGATCTATAAGTGCGGAGATCTGGCTTATTCTTGTATTAACACTTTGCCTTACCCCATTATAATAATAGCTGCGCACCATGATTGAGAGCGCAGCGGCAAAAGCAATCAGTACGAGCACCACGATGCTCATACTGTTTAAAAGCCATCGCTTTGTAATCCCTCTTACCGCCAAATCTCATATCTCCTTTGCTTATCCTGCATTAGCATCCCATTTATAACCGAATCCCCATACAGTCAGGAGATATTTCGGTGCTGAAGGTTCGTCCTCTATCTTCATTCTGAGGCGCCTTACGTTAACATCGACGATCTTAACATCTCCGTAATAGTTCTCGCCCCAAACGCTTGAAAGAATATCAACACGTTCTAATGCAACATTGGGATTTCTCAGAAAGTTTTCCATTATCTGAAACTCGACCTGTGTAAGTTCTATCGGCTCCCCGTTTTTCAGAAGAGTCCTGCTCTTCAGATTCAGTACAAACGGTCCGGAAACGATCTCGCTTGAATCTGAAGATTCTCCAGGTATAAGACTTACTCTACGATATATCGCATCAACTCTTGCAACTAATTCAGAGGGAGAAAAAGGCTTCGTGACATAGTCATCTGCTCCGATCATCAGCCCGGTGACCTTATCCATTTCCTGGGATTTTGCAGAAAGCATTATTATCCCCATTGCACGATCAGTTTCACGTATTTTTTTGCATACCGTAAAGCCATCTATTCCTGGAAGCATCACGTCAAGCAATGCCACGTCAAATCGTTCATGCTGTTCCTCTATCTTCTCAAGAGCTTCTTCTCCTGATGACACATCGATTACATCATATCCTGCACGGCGCAGATTAATAACAACAAATTCACGAATGACATCTTCATCTTCAACTACAAGTATTCTTTTCATCTGCAGATTCTCCTCCTGTCGCTAAGGTCTTCAGTAAGGGAACTAAGTATTCACTCATTACCGTATATCAAATAAAGTTAAACATCTCATCAACCATTTCAGCTTCAAGGGAATATCCATCCGCTTCCTTCTCTTTGGGCAATGCTGCATAATACTTAAAGGGACCTCTTGAAGCTATCTCAAAATAATTCTCATATTCAAGTTTGTCAAACGGATCTTTAACATTGTGTGCCAATATTCTCAATACTTCTTCAAAACTGTCTGTTTCAGGTATATAAACGGAATATATCCATTCCCCGTTGACTTTTGTCACGGTAATATTGTCTATCTCCTCCCATGAATCAGGCATTTTCAGCATATATCCGGCCTGTTCATTTATGATTGAAGCGTATGTCCTTATCAGATCTCCTGATTCATTGAAATTGTAGTAACTGGTCATATACACATTTTCTTCTGCCAGACCTTCTTCATAGCCATATAGTGACTGCTGCATGGGAATATCGATTATACCGTCTTCATTTATATCACTGCAATACTGGCTGCTTCTTAAAGTAAGCGGCTCATAATCATATAATACCATTAAACTGTCGATCGAATCAGGTCCAAGAACAAATACATCACTTACAAGCATTCCGTCGTCCGTTGATCCGTCGGCAAATATTCCCACTGCATCTCCGTATACTCTTCCAAAAGATACTTTTTTATAGTCATCGAAATAATAGTTGACTGATGAAGAATCTATTGTTTTTATCGTTCCGTCATCATCCGCCACAAGTCTTGCCGTTCCTGCCTTAACTGCACGGGTACGGCCGAGAAGTATCATTTCATCCAATTCATCATGATCGATATCTTCTATAAGCATTACTCTGTATCCGTCACTGTAAACAGAGTTCAGCCTCTCATTTTCATAAGAGTATACGACTACCATATTCTCCCTTGAGGAAGCGACCGACCAGCCTATAACGATATATGCTCCTTTATCCGGTGTGAATTTGCAGAATTCTACTGTATCGATCTCAGTTGCAGGTCCGCTGATGTCAAAAACCGGCCTCCATGTATTACCTGTATAATCGAGCAAGCTGATCCTGACATTATCAGATTCTTCATGCGGATCAGAATAGAAAACCAGAGCCTCCTCCACATCGTCACAATCGATATCATACATTACAAAAGCCGAACGGTATTTCCCGCTTTTAGGATATTTAAAATCTATATCCGAGATCCCGATCGCCTTCTGAAGCGCCTCATGTATATCCGTTTGTTCTGCAGTAAGCCGCGGTGCTTTGATAAGATTTTCAATATTCGTTTCAAACTTCATGCATCCGGATAAAACTGCAGCAGCCCAAAAGCAAACAAAAATATACAGTAACCTTTTAACCATAGCTTCTCCTTGCCCTGCTCCGCAACCTTGCAGCTATTCTTTAACGTTATCCCAGGAATTCAGATGTATTTTACCGATAAGCTTCCTCGGTGGTGCTGCAGGTTCTTCGCCGGGCCATCCTACGGCAATTGCGCTGATCGGTATAATATTATCCGGTATTTCGTACATTTCCCTTACCGCTTCGATCCTGTCATCATATGGATATACCGCACCCCAGCAGCAGCCCAGACCGATATCGTGTGCAGCAAGCAATATGTTTTCTGTCGCGGCAGAACAATCAGCAGGCCAGTTTCCCTCACCATGGCATTTTGCAGGTTCGGCACATACCAGAACTGCTGATGCAGCTTTCTCAAAAGGTCCGTATGTACTGCAAAGCGGTGCCATTCTATGCACTTTATCTGTATCATCAACAATTATAAAATGCCATGGCTGTCTGTTTTTCCCGCTCGGTGCATAATATCCTGCGCATACGATCTTTTCCAAAAGCTCAAAGTCCACTGGTTTATCTTCGAAACTTCTAACTGAACGCCTGGTCAGAATACAGTTATAAAGCTCTCCCATGGTGCGCCTCCCCGCTTTCGATCATATGATCATATCAGGTACAGTATGGAAAGAAACAATCATATATATTAGAGACCAACTGTTTGTAAAACACTTTCCTGTTCCGTACCTAAGCTGATAAACTCATTCGTCTTCATCTTCTCCGCTGTAGTCGTTGTCGTATGTGTCTTCATCGTCATTATGTCCGGCAGGTCTTATCGTTCCTGCATGTATAGTACATGAACCCGGAAGATTAGACAGTTTATACCATCCTTCTGCAGTTTTCGGACAGCTGTCCAATGCAAGCTCTCCCGATTCAAGACAGTATGTCCTCTTGACAACGTTTCCGTATTCCGTAAAACCTTTTGACGGATATGATGAAAGAAGATTTGACATTATGCTCCTCCATAGTACCGGAGGCGGATAAGGCAGGCCTTTGTAATAAATAGTCTGCTGAATATCATATCCCATCCAAATGGCAGCCGAACAGTAAGGTGTTACTCCGACAAACCACTGGTCCCTGTCATCAGATGATGTTCCTGTTTTACCGGCAACCGGAAGATTGCTGAGCTGGGCAGCAGTACCGGTTCCGTAAGGTCCCGTTGTTACCCTCTGGAGCAGTTTGTTAATAATAGATGCTGTATCCCGGGTTATCACTCTGCGGGGTACGTTATTTTTTTCAAGCACGGTATTACCGTCCTTGTCCAATACCTTCGTATACGCGTAAGGTTCGGTATATACTCCTCCGGTACCGTATATCGTATAAGCCGAGGCCAATTGGAGCGGATTCGTTCCTGTATGCATTCCTCCCAGACCCATACCTGAAAGTGTTATATCTTCTTCCACCAACTGAGCCCATCCGAGCATTTCCTTTAAGAAATTATAGCTGCGTCTAGGTGTTACCAGTTGTATGAGTTTAGCCGCAACGGTATTGCATGAACGCTGTACGGCTTCCTCCACCGTCATATTGCCTTTATAACCATCATAATAATTTGACGGCCATAGATCTCCGTTGTTTAGCGTTATAGGACTGTCTTCGATAATTGTAGACCAGGTAATAATATCTTCTTCAAAAGCTTGCAGATATGCACTGATCATTTTCATCGTAGATCCCGGATGACGTTCTATACCCGTT
>JAEEGL017419367.1_pt1 | contig 14701 bp, 7 predicted proteins | sample 9134231 | NCBI WGS metagenome assembly JAEEGL01 (sample SAMN16246548, study PRJNA631951) | gut metagenome | biome: gut microbiome; feature: rumen; material: fiber-attached | host: Bos | place: Iran: Karaj | collected 2018-10 | reverse complement strand
GGTCTTGATTTCGTGCGGAGTGAGGTTTTGCGATTCGTCCACGATGAAGAAAACATTGTTCAAACTGCGACCGCGAATGTACGCCAAGGGCGCAACGAGCAGCTTCTCCGTGTTGACCATCTCGTCGAGCTGCTGCGAATTTTTGCTGTTGACTCCGAGAGTCTGCTTGATGACGTTGAGATTGTCGAAAAGCGGCTGCATGTAGGGGCTCACCTTCTGTTTCTCGTTGCCGGGGAGGTAGCCGAGATCCTTGTTGCCGAGCGGCACTATGGGACGGCTGAGGAATATCTGCATAAACTGTTTCTGCTGTTCCAACGCGGCGGCGAGGGCGAGGAGCGTCTTGCCGGTGCCCGCCTTGCCGGTGATTGCCACGAGGGTGATGTCGGGGCGCATCAGGGCGTCGAGCACAAAACTCTGCTCCACATTCCTCGGCGTGATGCCCGAGGCGCGAAGTTTCAACACCTTATTAATAGTATTGTCGGTGGCGTTGTAATAGCACATGGCGTTGGTCTTTTCGTCGCCGACGAGGAAATAGTCGTTGGCGTTGAAGTCGTTTTCGATGCCGCTGTCGTCGATGGCGATGTGGCTCTCGCGGTAAATCCTCGAAACAAAATCCTCGTTGGTGTTGGGAATAAGGCGGATGCCCTGGAAGAGTTTTTCGGTGTTCTCCACCTTGCCGGTCTTGTAGTCCTGAGCCTCCATGCCGAGGGAGCGCGACTTCATGCGGAGGTTGATGTCCTGCGACACGAGAAACACGCGCTTTTCGGGGTGATGCTCCTTGATCCAAAGAGCCACGGCGAGAATCTTGTGGTCGGGAATCGGTTCCGAAAACGAGAGTTTCATCGCCTCCGAAAAAGGCTTGCCCGCCACGATGTAGAGGTTGCCGCGACCGTCGCCGAGGTGGATGCCCGCCTCGAGGTCGGCGTTGTTTTCGGTGAGACGGTCGAGTATGCGCATAAACTCACGCGCCTGGATGTTGATGGTGTCGTTGCCTTTCTTGAACTTGTCGAGTTCCTCCAACACGACAATCGGCACCACTATGTCGTTCTCCTCAAAATTGTAGATGCTCCTGAAATCGTGCAGAATGACGTTGGTGTCGAGCACAAACGTCTTCTTAGTCTCTTGCTTAACCATAATAATAATAGTGTTTTATGTTGGCAAATACGATGTCTGTTAACACGTCAAATGTAAAAAAAAATCCTATTAACGCCAAGCGCAAGACGATTTTTTTTGAAAAACAACCTAAAAATCCACTTGCGGCTGAATTTGGGAGTTGATTTTGCGCCAATTTAGTAGATAGATTTTGCCATTTGGTAGACAACAAACAACTAATTACAGTAATTATTGAATTTTAAGAAAAAAACTTGCAAAAAAACTTGCACAAATCGAAAACTTATTATCATATTTGTAATATAAAGATTAAGACAAAAGAATCGTATGGATAATAAAGAAATCAATCTTACAGAATATCTCCACAAGTTTTTCGGATTCGACCGCTTCAAAGGCGAACAGGAAGCCGTCGTGAAAAACGTATTGGCGGGACGCGACACCTTCGTGCTGATGCCCACGGGCGGCGGCAAGTCGCTGTGCTACCAATTGCCGTCGCTCATCATGGACGGCACGGCAATCATCATTTCGCCGCTCATCGCCCTGATGAAAAACCAAGTGGACGCTATGCGCAACATCAGCACCGACGAGTGCATCGCGCATTTCCTGAATAGTTCGCTGTCGAAGCAGCAGATCCAGCAGGTGAAGGAAGACATCATCGCCGGCAAGACCAAACTCCTGTACGTGGCGCCCGAAAGCCTCACCAAGGAGGAGAACACGGAGTTTCTCAAACAGACCAAGATCTCCTTCTACGCCATCGACGAGGCGCACTGCATCTCGGAATGGGGTCACGACTTCCGCCCGGAGTACCGCCGCATACGACCGATCATAGAAGAAATCGGACGCAGCCCAATCATCGCCCTCACCGCAACGGCGACGCCAAAGGTGCAGCACGACATCCAGAAAAACCTCGGCATCGTGGACGCCGACATTTTCAAGTCGTCGTTCTACCGCCCCAACCTCTACTATGAAGTACGCCCGAAGCTCGACGTTGACAAACAAATCATCAAGTTCATCAAGCAAAACAAGGGCAAGAGCGGAATCATCTACTGCCTCAGCCGCAAGAAGGTGGAGGAACTCGCAGAGATGCTCACCGTCAACGACATCAAGGCCCTCCCCTACCACGCCGGCATGGACAGCCAAACCCGCAGCGACAACCAGGACAAGTTCCTCATGGAGGAGGTGGACGTCATCGTGGCGACCATCGCATTCGGCATGGGAATCGACAAGCCAGACGTGCGCTTCGTAATCCATTACGACATGCCAAAGAGCCTCGAAGGTTACTATCAGGAGACCGGACGCGCAGGCAGGGACGGCGGCGAAGGCATCTGCATCGCTTTTTATAGCGACAACGACATCAAGAAACTCGAAAAGTTCATGCAGAACAAGTCGGTGTCGGAACAGGAAATCGGCAAGCAACTGCTCTCAGAGACAATGGCTTACGCCAAGACCTCGATGTGCAGGAGCAAGATGCTGCTCAACTATTTTGGAGAGACCCTCGACGAGCCGTGCGGCAACTGCGACAACTGCCGCCACCCGCAGCAGAAGTTTGAAGGCAAGCAGGCGATATTGAAGGCGATGAAGGTGATTGGCATCATCCAGGAAAAATTCAAGACCGAACACGTCGCCAAGGTGCTTGCGGGCGTGGCAGATTCGCAGGTGAAGACATACAAGCACCACAAACTCGACATCTTTGGCTGCGGAGAAGACGACGGCGACGAGAATTTCTGGAACGCAATCCTCCGTCAGACGCTCGTGCTCGGATTCCTCTCCAAGGACATCGAAAACTACGGCACACTCAAAATCACCAAGGAGGGCAAGGAATATATGAAAAAACCATATGACGTGGAACTCACCAAAAACCACGACTACGACAGCGACGACGACGACGACGAACAGGCTGTGCCCCACTCGATGAACGGCGGCGCATCCGACCCTGAACTCTTCAAGATGCTCAAAGACCTCCGCAAAAAGGTCTCCAAACAGCGCAACGTGCCCCCATTCGTAATCTTCCAGGATCCGTCGCTCGAAGACATGGCGGTGCAGTACCCAATCACCATCGACGAACTCAAACAAATCGTCGGCGTAGGACAGGGCAAGGCGCAAAAATTCGGCAAGGAGTTCGTGGAACTAATCAAGCGTTACGTCCAGGAGAAAGAGATCGAGCGTCCGCAAGACATGATCGTCAAGTCGGTGGTGAGCCGCTCGGGCAACAAGGTGTATATCATCCAGAGCATCGACCGCAAACTCGACCTCGAAGACATCTGCGAGGCCAAGCAGATAGAGATGGACGAACTGCTCTCCGAGATAGAATCAATCATCAATTCAGGCACAAAACTAAACCTCGACTACTTCATAAACCGCGTAATCGACGAAGAGCGGCAGCAAGAAGCCTACGACTACTTCGACCACGCCGAAACCGAATCCATCGAAGACGCAATGAACGAACTCGGCGAAGACGACTGGACCGAGGAGGAAATGCGCCTGATGCGAATCAAATACATTTCTGAAAAGGGACACTAACCAATGCATAATTCATAATGCATAATTCATAATTGCCATCCGGCGGAAGCCTGATTATTCATTATGAATTATGCATTATGCATTCAATAATAATCTAAATGAAACACATCATCACCACCATCGCCGCCATAGCGCTGACAGCAGGCTCATTGACGGCACAATACAAGGAAATCACACTCACAGAATACCTATACGGATATTATTATCCGCGCTCGGTGTACGGCATCGAATCAATGAAAGACGGCGAGAGCTACACCGTACTCTCCGGCAACAAGGTCATCAAATATTCCTACAAGACAGGCGAAATATTGGACACCGTGGTGGATTTCAGCAGCACAGACATCCCTACCGACATCGAGGGCTACTCCTTCAGCGACGACGAGAACAAAATCCTCTTTTACGACCAGACCACCAATCTCTACCGCCACTCTTTCTTTGCGGATTACAAGGTCTATGACATCGCAACACGCCGCACCTATCCACTGCCAGGCTCGCAGCAGAGGATGGCGACGCTATCGCCCGACGGCAAGATGGCGGCTTACATTGAAGGCAACAACATCTACGTCATCGACCTAAATACCAACGACATAACCCAAATAACCGCCGACGGCGACATCAACCACATCCTCAACGGCGTGCCAGACTGGGTGTATGAGGAGGAGTTTGGGATAGACAAATGCTACGAATTTTCGCCCGACGGCAAGTACCTGGCGTACATCAAGTACGACGAGAGCGACGTCAAGAGTTACACCCTGCAATACTACGCCGACTTGCAGGAGGATTACAACCCACGCGCCAACTACCCCGTCAACTACGAATACAAATACCCGAAAGTCGGCGAGGCGAATTCAAAAGTGTCGGTGCATGTCTATGAATTTGCGACAGGCAAGACATTGACAGCCGACCTTGGCGCGGAGGCCGACATCTACGTCCCAAAAATCCAATGGACCGCGCAGGACGGCGTACTTGCAATCTCGCGCATGAACCGCCTCCAAAACACCCTCGACCTCCTCTCCTTCGACACCAAGACGCAGCAGACCAAGACATTCTTCACGATGAAAGAGCCTCAATACATAGAGGAATCCGTAGTGAAGAGCGTCAAGTACCTCAAAGACGGCAAATCGTTCCTCATACAGTCGGAGCAGGACGGCCACCGCAACATCTACCGCTACGGCATGGACGGCAGGTTGATCAACGCCGTCACATCGGGCGACAAGGAAGTGACAGAATCGCTTGGCTGCGACCCTTCGGAAAAGAAGGTGTATTTCACCGCCGTCGGCGACAACTCCACACAAGTTGCAGTGTATTCGGCGGACATCAACGGCAAAAACCGCCGCAAACTCTCCACACAGGACGGCACCAACCAGCCGCAGTTTTCCAAGAATTTCAAGTATTACCTCAATTTCTTCAGCAATGCGCAGACTCCGCTCACAGTCACCGTCTGCGACAACACAGGCAAGGCAATCCGAACCGTCCTCGACAACAACGCCCTTGCCGACAGGCTCAAACAATACGGCGGCATCAACAAGCGTTTCTTTGAATGGAGCAACCGAAACGGCGACCGACTCAACGCATACATGATAACGCCGCCCGACTTCGACAGCACCAAGAGATACCCCGTACTCGTAGTAGGCTACAACGGCCCCAATTACAACGAGGTCAACGACGATTTCCAGTTTGACTGGTACAACCTCCTCGCGCAAAAAGGCGTCATCGTGGCATGCACCGACACTCGCGGCACAGGACGCAAGGGCGAGCAATTCCGCAAATGCACCTACGGACAGCTCGGCAACCTGGAGACTCAGGATTTGGCGGATTACAACAAATACCTTGCATCGCAGCCATACATCGACGGCTCGCGCATCGGCATCTGGGGATGGAGTTATGGCGGATTCATGACTCTTAGCGTGCTGACCCGCACACCGGGATTGTATAAACTCGGCGTCGCCATCGCTCCCGTAACAAGCTGGGAGTATTACGACAACATCTACACCGAGCGTTACATGGGACTTCCCCAGCAAAACACCAAGGGCTACAAGGACAACGCGCCCCTCAAATACGCCGACGCACTCGAAGGCAAACTCCTCCTGGCATTTGGCAGCGCGGACGACAACGTTCACCCGCAAAACTCGATGGTATTCGCCGAAGCCCTCGTACAAGCCGACAAGGATTTTGAAATGATGCAATTCACCAACAAAAACCACGGCATCTACGGCGGCAACACGACGCTGTACCTGTACGGAAAGTTCGTCAGGTTCATATTGGAGAATTTGTAAAAGCAACCGACTCTGGCGCAAAAAAATTGCCGAAGGTTTGAGAAAGCCTTCGGCAATTTTTTTTAGAATTAGGTTGAAACGCTTTTATTTCGCCGCTTTGACATACACGGTGTCTGTCCTTATATACTTGCCGTCCTTTGCGCCGGTGCCGTATGCGGTGAGATAGAGCAAGTAATCGCCGGGGGTTTCAAAGGTGAACGACTTCCGTGCGTCTGCCTTCGCAAAGAACTCAGCCACGGGCGACTCTTTTTCGTCAACGACGCTCTTGATGTTCCACTTCACCGAATCGGCGTACATGACGCCATTTTGGAGTTCGAAGGTGTACGGGGCAATGCCTGAACCCGATACGGGAGGAACTAAGGCAACAGGCTCGGCGGGAATAATCTTGATGGTCTTCTGCATCTCGGCAGAATAGCCACCCCTGTTCAGCACGGAGAGAGTGATGGTGTATTCGCCGCTCTTTTCGTAAGTGTGAACCAACACATTCTGAAACGCTGTCCCATCATTCTGCCATTTAGCGATACTACCGTCGCCAAAATACCACGTGTAAAACACGCCATCTGTTTTGGGAGGTTCGGTATAAATGTTGACGGTCATATTAGGCTCCATCTGCGTCTCCGGCGAAACAGTAAAAACTGCCTCAACCTGAGAATAATCTGTATCGTCGTCGTCGCCACAAGATGTGAAGGCAAAGCCTGTCAGCAACACGGCAACCGCGAATGTGAATAATTTTTTCATTATTGAATTTTAAAACAGAGGCGCAAACCAACTTTTAAATGTGATATGCGCCTCTGTCGATATTGGATTTAATATGGTGAATTACTTAGTAGGGTCGCTTGCATCGGGGATGTCGGCAAGATTCTGCAAGGTGTACTGAGTATCCGCTGCGAATGCCGGAATAGTAAGAACGCCATTCTGGATGAATGCCTGTTGTGCGTCGGGCCTCAAAGAAACGCCGACATTTGCAATACCGTTTTCGTAAGTGCTGCCCTCAGTCAATTCATACTGAAGCGGCAATCTGACACCAGGCATCACATCTGGCATCACTTCAATGTCGAAAGTAAAGCTCCTCGTTATCCTGCCATCAGCCTTGATTTGGTTTTTGGAAACGACAACACTTTTGTCGCTGAACAAGAACACAGATTCGGTGCGGATTTCTTCAGCGTCTTTGAGCGTTACCGAATACCATGCCACCACATTGGACTTGTCGTAGTCTGAGGGAAAGAATGCGGGGAGTGTCTCGGGCAAAACATTGCCGCCCTCATTGCCGCCTTCGTTGCCAGACTCGATGGTGAACACAACCAACGCGCTCTTGATTTCTTCGCCGCCATAGACAATGAACGCGACAAAGACATATTCGCCGGCTTCCTTCTCTACTCGTGCCACAAAACCGCCACTTTTTTCGTCGACTTGAGCCTTTTCCTCTGTTGTCTCGCCACCATCGGACACTACGTAGAATCCATACCGAGAAATCTTGGTGACGTCGATGTCGGTCCTGCCAGCCAATCCGTCAATGTAGCCAAACAATTCGACCGTCTTGCCGTTGATGTTATTGACCCTTGCCTTGAGGTCGATGTCCACGGGAAGGGGATTGTTGTTGTCGTCGATGATGGTGAAGGACTCCACGTCGCTCACCTTGGGATTGTTGTCATAGAGTACGAATGCATTGATTACGTACACGCCAGTCTCAGTAATTTCAATGTCGGCGGAGAACTCACCGTCCTTGCCAACCTGCGCCATAGCCATAGTGCTGGTGTTGTCGGGAATCTTGTTGGCGGACAATGGCTCAATGGCAAAACCTGCCACAGTAATCTTCGAGAGGTCAATGTCATTCCTGCCAGCAAAACCGTCAATGTAGCCTGTTACATTCACTTTTTTGCCATTAACGCCATTCACCCTGACAACCATAGTGAAATCTACCGGCTGCTGCTCCTCGTTCTTCTTCCAAACTGCGTAGAAAGTAATCTCGGTGGAAGTAGCAAATACGGATTCGTCAATCTCGGTGCCGTCGGGCGACGTAGACCAGCCGTCTAACGTGTAGCCATCGCGGGTGAATCCTTCGCCAGTGGGGAGCGCAGGATTTTCGCCCACCTTGACCTTGAGGTCGGGAATAGAGCCGGTGCCGCCGTTGGGGTCAAACTTGATGGTGTACTCAGTGCCGACGAGATCGGTCTTGTCGCTATTGTCCTCGTCAGCCTTCTGGGCGGCGGGGATTTTGCCGTTGTCCTGCAATGTGTAGGTGTAGCCGGTGCCGTCTGCACTGGGCGAATTGAGGACGCCGTCCTTCACCTCTACCTCATACGTGGAATTGCCCACGACCGCCTGCACCGTGCCGTTCTTGTAGTCGTTGGATTTAATCTGATACACGCCTTTTGCGGCAATCTGCTTGATTTCCTTGCCGTCCTTCACCTTGATGTTGGTAACGAGGTAGGTGCCGTCGTTGAAGAGATATACAGCCTCCGACTTCTCATTTTGGTTGCCGGTGACAGGTGCGTAGTACCAGGCGACCACCTTCTGGCTGTCGAAGCCTTCCGGGAAGAATGCGTTGACATCGGTAGTCTCGCCGGAATTAGGATCGGGATTGACTTCAATCTTTTTCCATACGGCATAGAGGGTTACATTCTTGTTCATGATGGCATTGACATCGAGCGCAGAACCGTCAGCCTTGTCGGACCAGCCGGAGAATGTGTAGCCATCGCGGGAAAGACCACCGCCGTCAGAGAGAGTTACCTTCTCGCCAGCCTTGTAGGTGGTGCTGGCGATAGTGCCTGTGCCGCCATTGGCGTCATACTTGATAGTGTACTCCTGCGCTGCCGGAGCCGGATCATCCTTGTCGTCGTCGCCGCAGGAGACAAAGGTGAAGGCGAATACCGCCAGCATCACCATTGTCATCAGTGAAAATAATTTTTTCATAGCAGTTATTAATTAGTGAAACATAGTGTTTGTTTGATTGACAAATATAAAGCAAATTTGCATAAATAATTATATTAATAATTGTTAACGCATAATAATTAACACAAAATTTAAACCTTTTTACACGGATATCATCTAATTAATGATAAAGACTACAACTACCAAATGACTAATTAAACACTAAAAAATGCGTAAACTATTCATTCTCATGGCAATGGTTATGCTGTACCCATTAATTTCGGCGGCTCAAAAACCCTCCAAAGTGGTGTACGGACACACCTACACACTCAACGAACTCCCAGTGAGCGGCATCAAGATAACATCCCAAAAAGCCAAATCAGCCGCCGTCAGCGATTCCGCAGGCAATTTTATGATTGTGTGCTCCCCCAAAGACCGACTGAAATTCAAAGGCAAGGTTTTCAACACGTCAAGGGTGAAAATCGACGGCAGTTCGCCCGACACCGTCAAAGTCAGGATGGACTTCGTGCCCAACGACAAGAATGTCAACCTCGCCGTCGGCTATGGCTACATCAACGAAAGAGACCGCGCACAGGCCATCGAATACGCCAAAAGCCGTCTCGACTATTGCAGCTACCACGACATCTTCGACATCATCCGCAACAACTTCCCAACCCTGCAAATCCGCGACAACGGATGCGTCATCATCCGCGGGCCGTCGTCGTTGTATGGGTCCAACTGCGCTCTGTTTGTAGTGGACAACGTAAAAACCGACAACATCGACTACATAACGCCATGCAACGTCAAGGAAATTTCGGTGCTGAAAGACGGCGGTGCAGCCATCTACGGCGTCGAGAGTGCAAACGGAGTCATCATCATTACCCTGAAAAACGGCGCAGACAGATGACAATTCAAAATTCAAAATTCATAATTCATAATTCATAATTCAAAATTCATAATTCAAAATTCATAAGGCATAGCACGATGTATGAAAAACCCCGCACACTATAGCCGCAAGCGGCTGGTGTACGGGGTTATAAAATATCGTCTTTCAGACGGCTTGGATTCGTCTGGAAGACGATATTTCTATAAAAATGTACATTCCGCAACTTCTTGCGAAAATGTGCATCAATGATGTCGTAAAAAACTTACTCGTCCTTTTGGAAGGTCTTGTAGCAGAGGCCTGCCGCGCCTGCGCCTACGAGGGGAGCCACGATGAAGAGCCAGAGCTGAGAGAGGGCGAGGCCGTTCTCAGAGAACAACGCCTGGCTGATGGAACGTGCGGGGTTGACGCTGGTGTTGGTGAGCGGAATGCTTACCAAGTGGATGAGTACGAGGGTGAGGCCAATGGCAAGTCCGGCGTTGATGCCCGCGCCCTTCTTGTCGGTGGAGCCGAGAATCACCATCAGGAAGAGGAACGTGAGGACAGCTTCAGTTACGAATGCGCCGAGAAGGCTGCAATCCAAGTAGCCGCCTCCATTGCCGTAAAACTCCTTGCCGAAACCGTTGGCGGCAAATGTGCCACGCGCAATACCGGCTTCGTTGGCGATGAGGGCGAGGATGCCGCCGGCAACTATTGCGCCTACAATCTGCGCCACCACATACGAGCCAAACTCCTTGCCCGACATCCTGCCGTTGACATAACAGCCAAACGAAACAGCCGGGTTCAAGTGTGCGCCGCTGATGTGTCCGATGCCGTAAGCCATCGCCACCACCGTGAGTCCGAATGCGATTGCCACGCCGAGGAAGCCGACCGAACCTCCGGCAAATATCGCCGTGCCGCAGCCGCCCAATACCAATGTGAATGTGCCGATGCCCTCGGCAATCATTTTCTTTGTTAATGTGCTCATAATCTGTAATTGTTTTAAATGTTGTACGTAATTTTATTCAATGCCGAAAATTATATATTTTTCAAATAACCACCAAATATTTTGGGTATTTTTTTGGAGTTTTTTTTACCACGGAAAAAAAGAAAGCACGGAAAAACTTTCTGTGTTGTTCCGTGCTTTCCATGGTTATGTGTAATTATGTGTGGTTATCGCAAAAATGTGCGTCTTAACCTATTTGCGTTTGATTTCGACGCGGCGGTTCTTCTCGCGGTTCTTCTCCGAAGTGTTGGGCACGAGCGGCTCGCTAAACCACTTCGACTGACACTCTATGCGGCTGGGGCTTACGCCACGGTCGATGAGTTCCTGCGCGAAAGCCTGGGCGCGTTTGAGACCGATAGCCTTGTTCTGCTCCACCGAACCGATGTCGCAGGTGTGTCCGATGCAGATGATGTTGATGGACGGGAAGTTGACCATCAGGAACGCAAGGCGGTCGATGCTCTTCTTCTGATGGCGCGTGAGCTGGGGCTGCGCGTCATTAAACTTGCAGCGGTTTACGTTGAGTTCGTGAATGTTGCTATCGAGCTCCACACGCACCACTTCGTTCATGACGGCTTCCATGTGCGTGGTGTCGAGGGCGATGGAGACGCTGTCGGCCTTGGCTATGCTGTCGCGCACCTGCTGCTGACGGATAAATTCGGCGTCCTGCAATTCGCGGCGTTTGCGCTCCGCCTCCTGCACCAGCAGAACCGAATCTTCCTCCACCTGCTGCCTTCTGCGGCGCTCAGCCTCCACAAAATCCTGACGGCGGTTGCGATGGAAGTCAAACTCCTCCATGATGCGCTTCTTGCGCTCGCGGGTGAGGTCTTCGGCATCAATATTATAGGTGCCGATGTGATAACGCACGCCAAGCATACCGCCAAGGTTAAAGAGCCTTACGCCATACGACTCCTCCGAATTGAGAACGCCGTTGTATTTCGTATTGACATAAGCATCGGCGACCATGCAGTCGGGGTCGTAAAGATATTTGTCGCTGGAGATGGTCGGACTGAGGCCATACGCACCGAGCCCCACGAGGGTGAGGTCGATGCGGCGGTTGAGCGAATAGATGAAACCAAACTCGCCAAACAAGGAGAGCGACGGTATCAAGTCGTACTTGCCCGAAAACCCGCTGGCAGTATATACGTTGTGCCCCTTGATGTCGCTGAGTTCCAGATGGTACTGGTCGTAATACAGACGGGTTTCGAGGCCGCCGGTGGTCTTGTAGCTGTTGTTAATGGGGAAATTGAACATCACGCCCGCGCCAAAATTCAATTTCAGACGCTTGGAAATCTGAACGCCGTGCAGGTACATGCCCGCCGGCACCGAAAATACGTGGGCGTCCACCTTCTCCTCCAGGCTGTGAAACTGCGTGCGGTGCTCTATCGTGCGTCCGAGTTCGTCTACGGCGTCGGGGATGTGCTGCATGTTGTTGACCATGGACTGCGTGGCCATCCGCTGGTAATGCAGACCCGTGCCAAGCGCCCAAAACCTGAAAATATACCAACGGTAGCTAAACCTCGCCTGATAGCCGTACCGCAGGTCGGTGGTGTTTTTGGCATCCGACATGCCGTGCAACATCGACATCACGCCATATCCAGCTTCGAGCGACACATAGTGTCCGCGCTGCGCCTTGTAGAAAGACGTGTCAACCACCTGCGCCTTTGCCACAAAAGCCGTGGCGAGGATGGCCAATAGAATTGAGAGGAATTTTATTTTCATGTTATAAATATTATTAAATGTAGGGACGCACACCATTGCACGTCCCTACGTTAATTATTATTTTACAATCAGTTTGAACGACACCTTGTCATTCCTGCCGTTGCGGATTACGTAGCCGGTGTAAGTGCCAGACGGCAGCGACACGGTATTGATGCGGTCGCAGTTGTCGATGGTGGCCACCACCGCGCCGGCGTTGTTGACAATCTTGATGACGCAGCCTTCGTACTCCTCGTCGTCGTAATTGAGGAGTTCCAACGTAATCTCCTCGCCGGCGCGTGCGGGATTCGGATATACATTGACGCTGTGCTTCAATGCCTTGCTGAGGTTCTCGTCCTTGAAATCGACGGAGCAAACCTTCAGCCTTTCGCCATTGGTATTGGTGACATACGCGGAGTACTTGCCCACAATCTTGCCATTGGGATTCTGCCAATACTGCTGGTCGGCGCCAGGGATGGGCTCGCCGTCCTTCCACCACTCAAACGCCGTGAAGAGGTCTTCGTGGTTGTCGAAAGCAATGATGTCGTCAAAGAGCTTCACGATATATGCGCTCGACATGTTGATCTTGATGGTGAACGTCTTGGACTCGCTCTCAGTGTTGGATTCAGGATCGTTGGTGAAGGTAACCTCCATCTCGACGTTGCCGTCCCTCATGTCGTCTGCAATGGCAAACTTGAGCAGACCGAGGTTCTTGCCAAGGCTCTGCCAATCGTCAAACGCAACGTACTTGTCGTTGATGCCCTTTATCTTGTAATACTTGGGGCAGTCCATGTTCAGGAACGCCAGCGTCGATACCGACATATCGCCCTGACAGAATCCATCGGCACTGATGTCGCGCTGCTCGGTCTCCACATGGAAACCGTTGACATGGAGGGCAAACTCGATGCCAGTGTCGTGCTTAGTGCCATTAATCTCGGTGTAGAGGCGCAGCGTGTGGTCGCCGACCTTTACATTGTCGAGGCGGGAGCGGTCGAGGGCGTTGGTCTCAGGATTGAACAATTCGGCAACCTCCACGCCGTCGATGGTTACGCTGTGAACCTTTGCGCCATGGAGATTGAGGTCGCCGAGAACCAAATCCGCCGTCGAAAGCTGGGTGTAGGCGAATTGCTTGGTGTCAAGCGTTGCCTCCTCCCTTACAATGACGGTGGCAATTTGGGGATTGTCCTTGCTGTCGTTGCCCGCATTGTCGGTGGCAAATACAGAAATTTCGTAAGTACCAGGAGCAAGTGTGAAAGCACCGTCATACGCCTTGGCGTCGCCGCCGTCGATTGCGTACTCTATCTTGGCGACGCCCGAATTGTCGTCGGTGGCGTTGACAGTCACGGTGGCTTGACCGACGCACTCCACGTAATCCTTGCCAATGGCATTGATGCCGTCGTCGCCGGTGCCGACGCCCTTGACGATGATGCTCGCAATCTCGGGCTTCACGTTGTCGCGGTCGGAGAACTGAGCGGTGTAGGTAACGTCGCGGGTGGCGTTGGGCAATGCGGCATCCTTGCCGTAATTATTGCCGTAATTGTCAACCCAGCCAGAGAACGTGTAAGCCAATCCGTCGGATGCAGTCCTTTCAGGTGCGTCGCCTGTGTAAGCGATGGCGTCGTTGTAATCGTACTCGCCCGACTGCAACTCACTGCCTCCCTCGTCGGCAAATGTATTTACAAATGCCACTTTCAACTTCCTGTCGCTCGACTTGACTTCCATAACAACCGATTCGGATTCGTTGTGGTTTTGGTCTGACTTGATGCGGACTTTATAGGTGCCAGGCACAAGGTTGCTGAGTTCGCTCACGCCCTCGGCAACCGTATTGAAGTCGCCGTCATTATAACTGTACTCCATCGACGAATTTACGCCAGTGATTCTGCCGTCATGCTTCTTGCTGATGGTTTCGTCGTAAACAGACAGGCTTGTCGGCTCGCTGAATGTGATTTTGCGAATGTCGAAACTGCTGCTAACGGCGGGACACTGCGCATAATCGTTGATGCCTGTTACGGTGGCGGTTACTGTGCCGACGTTGACGCAATCCGACGACCAATCCAACGTGTAATTAACATCCTTGGCGAGGACGAAATTGTCGCTTCCAACGGTGTGAACCGTAATCGCGGGCTGATGCACATTGCCGTCATAATCCACATCGTCGAGGTTGTTGACTACGAAACAGTTGACAAGCCTGTTGTACTTGGCGGTATAGGTTGCGTGGCCAGTAACAGCCGCAAACTCCCTGTCCCAACCAACAAACTCAAATGTGAACTCGTCGGTGTTCTGCTTGTATTCGCCGTCGTATGCGGGCATTTCGCCGTAATTGAGCGTCATCTGCTTTGTAACCTTGGGCGACGCCTCGTC
>JAEEGL015800921.1_pt1 | contig 14701 bp, 15 predicted proteins | sample 9134231 | NCBI WGS metagenome assembly JAEEGL01 (sample SAMN16246548, study PRJNA631951) | gut metagenome | biome: gut microbiome; feature: rumen; material: fiber-attached | host: Bos | place: Iran: Karaj | collected 2018-10 | reverse complement strand
AATTTCTTTATTTATGCTATATACTTCTGGATCTTCATATTTTATGTCTGTTATATTATTATTCATATCAATTATTTTACCTTATTTGTAAGATAATAATATTGGCGAATGTGTTGCAATTATAAATTGTGATCCATTCTTTGCTAAATCATTTATATAGCAAAGTAATGTCATTTGTCTTTGTGGAGATAAAGCTGCCTCTGGCTCATCTAAAATATATAGTCCCTTATCCCAAAATCTATGTTCTACAAGTTTCAAAAAAGATTCTCCATGAGAACATGAATGTAAATCTTCTCCTCCATAAGTTGTATAAACTAAATCACTATTATTGCTAATATCAGTTGCAACATTATAAAACGATTCAGCTCGTAAAAAAAATTTTGTCTTAGGTACTCCAAACTTGCTAATTGTTAAATGTTTATATAGTTCTGAATAATCATCATAATTTGAAAATTGCATATTATTGCTACCACCTTCAGGATTTAGTCCTAAGCTAATTGCAATAGCCTCTATAAATGTAGATTTTCCGTGCTCCATTTTCTCCATAGAATAAAGTAACAGAATTATCTATTTTTAGTTCATCAAAATCACTTAAACATTTTATATTAAAAGGATATTTACTATTATCTATATTATCTTTATTTAACCTTACTCTATTTACAAATAAATTTTCCATTTAACCTCACTTATATTTTAATTCAACTTGCTTGCAACATTACAATAATCTGAAGATCACCACAATTTAATGTCATTATACTACACATTCATGAAAAATAAAAGACTATCCTAGAATATTCTAGAATAATCTTTCTATTTTAAACAGATTATCTTACGTCATTGTCATCTTGGGTTCTCGCTCCCCCTTGTGAAACTTTTATGATGCTACTTCTTTTATTATGTAGATTTTCAAAAAACTATTTAGTTTCTTTTAATTTAGATAAATTCTTCGATAAGCTTATTATTTCTATTGGTATTTCAATTAGTTTGTTATCTACCGCAACATAATTTATTATTTCTATATTGCTTATATCAATAGCATTTTCTAACTCTTTTATAACATAATGAAGTTGCACACAATGAGGTGATTTATCAACTGTAGCAAATACTAACTTTTTTATTTTTCCTCTTGCTACCATGCCTATAATCTTTGTAACAACCATATTCAAATGTTCTTTTTCCAAACATACATCATAAATATTACTAGATATTTTTTCCAATTCTTTGTATGCTTTTGGTTGCATTCTATCTAAACAACTTCCAACAATTATCATTGTTTCTTGAATATCAAAACAATTTGTTTTTAATAAATCTTTCATAACCCCTCCTTAAAAATTATGGTTATAAGTCTTTTTTATTATATAACAAAAAGAGTAAATTTTCAATATCTGCTCCTTCAAAATTTATTTAAACATGTGTTTTTCATTATATATCAACACTATACAGGTTTTGCCATTTTTATCTAATTTGTATCTAAATATGTATCTAATTTCATTTTCTCAAATTTTCAAGCATAGAAAAAAGCCCGAAAATTCGGACTTTATTGATTTCTACCATGACAATTCTTATACTTCTTACCACTTCCACATGGACATTTTTTCATTGTATTATTTGTATTATTAATATCCAAGCATATTAGTTGTACTGCGGATTATAGCTATTTATACTTATTGTATTATCTGTACTATTTTTATTTATTGTACCAATTTTTTGCAAACAAAATGCAAACAATGTTTACATTCATTTCTTCTTTATTTATTAAATTTGCCTAAGTGGCAACGTACTTAAAATACGCTTAGAATTTAGCTATCTTACTTAGGTCTTACAACACACATACTACCATATCAAAAAATGTTTGTCAAATATTTTTCCATTATCATATTCTACTTATTAAATATTTTTATTATTTATATAATCTCCTTTAAATTCAATTTCAAGTATATCCATATGTAATTTATCATAATATTTACCATTCAAAAAGATTTGTTCTCTACTTGCTCCAGTATCTTTAAATCCACATTTCAAATAACATTTATGAACTCTTTCATTTAAAGATAATAAATCTAATACTATATAAATTTAAATATTTAAATCCATATTCTAATTTTTATCGAATTGCTTTTGTACCGTATCCATTACTTCTAAAATCTTTATCTTCAATAAGCATTCCAAATACAGTACTTCTTTCAATCCAATTAATATATTCTAATCTTACTGTTCCAATTAATTATCTTTATGATTACAATATCATCATTCTAAGACTGTTTTTTTCAGATTTATTTAATCATTTATTACTTTTCGTTTATTGTTTTTTATTAAAATTAAAATATCATGAATTACATTATAACAAAAATTTTTTATCATAAAAACAAAGAAAATATTACATCACTATAATATCCTCTTCATTAATTTCTAACTTTTTATTTTTATAATAGCACTATTTTCGTGTAGCTTCACTTTTTCTACACTATAAGCTTTTTGGACTATTCGAAAAATATATAAAATTATCTCCTATAGGTATTTCTATTAATTCATCTTTACTTTTTGAAATAATATACACATCTTTTTTCCCTTTTACTATTTTTTTTATTTGTTCATAATATGAACTTTTAAAATCCATTGTTCCTCTTTTATTTTTTTTATTATCAAATATCCTAAGTTTAACCACTCTTAAAACTCCTAAAATAGTATTAATTGGTGTATTTAACAAATAATATTCCCCTTTTTCTTCTTTTTCTATACATTTTGCTTTTTGCCTTAACTCAATTTCTATTTCTGTTCTTTCTATTTGCGATTTAGGAAATATATCCATAAAATCTAACTCTATGTCTTTACTAATCGACAAAATTAAATTGATATCATATGAATTTATTATTTCAAAAACAATATTCTCGATCATATTATCTTCCATTTTCAATTCCTCTATTTTTTTTTTGATTTAATATTCTATACTCCAAAACAATATTTCTTTTAGCTAATAATTTCAAGCAATCTTGTACAGCTTTTTCTATATTATCTGTATATATAACTCTTGAAATTGTTGCATCTTCATCTGCAAGTGCATATTGTTCCATTCTTATAAAATAAAGATTTATAAATTCTGAAGATTCAAACGCATCAACCTTATCCATTTTTCTTTCTACTTCATCTGAGTACATCTCAGATACCTTTGGTTCTTGATTATCATCAATCCCCATTGCTTTTAATAATGTATCATAATTTGGAACTATATATTCAAAATCTTCAAAATAATCTTTTAATTCTTCACCGTTATCTACTGTATAATATTCATATTCCATATCAGAAATTACCTTTTTTACTAAATTAATATCATTTGAATGCAACGCTCTTTCTAACTCACTCATAAATTTTCCCTACTTTCTATTGTCTATTAACGGATATACTTTTCCTGTCTTTTTATTTAAAATCAAATCTTCATTTTTAATTTTCTCAACTATTATTTTATTAATTTTATTTTCATCAATTAAAATCTTTAAGTCAGGATATTCCTTATATAAATCATTTAAAATTTTTTCTTTACTTATTTCATCTGCTTGAATAGAAATTTTCATTCGATCCAGTTGAGCATATTTATCAATTATTATTTGAATAGAATTGCAATTAAATATATTATTATTTACAATATCATTTATTTTATTTATTGCCAAATGAACACTTCCTATAATAAATTCTTTATTTGTTCTATTTTCTATTTTTAATATATATTTTTCCCCACATTCACACTGTCTTTCTTCTATATATCCAATATCTCCTGTATCATATCTCAATAAAGGTATTAATCTCTTATTTAGGGTAGTTACTACAATTTTTCCTTTTTTTCCATTTTCTAATCTTCTGTTAGTATTTGTATCCAATATTTCTACATATCTATTTTTAAATATATGATATTCATTACAATTAATATTATTACATTGATATCCAATACCAGCTGATTCCATACAACCATATTTTGTCTTAATTTCAACATCTTTATATACATTTTTTAAATATCTATATGTATCTTCATACATTTTTTCACCTAAACAAAATATTTTATTTATGTTTTTCACACATATTTCACTATCTTTTACACAATTTGTTATCGAAACAATCGTTGATGGAACACCAAACAATACATTTACTTTAAAATTTTCAATAATATATTTTATATTTTGAAGCATTTCTTCATTCAAATTATTTCCACCTACCGGAATAACTGTTGCCCCCGTTTTTTTCAATGTCAAATTTGCTGTAGTATATATTCCCCAAATTCCTGCCCAAAACAAATTTAAAACGACATCATTTTCACCAATATTTAACCCTACATAATCATTAATTTGATAATCAATATCATTAACATCTCTCACAACAAACTGCGGATTACCTGTTGTTCCACTTGTAGAAAATACAAAACTCGATTTAATTTCACCAGACAACAATTCTATACTATAAGGTGGAACATTTTCTCTATATTTTATCTTATCTAAAATTGGCATATTATAAAAATCATAATCATAATTTTTATAATATGGTACTTTACTCTTTGCAAATTCTATTATTTCATTTAACTTATAATTTTTAATATTTAATATTTCTGGAACCCTATATTCTATATTAATACTTTGATATTCATTTATTTGCTTTAACTTTAAATTCTTATATGCATATATTAAATTTGCAAAATCTTCTATATATTTATTTGAATAATCTTCTATAACTTCTTCATAAAAGTATTTTCCACTAATATATAGCTTATAGAGTTCTTTATCGTCTTTGAAGATATTCTTAACTCTTTCCAACATCAAGATTAATGTCTCGATTTTAACATTTCCAGCACCTTTACCAAATCCATTTATACTTCCATCTATATAATCAATATTCTCTCTAAGATTGAATGCATTTGCTAAAGCAAGTTGCATATGATTATGAGTATGAATTCCTATTTTTATATTTCTATCTTTACTCTTTATAATCTCTATGCAATCTAATAAATCCTTTTCAATCATACTTCCATTAGTATCTGCTAGATATATAATATCAACTTTAGCTTTAATAATACTATCTATAATATTATTAAATTGTTCTTTGTTTTTTTTAGAAATATATGAACAATTAGCCGATACCTTAACATCGTATTTATGAAAATAAGCTACTATTTCTTCTAAATTATCACAATTCTCATCTATCAAAACTCTAATCATATCAAGGTGTTTAATTATATCAATATCCCAATCTTGAGGATAAAATTCTTTTATATGCATCATAACAGATATTTTTAAATTTCCATTTAAAATTTTAAAAGCATTTTCAAAATATTCTTTATTATATTTTCCCAAATCCTTACCATTTACATCTTTATCTAAATATCCTATCTCAACATATGAAATATCTTTTAAGTTTTTACTTATTTTTGAAATATATTTTAAAGATTTATTATAAGTTATATACTTATTTGTATGTATACTTTCTCGTAAAGTCACATCAATAATTTCCATTATAAATTCTCCTTTTATTTGAACTTATTATAATTATATTTTTCTCTTGCTTCTTTTAATGGTTTTCCTTTTTTTATTTCTTTTACAATCATTTTTTCACAATATTCTATTTCTCTTGCAATTCTTATAATTATCTCAATTTTTTCACTTGGGATAACTAAAATTATTCCATTCTCAACAAAAATATAATCATTAGGACTAATTTTAATTCCCTGTATATATATGTCTTTTTGAATATATTCCAGTTTTACAACACCTTTTCCAGTTTTGCAATTTATGCTTCTTGAAAAAAGTGGATACTTAGTTCTTTTATTAAAAGAATAATCTCTTGATGCTCCATTTATAATTGTTCCTTTAACTTTCCTCTTAATCGCTGTTTGCGTTAATATGTTTCCCCAAACCGTACATTCTGAAATATCATCATTATCAATTACTATAATATTATCAGAATTAACTTCATCAATATAGTTAGCGGCAATACATTTAGAAGTATCATTATCTCTACAAAATTTTACAGTAAATGCTCTGCCAACAGCTTTACTTGATTTACTAATAGTTTTAAAATCTTTAATTACACCTTTAATTTTTAATGTATCCATTGCATCTGACAAGGTTTCTATTGAAAATTTCTTTAATTCTTTTATCATTCCTTAATTACCATATTTATTATAAAAAATAATATCCCTTTCTTTACGTTTTGGTACAATTAAATTAACGTCTTTATCTATTATTGTATCATAACTATCTATTAAATCAATAATTTTTGATGTATGTTTTGCATATCCCAATGCTATTAATGAATCTATTTCTATACATTCATTTTTAATTTCTACTACTTCTTTTATTTTCTTCATATTAGCTGATTTAATCCAAACACTTCCTATATTTCTTTCAGTAGCAGACAATAGCATATTTTCGATAGCAGCCCCCATTTCATATTCATAACCTGCATTCGCTATATTTTTATCAACCAAAACTAAAATATATGCCTGTGGAGAATATTTTTTATCATTGAAAATTTTATATCCAGACACTTTACTTCCCCACAATATATTTTCAAATATTTGATTGCAAATTTCCTTTTTATCTACCAATATAAATTTTAATGGTTGCTTGTTACCTCTGCTCGGATATAATCTACCACATTTGACAATTTCTTTTAAAATATTACTATCTATTTTTTTATTACTAAATCTTCTAATACTTCTCCTATTAGCAATTACTTCTTCTACCATTACAAATTATCCTCCCAGCAAGAATTACATGTAAATGTATTTTCAAATCCATTATTGTAAGTACGTCTGCATGGACATCCATAGCAGACTTCTGAATTTTCGCAGTTCTGACATACTCCTTTAACTTCCTTTTTAATATTTTTAATTTTTTTTACTTGCTCACTATTCCAACATTCCTTCAAAGACTTTTCTCTAATATTTCCTATTTGTAATTCTGGTATTCCAATGCAAGGCCATACATCTCCCATTATAGTAACACATAAATGATAATAATAATAATTACAATTGACTCCTGCATATGGAGGCATTGGTTTCCAATCAAATCCATACTCTTTTTTATCTATTTCTGATAACCTTTCATATAATTTCTTTACTTCTAATGGACTTATATATAAATTGTCCAATACAAACTTTGATGCACCTCTATTATTACACATTAGCGGTTTTACAAGTGGGAAAATATTATTCTCTCTGCACCATTTATAAATATCTTCTATTTCATCATAATTCTTTTTCATTACTAAAATATCTGCACCCAGTCTAGTTTGTCCTTCAAAATTTTGATTAAATCCTTTTTTCATTAATAATTCTAGACCCTTATTTCTTCTTTCTGTATACCCTTTAGTTGCTGCAAAAAAATCTTGAAGTTCTGGCTTTAGACTATGTATCTTTATCATAATAGATGCATTATTATCCCATAATGTATCAACCCAGTCTTGAGTTAAATTTCCACCATGAGTAAAAATAACCGGAATCATATTTAATTCATTAATATATTCTAATTGTTCTTTAAATAATGGATCAACTGTGGGTTCCCCTCTTGCTGCAATATGTACTATCTTACATCCTAATTCATTTGCTTGTTTCAAAACACTTTTTCTTTCATTTAAGTTTAACTCTCCAGGAACAGCTTTTCCACTTTTTGTAACACAATATATACAATTTATATCACACTTCGCTGATACACCGTCATAAATCATTCCTAATTTATTATTATCAATGTAATCCTTTAATTCTTCTTCGTTATAAATTCCCCAGCCTCTTATTATTGGCACTCTTGTTCCATCAATTTTTGACATCATTACATCTTTCATAATCAAATTCTCCTTTTATTTAATTAATATATTCTTCTGGATTATAATATTCCCAAAACATAGGACATCCGCCAATACAATTCTCTTTCATTTCACATAAGTGACATTTTTGACTTGGAAATGGCATAGCTTTTTCTCCAAAATATCCTTTTATTTCATTCCAAAGTTTATCATAATTATCCGTATATTTAAAATGATTATCTTCAGTCATTGTATCTGCAATCTCTTCCTTTACTTTTTTACAACACGGTAATACTTTTCCTTTAGGATCAAAAGCAAAACCTGATTCGTAATAAATATTACAGCCACCTTTTGATAACGGAATTAGATATTTTTCATTTATCATCCTTTCTAAAAGTTCTATATCAAATAAACACAAAGGAATCGATTCATAAAAACCTACTTTTATATTTTTTGATTTTAATTTTAAATAATTTTCTTCAATAACTTTTGCTATTTCTCTTGGATTCAGAACAATATCTTCTACACTTTTATCTGTACTATTAGGAACTGCAATATTAAAAACAATATTTTTTACATTAATTGATGTTAAAAACTCTGCAATTTCAACTACTTCGTCTTTATTTAATCTATTTAAGGTTGACAATGTTACAAAATCCAAATTTTCTTCATTACAATTTCTAATTGCCTGAACAACTTTTTCAAAATAATCAGTCTGGGTATTGTTTTTATATGATTTTCTTGTTATTCCATGAATCGAAATCGCAACTAATGATAATCCTGCTTTTTTTAGTTTTCTTACATAGTTAATATCACTTAATAACACAGCATTTGAAACAATTTTCATAAATAACCCTAATCCTTTTCCATATTTTATTAATTCTTCAATATGTGGATATACAGTTGGTTCTCCTCCTATTAAAGTACATTTTTTTACCCCGTTTTTACTCATCTCTCTTAAAGTTTCTTTTGCATACTCTAACGGCATATTTTCATTAACAAAATCTTTACTTGTAGTATAACACCATTTACATCTGTTATTACAAGAATAATTTGTTATTAACCACATTTCACTTATCATATTTAGTCACTCCTATAAAATACATTTTTTACATTCTTTATAATTTCTCTGTTTTCTTCGTTTTTCTATCTCTATATATTCTTTCGAATCAATTATTTTAATTATATCATCTTTCTTTATATTTCCAATTTCCTTTTTAAAAAAACAAGGCTGTATATTTCCTAACGAATCTATTACTATTGATGTTAATGGTGCATTACATGTCGTAGCAATTATTTTATTTTCTTTTATTAAACTATTTAATTCATATAGATTTGAAATAACACTTGAAGCAATATCATTATTAGGATATTCTTTTTTTATTTGCAAGATTTGTTGTTCAACTTTTTTTACATCTACATAGCTTTCCACCATATCCTTATCTTTAATTCCACATAAATTTCTACCAAAACCATCAGAATCTGTATCAACTAGTAAAAAAGATAACTTGTTAACTTTAAAATCTATAGCATATTTTACAATCTGTGATACTTCATTTACATTTTCTTCTAAAAGCATAGACCTTAATCGTATTTGTATTTTTGAACTTTTGTCTCTTATTTTTTTTATATTTTCAGACACAATTTCAAAAGCATCTATTCCTCTAATTTTTTTATATATATTTTTATTAACTGAATCAAGAGAAATAACAATAGTATCAAAATTTTCTATAATTTCATCTAAATATTTTCCAACCAAAATTCCATTAGAAAGTAATCTTAATTTAATTTTCGGACATTTTTGTCTTATTTTTTTGGCAATATCAAATACTCTTTTACCTTCTAGTAATGCTTCACCTCCAGTAAATAGAACAACTTCTAGTCCTCTACTATATAATTTTTTTATTGTTTCAATTATTTCGTTATCAATATTAATTTGTGGAGAATTATTTTTCCAATAATCACATGTTATACATTTGCTATTGCACTTTTTTGTATATTCAATATATAGCATATCAATATTACATAATTTATCCATATACACACCACCTAGAATATTTTATCTATTATTTTATCTACAGTCAAATTGTATTTTTTCATGAGTTCGTTTAATTTTATTTTATCAGCAAATTCTCTATCTGCACCAAAATTATAAACTTTTATATCTTTATCTGAATAAAATCTAGAAATTTTTTCTCCAAAACCACCATCCAAAATTCCATCTTCCAAAGTAATAATCTTTTTATGTTCAAACAATAAATCATTTAGTAAATCACTATCTAAATTATTAATAAATCTCGGATTAATAAATGTAGCTTCAATATTAAATTTTATTTTTATTTGTTCTTTCAATCTTTTTCCTAATTCAAAAAAATTTCCTAATGCTAAAATAGCAATTTCATTTCCTTTTTCTATAACTTCATATTTTCCCAGTTCAATATTCTTTTTAGTTTTCCCATCGTCACCAGGCAAATAATTAAACGGCACTCTAATTCCAATTGTAGTATTTTGTTCTAAAGCCCAATCCATCATCATTTCTAATTCTTTTCCATCCCTTGGTGCAATATAAATTAAATTTGGAATATGAGTCATCATTGGAATATCATACATTCCAGAATGGCTTTCGTTTCCATATGATATTCCTGCACCTTCGACAATTATCACAACATTTTGCTTATTCATACAACAATCTTGAAATATTTGATCATACCCTCTTTGCAAAAAACTTGCCATATGTAAAACTATTGGTTTCATTCCATTTTTTGCCATCCCAGCAGCAAGTGATATTGAATGCTGTTCTGCAATACCAACATCTATATATTTTTCGCTGTATTTCTCTCTAAATTCTTTAATTCCAAGTATAATTGGAATTGCAGCATTAATAGCAACAATTTTTTCGTTTTTTTTCACAAGCTCTTCCAAGTGTTTTTCTATTGCCTTTTTATATGTCATCTTAGTATCGTTTTCACTATAAAACCTACCATTTTCAACATTAAAAGGATCTGCCCAATGATATTTTTCTTTATCATCTTCTGCAAATTTATAGCCTTTTCCTTTTTCTGTATATATATGTAAAACTATTGGTTTATTATAATCTTTTACTTTTTCTAATTCTTCAATTAAAGTCTGAATATCGTTTCCTTCATCTATATACCTATACTCTAATCCCATTGATTTGAAATAATTATTTGAACATTTGCCCTTTGTTTCTCTCAAGTCTCGTAAATTTTTATATAGTCCTCCTTGATTTTCAGCTATTGACATATTATTATCATTTACAATAATTAACAGTTGTCCATTAACTTTACATGCATTATTTAATGCTTCAAATGATTCTCCACCACTTAAACATCCATCTCCTATTACAGATATAATATTTCCTTTTTTCTCTAATAAATCTCTTGCTATTGCCAATCCAATACTTAAACTTATTGATGTTGATGTATGTCCAACTTTAAAAATATCATGTTCACTTTCATCTGAATTTGATAAACCTGTTATCCCCCCATATTCACCAAATTTATAGAAGCTATTCTTTCTATCTGTTAATATTTTATGTACATATGTTTGATGACTACCATCATAAATTATTTTATCTTTTGGAGTTTGGAAAACATAATGCAATGCAATACACATTTCTACAATTCCAAGATTAGAACCTAAATGTCCACCTGCAATACTTATTTTTTCAATTAACAATTGTCTAATTTCTTTAGCAAGTTGTTTCAACTCTTTTATATTTAATTTTTTTAACTCTTGTGGACTTTCAATTTTATCAAGCATGCTATCCATAAAATCTCCTCCTCAAAAACTATATACATAATATCACAAAAAAAACGATTTTTCAATATTTTTTCAGCATTTATGCTTTAATTTCACCAATTTTATATCTTTATTTATTAGCTAAATGCAACTTTTAGACTAAAAAAACGTTGTCGTTTTACTTCCTAGTACAAAAAAAGAGTAGAACTTTTACATTCAACTCTTAACCTATTATTTACTTTTTTAAAATATAATGTGTTTGGCTTTCATCTATTTTTTATTCTAATTTTTTATATAAAATTTAATTGCTGTATTATCTTTAAAACATTGCAATTTGATTTCTTTATCTTTATTTTTAAACATAATCTCCTTTAATATTGCGGTTTCAATTTCTTTATGATTTTCTTTCATAAAATTTGAAAATAATTTCTTTTTATTTTCTTTGATTCTCTCCCCATATTTTTTTCTACTTGTAATATATTTTTTAGAGAGCTAGTAAAAACTAGCCCCTTAAATCTATCCTATTTCGTATTTTATAATATCCTCAATAGTTTCAGAATTCATAACTTTATCAAAAGTATCACTTACGTTCTTCTTATTTTCATCTGTACTAGATATATAAAAATTTTCTGTAGTTTCAACATATTTATGTCCTAAAATGTCTGCAACATCTCTAATTTCAGTACCATTTCTTAAATTAATAGTTGCATAACTTCCTCTTAAATCATAAAATCTACAATTTTCTATACCAAGTTCTTTATGAATTATTTTAAATGGGTAATTTAATATATTTCTACCAACATATTTCCCATTAGGTCTTGTAAATACCATATTTGCTTTGTTGATTTGAAGAATATTACCTTCATTTTGTACAATTCTTTTTTCAGTTACTTTTCCATGTTTATTTAATACATCTTCAAAATGATATGTGTAATATTCATTTCCAAATAATTTTTTCAAATACTGTTGTTTCTTTTTATAGTTAATCAAAGCGTTATATAAAGTAATACTCATATTAATTTGCCTTGTACCCTGTTTAGTTTTAGTTGAACCTATATACCATCTTCCTTTGCCATCATCTGGTTTGTCATATACTGTATGTTTAACATTTATAACTCTATTTGTAAAATCTATATCATTCCATGTTAAAGCGCAAACTTCTCCTGTTCTCATTCCTGTAAAACAACTTGTAATAAAAGCACAAGTAAAAGTATCATCATCTTTAAACCTCTCTAAAATCATATTAATTTCATTCTTATTATATAAATGTTTTTGAAAATCATTATTGTCTTCTATTTTAGGCAATTTCAAGGTTAATGCTGGATTATACCTAATAAATCCATATACATCAGTTGAAATTCTAAAACAATTCTTTAAAACTTTCAAAATATTATTGTAATATGCTTTTTTAAAGTTATATTTATTGCATAATTCAACAATAAATGAATTTAGCTTAACACTTGTTAAGGAACTCAATCTATATTTTCCAAGTTCAGGTTTTAAATACTTGTCCATTATTGTTTTATAAGTTCTTCTGGTGTTATATTTTAAATTCACTTCACAATAGTTTTCGTACCAATAGTCTAAATAATCACTAAAAGAAATCTCTTTTTCCTTAAAAACTAAACCTGTATTTAAATATTGATAATATTTGCCTCTTTTTTGAATTGTTACATTCGACATTTTTAATTACTCCTTTCCTTTTTCGAATGTAAACATTATCTCTCAAAAATAAAAATGCTAACACGAATGTTAACATTTTTATTTTTTGTATTCACTTTGTTTGCAAGTCTATAACTCTTTATTACCAAGTATCTCAGAGATTTTATATTAAACTATGAAAACATTTTGCAAACAAAATGCAAACAATTTAGTGTGTTTTCATAATTATGTTTACTTCACCAATCTCTGTAACCATTGATTTTAAGCATTTTTCCCATGACAATTTTTATATTTCTTACCACTACCACATGGGAATTAATCCGCTCTTTATCCCATACCAAATGGCTTTAAATCCTTTTATCTTGTCATTTTTATTACCTCGCTGTCCTTCTTTTTACCTTCTTATCTCTCGCTCAGGGTATCTAAAAAGGTATCTAATATTTGTAAATATTTCCTTTGTCTTTTATTATTGTACACCTCTTTCTTTTTGTTGTTTTTTTAATCTATTCCAATTATAGCTTCCATATATATCATTTATTAATAGTAATATCGGACCAACTAAAACAGATATTAAATTTGTTTGTCCACATATAATAGGTATTAACCACAATGTTATTATTACTAAATCATTTGCAATATAGCAAAACAATGAAAGCTCGCTTCTTCTAGCTTCAAAATAACTAGCCAAAACACTTGTTACAATTGATAATGTACTTATTATCAATAAATCTGTATTAAATACTTTTAATATATAATAATAAATCCAAAATAGAACTAACTGAGAAAGAAACGCTATAATTATTTCTTTTTTTGATAATGAGCTAATAATAACTGTATCCTTCTCCTTATCTTGATGTTTTAACCATGATATAATACCTATTATCATTATTGGAAATGTTAAAAATGCAGTAATTAACAATTCTCCATAATATCCTTGATTAAACGACACTATTCCATAAAAAAACACACTAACAAAACCCACAAAATAACATTCAACTTTTCCTTTTGACATTAGTAATGCTGTAATCAAATAAAGTGAAGTATATAATGTATCAATTATAGTACCTTTAAAAATAACAGATGATAATATAGATGCTAATAATCCCAACAGCAAAAACGATTTTTCAAACATATTCCAATCTTCAAAGTATTTTTTTATCATAAAACATTTCTCCATATTAAAACTAATTTATCTTTTTTAATATTATACAACACATTTATAAAAAAGAAAAGACTACCCCTAAATACTTTGGGATAATCTTTTGATTTTCAAATTCGAGGGTATCTAAAAGGAATCTAAATCCCTAAAGTTCCCTTTTGTTTCCTATTTCAAAACTCGTAAACCGTTGGTATTACTGTCTTCCACAGCAGTTCTTGTATTTCTTGCCCGAACCACATGGACAATGCACTTCAGTTTTATTTGTTCTATCCGTTCTTATTGTTCTTATTGTATTCGGCGAAATTTAGGCAAAATTCTTATTGTTCTTATTGTTTT
>JAEEGL013529788.1_pt1 | contig 14701 bp, 15 predicted proteins | sample 9134231 | NCBI WGS metagenome assembly JAEEGL01 (sample SAMN16246548, study PRJNA631951) | gut metagenome | biome: gut microbiome; feature: rumen; material: fiber-attached | host: Bos | place: Iran: Karaj | collected 2018-10 | reverse complement strand
CGACAAGGGCCTGTAATCACACTTTTCATTTTCCAGCGTTTTTATGGATTCACTTAAAAATTCAATATACTCACTTTCTTCCGGCAGTGTTTTTGCGTTATAAAAAGAATTTAATTTTTCCAGGAAAGAGTCTTTATCAAATGAAATATTCATTCTACCCCATTATTAAACTGATTGAACCCACAGTAATTTTATCGCCGGGATTTAAACGCACATATTTATCCTCAGGAATTTTTTTACCGTTTAAAAATGTGCCGTTCGTAGAATTTTCATCCTTTAAAAAATACGCATCCCTGATCTGCTGAATTATACAATGGTGTCTGCTTGCAAGCTTATTATCAATTACAATGTTATTATCGCTGTCACGGCCAATTGTAATTTTAGAAACAAGTTTAATGCGCTTACGGTTAAAAACTAAATAAGAAACCTGCTGGGCTTCTCCAATTCGATTCAAATGCTGTCCCAATGGTGTCGTTTCAATTATTGTTGTGTCTGCCATTTTTAGTCCTCTTTATTTTTTATTTTATCTATATTTTCTTCTATGTTTTCCAGAGCATTTTTTCCAAGCAGCTGGAAGATTTTCTTTATCTTCTCTTTTGTTTTAGGATCAACATTTGCCGTAGCTTTCAGGAACTTAAATACAAAAGACGGTAAGTTTCTGGCAATATCAGTATAAGTTTTTGCATCTGTGCTATTGAAGACATAAAATATTGTTTCGACAAATACTTTTCTTTCATCTTCATACATTTCATTAAACCAGTCAAGGATTGTCTGCGAAATGATTTTTGATTCAGTTTTAACATCTGATGTCTTTAGGAATTTATTGCCTTCAACATGCCAGCTAAAAGGATTATGCTGCACCAGGCCCTGAGCATCGCTGATTACTGTAGAATAATTATCATCGTGATAAAAAAGCATTCCAATAATAGACATTTCAGGAAGATTAGTTTTAATTACCTGTTTTACATTTAGATATTCCTTTCTTCTGAAAAAGTCTTCTGTAAATCCAGGGCCGTCATTATTATAGACACCGCAAATTCTTTTTTGAATCTTAGGGATTTGTTCTACTGCAGAATAAATTGACAGGTTACCCCCTTTTGAATGACCGCAGATATAAATGTTTCCCTTGAATTTTTTGGCAACTTCAGTGACATAATTTTTTGCGTCAAACTGTGCAGGCAATTCTTTTTGATATGCCAGATTAAAATCTTCTTTCCAGCCAATCAAGTTATCATCAGTACCGCGAAAGGCTATAAAAATTGAACGAGTTTTTTCATCAATAAAAGTTAAGGCACTGAACTGTTCTTCAACTTCTGTATTCAGTACGTTTCTAAAGCCACAGACTTTTAAATCACCAAAGCGTTTAGAAGTGCCGGCTAAAGGCAAAAGAATATCGCATTGAGAATCAAAAAAAACTCCAATATATTTTCTTTTATTGTAATCAGGTAAATTTAAAAAAGTATTTACAACATCCCTGAAATACATGGGACTTGATAAATCAGTTTTTATTAAATCCTGGAAATTAAAATAACTGAGCTGACTTAAAACTAAAGAGTCTACTTCATTAAATGAATCACATTCAAACGATAAATCACCACGCCATTTAATGTAATCGCAAATATTCGCCATCAATAAATCCTCTCATAAAAAATTCAATTAAATATATGATAGCACAAAATACTTTATTCGTGTTATTATTTATAGTATAAAATTTATAAGTGATTTTTGGAGTAAGCTATGGAAGTAAAAGAATTAAGCAGGGAATTAAAAAACAATGAATATCCAGGAAGAGGAATAATTATCGGAAAGTCTCAGGATTCAAAATACGCAATTGCTGTTTACTGGATCATGGGAAGAAGTGAAAACAGCCGCAACAGAATATTCGTTGAAGACGGCGACGGATTAAAAACACAGGCCTTTGATCCATCTAAGCTTGTAGATCCTTCACTGATTATTTATTCACCTGTCAGAGTATATAAAAATAAAACAATCGTAACTAACGGCGACCAGACTGATACAATCTACGAAGGTTATGAAAAAGGCAAAACATTTGAACAGGCACTTGAAGAAAGAGAATTTGAACCAGACAGTCCCAACTTTACTCCAAGAATTTCCAGCGAAATGAATATTGAAAACGGTAAATATAATTTCAGACTTTCAATACTTAAGAGCGACAATGGTGATGATTCATGCTGTAACCGCTACAGTTTTTACTATGACAATCCAAAAGCAGGCATTGGAAGATATATTCATACATATATGCAAAATGGAAACCCACTTCCAAGCTTTGAAGGTGAACCAGAAGCATTAGCCCTTAACGGAAACATTGATGAACTGACAAATGAAGTCTGGAACAGCTTGAATGAGTCAAATAAGGTTTCACTTTTCGTGAGATTCATTGAAATTGCAACTGGAAAATTTGAAACCAGAATTGTAAATAATCTAAAATAACACTAGAAATTTCGGCATATTTGGGGTTATAATATTAAAAACTCGATATTGGAGTTTATATAAATTTGATTGGGTGACAAATTATGAACAAAACAGAATTAATCGATGCAATTGCAAAAGACACTGGTCTTACAAAAAAGGATTCAGAATCTGCACTCAAGTCATTTATTGAAGTTGTATCAAAAGAATTATCTAAAGGACACGAAGTTCAGCTCATTGGCTTTGGTACATTTGCAGTTGGAAAAAGAGCTGCAAGAACAGGTAGAAATCCAAAGACTGGTGAAGAAATTAAAATTGCTGCATCTAAAACACCAAAATTCAAGCCAGGAAAAGCACTTAAAGATAAAGTAAATAAGAAATAATTTTATTCATGGAATGAATTTTATATAAGCCGTCTCAAAATAACGAGGCGGTTTTTTTGTTTTAAATTAAAAATACTGTATAATTATTTAACAGGAGAAACAGCATGCAGATTAAAATTCCAGCGTTTGTAAAAAAAGGTGACACAATAGGAGTACCTGCACCCTCTTTTGGATGTACAATTGAGCCATACATTACACGACTAGAAAGTGCCGTAAAAAAATTTAATTCAAAGGGCCTTAATGTAAAACTGGGTGATTGCGTTTATAAATCTGATGGAATCGGAATCAGCTCTTTGCCGGAAGTTTGTGCAGAAGAACTTTTGTCTTTCTATAATGATGAAAATACATCTGCATTGATTTCTGCAGGCGGCGGTGAGTTGATGTGTGAAACCATTTCAAACATTAATTTTAAGAAGCTCCAGAATTCAAATCCAAAGTGGTTTATGGGATATTCTGACAATACAAATTTTATTTTTCCGCTGGTAACCTGTACCCATGTCGCAGCAATTTACGGGCACAATTTCCCGGGCTTCGGTAAAGTATGGGAACAGAGTGAAAAAGACAATTTCTCCTTATTAAATGGCACTAAAACAAAATTTAATGGATACAAAAAATGGCAGACAGAAGAAGACAGTAACAGAATCAGGGATACAGATTATCTGTCACCATATTTATTATCGTGTAAGAAAGAGATTATTTCGACTCCTCACAAATTCAATGCAGAAGGAATAATGCTCGGCGGATGTCTTGATATTCTTACTAATTTATGTGGCACAAAATTTGACTGCATGAAAGAGTTTATAAAGGGTACAGATAAAATCATCTGGGTATTGGAAGCCTGCGATTTATCTCCACTGGATATAAGGCGTGCGCTCTGGCATTTAGATGAAAGCGGCTGGTTTAAAAATGCCTGTGCCTTTATTTTGGGAAGGCCTTTACGCGCCTGGAATCAAAGTGTAATCGGAGTAAATCAATATAATGCTGTAACAGACATCCTGACAAAATACAATAAGCCGATTGCTTTTGACTGCGATATAGGACATCTTTCGCCCACTCTTCCGGTTGTATTTGGTGTCGAAACAAAGCTGTCAATTGACTCTAACCTTCACATTGAATACAAACCATAAAAAAAACGCGGCAAACCCATAAAAACCTATCATTAGGATTTACCACATTATACACAAAATTATATAAGCGAATAAAACTAGAATCTTATCTTTTTATTAATTCCCTTATAGTATTCTTTTCTCAATTCCTTAACCTGTTCATCTTTTAAATAGTCATCGAAATTCATCATTCTGTCGATTATGCCGGTTGGTGTAATTTCAATAATTCTATTTGCAATTGTAGAAATAAACTCGTGGTCATGACTTGAGAACAGAACAACTCCATTAAACTTTACAAGACCTTCGTTCAAGCTTTCAATTGATTCCAAGTCAAGGTGATTTGTAGGATCATCCAAAATCAAAACATTGGCACCACTCAACATCATTTTTGAAAGCATACATCTGACCTTTTCTCCTCCGGAAAGAACTTTTACTTTCTTTAATGATTCATCACCTGAAAATAACATTCTTCCTAAAAAGCCACGAACATAGGAATCATCCTGATCCGGTGAATACTGTTTTAACCAGTCAGTAATGTTTAAATCATTATCGAAGTATTTACTGTTGTCGCGTCCCATGTATGTATTCTTTGTAGTCTGGCCCCAGGTAATAGTACCGCTCTCACCTTTTTTAGTTCCAGAAATTATATCAAAGAATGAAGTAATTGAATTATGTTCAACGCCAACAAACGCAACTTTTTCTCCCGGATGAATTGTAAGGCTAAAATCCTTTAACAAAACATTTCCTTCTTCATCCTTGGAATTTATTTTATCTGCAGTAAGTACAAAGTTTCCGATTGTTCTTTCCGGCTGGAATCCAACATAAGGGAATTTTCTGCTTGTAACAGGCAGCTCCTCCAGCTCCAGTTTTTCCAAGACCTTCTTTCTTGAAGATGCCTGTCCTGCTTTAGAAACATTTGAAGCAAAGCGCTGAATAAATGCTTTTAAATCTGCCATTTTATCTTCGCGTTTTTTCTGCTGGTCTTTCTGCTGCTTCTGTAAAATCTGGCTCATCTGATACCAGAAATCATAGTTACCTGTAAACTGAGTAATTTTACCAAAATCAATATCACACACATAAGTACAGATTGCATTTAAGAAGTGTCGGTCGTGGCTTACAACAATTACACAGTTTTCAAATTCAATTAAAAAGTTTTCAAGCCAGGTAATACTTTCCAGATCCAAACCGTTTGTAGGTTCGTCCAAAATTAAATAATCAGGATTACCGAACAAAGCCTGTGCTAAAAGAACACGAATCTTCTGACCTTCATCCAAATCTGACATCATCTTATCGTGGTTTTCTTCTTCAAGTCCCAATCCAGAAAGCATCTGCTCTATCTGGTTTTCAGCTTCGTATCCGCCGAGTTCACCAAATTCAGCTTCAAGTTCACTGGCTTTAATTCCATCTTCTTCAGAAAAATCAGGCTTTTCATAAATTGCATCTTTTTCTTTTCCGATTTCATATAACTTTGGAAAGCCCATCATAACTGTTTCTTTTACAGAGTAAGAATCATACTTAAAGTGGTCCTGGCTTAAAATTGCCATTCGCTCTCCCGGAGTAATTGAAATATTTCCTGTATCGTGTTCAAGCTCTCCCGATAAAAGTTTTAAGAAAGTAGATTTACCGGCACCATTTGCACCAATAATTCCATAGCAGTTTCCTTTCATAAACTTTAGATTGACATCTTTAAAAAGAGGTTTTTCACTGAATCGTAAACTTAAATCTGTAACTGTAATCATTTATTTCTCCCCTGACTTATTTTCGTTTAGAAAAGAAATTTATTATTTTTGAGAATATTCCTTTCTTTTCATTTTTTTCAACTTTGTTCTTCTGCTGATTATTTTTATTCACAAATTTTGCAGCATTAGAATTTTTATTTGGTTTATTAGATTTTTTATAAGAATTATTTTTATTCTTTTTTGAAGATTTTGTTTTTTCGGTTTTAACAGAAGCCTGTGAACCAAAATTCTTAGCATACTTTTCTTTATAAAGCTTCATTCGTTCTTCAGTTGAAAGTGTTGCTAAAACAGCTTCTTCTTCATTCGTAAAGCCTCTTCTGTCGCGTTTATATTCCTTGCGAGACTTTTCATTTTCACTGGAATATCTACCGCGGCCTCGGGAAGCACTTCTTTGAGCCTTATCAGATTTTTTATTTCTGCTTTCAAATTCCTTCTGCTTTTTTCTTCCATATGAACTTTTGTCGTTATAATTTTCTTTATAGGAATCAAGTTCAATATAAATGTTTTCACTTTTATCTTCTGCAAACATTTCAGCTGCAGCAACTGTAGAAGGAATCTGCTTTTCTATATAGCGTTCAATTGCAGGTAAAGAATAAACATCCTGTTCACTGCAGAATGTATACGCTTTTCCTTTTTTACCGGCCCTGGCAGTTCTACCAATTCGGTGAACATAATTTTCAACTTCAGAAGGCAAATCATAATTTATAACCATTGCAAGATCATTTACATCAATTCCACGGGCAGCCACATCAGTTGCAACAAGGTATTTTAATTCACCCGATTTAAATCTATTCATAATCGAAAGGCGCTTGCTTTGTGGTAAGTCTCCAATCAAATATGAGTTTTTAATTTCATTCAGCTTCAATCGCTTTGAAATAATCTCGCAGGTTTTCTTTGTATTACAGAATATAATTAAACTTTCAGGATTTTCTTTTTTAATTAATCCCACTAACAGCTTAATCTTATCAGAGCTTGAAACGTGCAGTAATTCCTGATCAATTTCATCTACAACAATATTGTCTGCTTCAATTAAAATTTCCTTAGGATTTCTTGTATATTCCCACGCCAAATTTTTAACATAAGAATTAAGCGTTGCACTAAAAAGCATAGTGTTTCTTTTTTCAGATGAAGGAACAATTTTTAAGAGTGAGCGTAAATCAGGATAAAAGCCCATATCGAACATTCTGTCAGCTTCATCAATTATTAAGAATGAAATCTTGCTCAAATCCATTTGATTTCCATCGCACAAATCCAAAACACGGCCCGGAGTTCCAATTATAATATCAACTCCTTTTTTAAGGGCTGCAACCTGCTTATCATAACCTACTCCGCCATAAAAAGCTTCACATTTAAGTGATGTATATTTTGCAAGTTTTTCAGTTTCTTCCTGCACCTGTACGGCAAGCTCTCTCGTAGGAACCATAATCAAAGCTTTGCATTCAGGTACTTTATTTTCCTGAGAGGCACCTTCAATCTCTCTGGAAACCAATTTTTGAATAACCGGAATTAAATATGCTGCAGTCTTGCCGGTTCCTGTTTGAGACTGAACATATAAATCATTTCCTTCAATTGAATAGTCTAGAACTTTTTCCTGAACTGGAGTTGGTTTTTCATAGCCAGCTTCTAAAATACCCTGTAAGAGTTTGGCATCTAAATTTAAATCATTAAAACCCATTGATAAATCCAAATTTTAATAGTGATAGAATAATATTTTACCATTTTACAATTTTTAGAAGATAATGTATAGTGATAGAAAATGACAGAAAATAATGCTAAACAGACTCTGGAAAAAGTTGAATATCAGGCTCAATTATTAAAAAATCGAATCGAAAAAAATCGAAAAAATCTCCGCAAATGGTCAAGAAAAAATAAAATCACCTGCTATAGACTTTATGATAAAGATATCCCTGAAATTCCGCTTGCAATTGATATATATACAACATTGAGCGATGAAATACAAACAAAAATCGACTCCATAAAATACCTGGAAAAGCTGGATGATTTAATCTCGCAGAATTCAAATGAAGTTCAGCAGTATCTGGAAGAAGAAAAATCAAGGACTTATGCTCGGGTTTATTTATACGAAAGAAATTATGAGAAGGACGAAGACGAAGAAAATTTTTGGCTTGAAAAAATGTGTGAAGCGATTTCTGCATCTTTAGAAATTCCAGCTGATAATGTTATTTCAAAACTTAGAAGAAAACAGCGTGATGTAAATACAAACTCCAGAAAGCAATACACGAAGGATGAAAATAAAGATTCTGTATACAAATTAACTCAGGAGCAAGGGCAGCTTTTTAGAATAAATCTTTCTGATTACATTGATACAGGACTTTTTTTAGATCACAGGAATTTAAGAAAGCACATTAGAGAAACTTCCAGCAGTAAAAATGTATTGAATTTATTCTGCTATACAGGAAGTTTTTCTGTATATGCTGCAGAAGGAAACTGTAAAAGCGTTGAAAGCGTTGATTTAAGCAATACTTATTTAGACTGGGCAAAACAAAATATGCTTTTAAATGAGTTTTATGATGAAAATAAATACACATATGTTAGAAGTGATGTTGAAACTTATCTGGATACCTTGATTAAAAATAACAGCAGAAAGTTTGATATTATAATTTTAGACCCGCCAACCTTTTCTAATTCAAAAAAAATGGATAAAACCTTAGATATCAACCGGGACTGGAAAAATCTTGTAGAAAAATGCCTGCAGCTTCTTTCTCAAAATGGAATTCTATATTTCAGTACAAATTCGAAAACACTATGCATGAATGAAAAAGAAATTAATATGGATAAAAAGTTTTCTGTAACCGATATTACACCACAGACAATCAGTCAGGATTTTAGAAACACAAAGATTCACAAAGCATGGAAATTTGAACTTTTGTAATAAAAAAAATCAAGCAAAAAAAATGGCAGCTGAAAAACTCAACTGCCTTCTAGTAAAGTGCAAAATAAAAGAATTAGTTTTCTTCCTTTTTAACACCATAGCGCTTATTAAAGCGGTCAATACGTCCTGCTGTATCAACTAACTTCTGTTTACCAGTGTAGAATGGGTGACAAGCAGAACAAATTTCAACGTGAATATCTTCAACAGTTGATCTTGTTTCAATTACATTACCACAAACACAGGTAATTTTTGTAAGTTTGTAGTCAGGATGAATTCCTTTTTTCATAAATTAACTCCTTTCCTTGCCCGATGCTAAAGAAAAACCGGTCAGCACTACATACACCATAAGAAAAAAGTAGTGTTGTATCATTCCCTCACCGTTATTAATCAAGTTAGCACCACAAGTTTTTCAAAATTATATAAAAATATTTTTTTAAGGTCAATTACCTTATTATTCACCTTATTACTCAACTGCAGCAGCACCGGCATTCATTGAGGTTAAGAAGGCTTCATTATCTTTAGTCTTTTTCATTTGCTGTAAAATAAATTCAGTAATATCAACATCTTCCATTGGATTTAAAACCTTTCGCAAAATCCAGATACGCTGTAATTCATTTTCTGTTAACAAAAGCTCTTCTTTTCTTGTTCCTGATTTCTTGATATTGATTGCCGGGAACAATCTTCTTTCAGCAAGCTTTCTGTCGAGGTCAATTTCACTGTTTCCGGTTCCCTTGAACTCTTCAAAAATTACTTCATCCATTCTGCTTCCAGTTTCAATAAGGGCAGTTGAAATAATTGTTAAAGAACCACCCTCTTCAACATTTCTTGCAGCACCAAAAAATCTCTTTGGCTTATGCAATGCATTTGAATCAACACCGCCTGAAAGAACTTTTCCAGAAGTAGGAACTGTCTGGTTATAGGCTCTTGCTAATCTTGTAATTGAATCAAGGAAGATTACAACATCTTTTTTCTGTTCAACCAGGCGCTTTGCCTTTTCAAGAACCATTTCTGCAACCTGTACGTGTCGGGTAGCCTGTTCATCAAAAGTTGAAGAAATTACTTCGGCCTTTATTGTGCGCTCCATTTCAGTTACTTCTTCAGGGCGCTCATCAATTAAAAGAACGATTAAATATACCTCAGGATTATTTGTTGTAATAGCATTTGCAATCTTCTGCATTAAAATTGTTTTACCTGCTTTTGGCGGAGCAACAATCAGTAAACGCTGGCCTTTTCCAATTGGAGCAAATAAATCTACAATTCTTGTACTTAATTCTGTAGAAACAGTTTCGAGCCTTAACTTTTCATTTGGATAAAGCGGTGTTAAGTTATCAAACGGAATTCTTGTCTGTGCCAAACATGGATCTTCAAAGTTTACAGTTTCAATTCTAAGCAAGGCAAAGAATCTTTCTCCGTCTTTCGGGCTTCTGATTTGTCCATAAATTGTATCGCCTGTCTTTAAATTAAACAAACGGATTTGACTTGGACTTATGTAGATATCATCTGCACCAGGAAGATAATTATTCTGTGGAGAACGCAGGAATCCATATCCATCCGGAAGAATTTCCAGTGAACCGCTTGCAAATATAATTCCGCCATGTTCAGTATGAGCACGCAAAATACAGAATATCAGGTTTTGTTTTTGCATAGGAGCCATATCATCAGCAGAGATTCCATACTGCATTCCTAAGTCCCTTAATTCTGCCATACCCATCAATGTTAAATCATTAATTAAAAGACGCGGCTTAGACTCATATTCTTCTATATTTTCAATTTTTTGTGCGGCCTGAACAGCTTCAAGTTTAGCCTGCAGGTTCTTTTCATAATTGCTGTTTCCACGATTGTTAAAACGGCGGTTTGTAAAGCGGCTGTTACCGGAATTATTATTATTCCACCTTCTGTTATTTGAATCTCCTCTTGAATGATAAGAGGATTTGAAATTCTGTTTTTCAGAACCAGCTTCAGCACCTGCACCACTTTCAGTACTCTCGGAAGTTTTTTCCTCAGTACAAGCAGTGTCATTTGCTTCAGCGGAAACATTTTCTACTTCAGTTTTTTCTTCTGAATTTACCGACGGATTTTCTGAAACACTTTGTTCATTATTAGAATTATTTTCAACTTCAGCATCTTCAGCTGGAGCTTTAGCTTTTGATTTTACAACTCTTCTGCGCTTTGGTTTTGGTTCACTTACACTGGAATTTTCTGTGATTTCATTTTCTGTGTTATTAGCTTCAAGATTTTCATTTTCTGCCATAAAAACACTCTCCTAAATTATTATCTTGCTTCATTAGTCTTCAATAAAAGAGACTTTTTAAACTCAGATGAAGCAACGGAAAAAATATCAGTTTCTGGAGTTCCATCTATCATATGTACTTTGCCATTAAAATCTACATTATCAGAAATTCTTAAACGGGCAGTCTTTATATCGCCGTTAACTTTACTGCCGCTGCATAATTCTACACGGTCGGTTGCTTCTAATTTGCCATTTACTGAACCTGAAACAACAATCGATTCAGCTTTAATATAATCAACATCACACTCGGCAGTTTTTTCAATCTCTAAATTACCACCAGCACTTATTGTACCACGAAATTTACCGGCGATTACTAAATTATCAGAAAATTCCAGTACACCATCAAACTCTGTTGATTGACTAAAAACGGTAAGCTTTGACTTCTCGTCAGCCATTTTTTACCTCTAATTATAATAATATAAAAAAAGACTTATTTAAATTTTCAATATTGATAAAACTATTCAGACTAATCCAATTTCCAGACAGCTTCTTTTAAATCCTGCCCTGCCTTAAAATATACAACCGAATGAGGTTCAACGCAAACTTTTTCTCCGGTTTTAGGATTTCTGGCGTTCTTCTTTCCACTTCGCTTTTTAAAATCGAAAGTGCCAAAACCTCTTAATTCAATTTTATTTTTTTCTTTCAAGGATTGTTTAAGTTGAATTAGAAACTCTTCAATTATTTCTTGTATTTCTTGTTTTTCATATTCTGTATTAAGTCTTACTTTTTCTACAAGATCTATTCTTGTAATTTTTTTTGAATCCATTAAAAATCCCTAATACTAAAATACAAAAAAATAACAGGTGTCGTATAATTAAAACAACACCTGTATTTATTTAATTTATTTTGCTGCGAATGTAACGTTATAAAGTCTTGCCATTCTGCTCTTTTTGCGAGAAACAGCATTAGCCTTCATTACACCCTTTCTTCCAGCATTATCAAGTTCAGAATTTAATACTTTTAAAGCTTCTTCAGCAAGCTTCTGATCTTTTTTCTGAACTGCATCCATATACTTACGAACAAAAGTATGAACTTCAGACTTTACAGCCTTATTGCGTAAACGTCTTACTTCACTCTGAGCGTATCTTTTTTCTGCTGATGATTTCTTTACTGACAAAGGAATACCCCCCAAACAAACTATTTAGCTTTTATTTAGCTTCTTAATAAGACAATTATTTAAAATCCTTAGGTCTGCGTTCAGTGCGTTTACACTTCTGGCATTCTGCAAGATTCTTAAGTCTTCCATTCTCACATGTTGTCTTCATAACAATTTCTCCACCGCAATCCGGGCAGATAAATTTTTGTGTTGCAACAGTAGTACGAGAGTTCTTACTGGCTCCAGCCATGACTTTCCTCCAAAACTAAAAACGATTATTGGGTATAATACACAAAATTAAAATAATATGTCAAGATAATGAATAAAATCTTTACCTTAAGTTTTTATTTTCGCCATTCAATCAATTGATTCTGCATCAAATCATGAGCTTCATCTAAAAGTTGAATTTCATCTTCCTTGGATTTTGGACAATCAAGCACTTTCAGCACTTTTATCTTAAACTTGCCGTTTTTCAAATTGTAAAAAACCTGCTTTAAATTTCCAATCTGCCAGCCACCATCAATTGCACAGACAACAACTGGAAGCTGAGTAACTTCATTTATTTTTCTAAAGCCTGCAGGATGAAACTTGCCCAAATTTCCGTCCCTGCTTCGTGTTCCTTCAGGAAAAATTAAAGGAATTGCTTTTGACTGTAAAACACGCTTTGAATATACCTCAAGATTTTTCATTGCAACCTGAATCTTGCCCTTTCTAGGGATTACACAATGCTGCTGAGACTTTAACATCTTTCCAACCATTGGAGCTTTTGCCAAAGCATCTTTTGCTACAAAGCGAATTTTTTTATCAGAAAAATATACAAAAAAAGCAACTATATCTAACAGACTCTGATGATTGGATAAAAGTACAAACTGCTCAGGAAGATTTTTTCTACTCTTATAATCTGCATCTAAACTAAAATTACAAAATGTTTTAAGGATTGCAAAACAAAGCCTTGCTGTCCTGGAAGAAATATAATCGGACCAGAACAAAGCTGCTCTCCTGCTGAACGGATAAGTTATACAAAGCATTAAAGCCGGAAAAAAAATTGACACTAACAATGTTGTTATCGTAATAAAATTTGTCATAGAAAGAATTTATCAGTTTTCAAATATTTTTTCTATTGCTTTTATTATATCTTCCAAAGGATTATACATTCTTCGGGTCATAGGAACACTTTTGGTAAACATCTTTCCATATCCATTTTCGACAATTCTCCTGTCAAGAACTGTAATCACGCCTTTATCAGAGCTTCTTCTAACCAAACGCCCAAACCCCTGCCTGAATTTTATGACTGCTTCCGGCACACTTAACTGGAAAAAGGAAGAGCCGCCGTTTTTTTCAATAGCTTCACTTCTTGCCTGAAACACCGGATCATTCGGAACAGAGAACGGCAGTTTTACTATGATAACCTGGCTTAAGCTTTCACCGGGAACATCAACGCCTTCCCAGAAACTGTCTGTCGCAAATAAAACACTTGTAACATCACTCTTAAATTTTTCGAGTATCCTGAAGCGGTCATCATCACCCTGTTTTAAAACCGTAAGCCCTGCATTATGAAGGCTTGTGCGTGTATTATTGTACGTATGCTTTAGGGAATCATAAGAAGTAAATAAAACAAGAGTCCGCCCCCCTGCAGCGAAAATCAGTCTCGGGACAGTTGCTTCTACATATTGCTGGAAATATTCTGTTTTAGGAAAAGGCGCATCATTAGGTACAGCAAAAAGAACATTTTTAGAATATGGAAATGGTGATTCAAAAACGCCCTGTGAAAGCCTTTCCTCTTCTACAAAAGAAACACCAACTCTATTTGCCCAGTACTTGAAATTTCCATCAGTTCGTAAAGATGCACTCGTACAGACAACTGTATTTAACGGTTCAAAAACACCCTTGTTCATTAAAGGAGCAATATCCAGCGGGGTCTGATTAAACTGCACGAATGAAATAAAGTCATCGCCTGCTTTTTTAGGTGGTAACTTTACATATTGTAGCCAGAACACAGTATCTTCATGCTCTTCCCATTCAAGAAAGTTTTTACATAAAGTCGCAATATCTTCCAGCCGCCTTAAAACAGTTTTTGTTTCCCACACGCACTTAATCTCTTTATCATCTTCATCAATTGATTCAAGTAAGTCGTGAACAACTGAACAGAAAATATTCAGCTTCAGGGAAAATTTATTCATGCTGGAAAAAACTCTGGAAAACTTATTGAAATTTTGTGAACTGATTCTTGCATTAAAATCTGTGTCTAAAGTCATTAAGCCTATATCATCTAATTCGACCAGCGCATCCTTTAAGTCTTCAATAGCAGAAATAGTTTTTTCAAGGATATCAGGAATATTTGAAAGAACCATGCACTGAACCAAAAATCCGGCCCTGTTTCCCTTGTAATGTCTGTATAAAAGATTTAACTGCTTTGTAACCTTGAACTTTGTCAAAGACTCGCTGAAAAAACTTGTGGCACTGTCTTCAATTCCGTGTGCTTCATCAAAAATAACGCGTTTATATGGCGGTAAAACTGCAGTATCTTCATACCCCACACCACTCATTCTAGATTCAATGTCTGCAAACAAAAGGTGATGATTTACAACCAAAAGATTTGCATCGCTTGCTTCTTTTCTTACTTTCATTACAAAGCATTTTTCACGGAAAGGACAGCGGCTTCCCATACACGCATCACTTTCACTGTTTACTTTAGTCCAGACACTATCCGGCGGAACAAAAGATAAATCACTCTTGCTGCCGGTTTTAGTTTCTTTTGACCAGG
>JAEEGL013114457.1_pt1 | contig 14701 bp, 12 predicted proteins | sample 9134231 | NCBI WGS metagenome assembly JAEEGL01 (sample SAMN16246548, study PRJNA631951) | gut metagenome | biome: gut microbiome; feature: rumen; material: fiber-attached | host: Bos | place: Iran: Karaj | collected 2018-10 | reverse complement strand
CGGTAAGTGCGCAGAAGCATGTCCCAATAAGGCTATTACTCAGAACGCTAAGGGTGTTTACACAGTTGATAAGAAACTCTGCGACGGATGCGGTAAGTGCGTTGAAGCTTGTCCCTTCAACCTTATGATCAAGGTAGAGGATAAGCCTAACTCAAGCAAATGTATTGCTTGCGGTATCTGTGTTAAGAAGTGTCCTATGGACGTTCTTGAGATTGTTGAGGACTAATTTCTTTATGGCTGATCAAAAAAGAGCTATAATAATTATCACAGGCGGAAGTATCAATGATACTTTTGCCTGTGATTTTATTAATGATCATAATAATCCGTACATTATCGGAGCCGACAGGGGTCTCCTCTTCCTTAAAAATGCCGGTATTACTCCGGACGAGATCTTAGGGGACTATGACTCCGTATCCCGGGATGAAGTGCGCTTATTTTTTGAAAATGAGAAGATTATAAAGCATGAGTTCAAATCCGAAAAGGATGAGACCGATACCCAGCTTGCCATAATAAGGGCAACTGAGCTGGTATGCAAAGATTCCGGTTTTGGAGAGGTATATATCCTGGGGGCTTTTGGCAGCCGCTTAGATCACACCCTGGCTTCCCTGCAGGGTCTTACCTATGCTTATGACCGGGGAGTCCGTGCTTACATGTTCGACCCCCATAACAAGATCTATATAGCTCCCAAGGATTATTGCATTAAAAAAGATGCCTGTTACGGAGACTACGTATCATTTATCCCGCTATCAGAGCAGGTTACCGGTCTTAGTCTTACCGGATTTAAATATAATCTGTCAGATTACACCCTGACTATACAAAAAAGCCTGGCCTCCAGCAATGAGATCACGGCGGATTCCGGCCATATTTCCTACAGAGAGGGATATCTATTATGTATAGAAGCAAATGAGTGAGTGAAAGGCACTTGGCGTTTCCACTCACTCATTAAATATTTCAAGAAATCTTTTTACATTCTCAGCGGCATCTCCCTTAAAGACGGAGCTTCCGGCAACTATAACATTGGCTCCGGCCTTCAGCACTTCTCTCACATTATCAAGATATATTCCGCCGTCTACCTCTATATCAACATTATCCAATCCCTTTTTCTTAAGCATTTCCTTTGTCTCTCTTATCTTGTCCAGAGAGTGGGGAATAAAGGACTGGCCACCGAAACCGGGAAAAACGCTCATGATCAGCACCATATCACATAATTGAACTACATTTTCAAGGACTGAAACTAAAGTGTCGGGATTAATGGATATGCCAACTCTCTTTCCGGCCTTCCTGATGGCGGCAATAGTAGCCTCCAGGTCACTGCAGGCTTCCTGGTGAACGGTTATTATATCAGCGCCGGACTCTGCAAAATCATCAATATATCTGATGGGCTCATTAACCATGAGATGTACATCAAAGACTGCATCCGTACATTTTCTGATGGATTTAATAACGGGCATTCCGTATGAGATACTCTTTACAAATGCCCCGTCCATAACGTCTATATGAATATACTTAGCTCCCGCATCTGTAACGGTTTTTATCTCTTCTCCCAGCACAGAAAAATCCGCCGAAAGGATCGACGGGGATAATATGAGCATATCAATACCTCCGCTTGGCTTTAATCTCGTCATATATAGCCATATAGCTCTTGTACCTTAAATCACTGATCTTACCGGAGGCGACTGCCGCCTTGACAGCGCAATCCGGTTCATTAATATGGACACAGCCGTTAAATCTGCAATCCGGGGCAAATTCGCCGAACTCAGGAAAATAATCCTTTAAGTCTTCTTCCTGCTCTATGTCCACATAGAGTGAGGAAAAACCGGGGGTGTCCATTATAAATGTATCATCATCTATCCTTATGATCTCTGAATGTCTGGTGGTATGCTTACCCCTGGATAATTTCTTGCTTATCTCTCCCGTCTCAACATCAGCCCCCGGGTTAAGGGCCTTGATAATGGAGGATTTCCCTACCCCTGAGGGTCCTGCAACGGCTGTAGTCTTACCCACAAGAATGCTTTTAAGTTCTTCAAGGCCCTCTCCGTATTTGGCAGAGGTAAATAAAAGCCTGTAGGTGCATTTGCCGTAAGCATTATTTAAGGATTCCTTCTCTTCTTCGGAAATCCGATCCCGCTTATTAAAGCATATTACCGAAGGAACTCCCTGTAATTCCATGGATACCAGGAATCTGTCCAGAAGATTGAAATTAGGGTCCGGCTCCTTTACCGCAAAGATCACAAGGGCTTGGTCGATATTGGCCACCACAGGTCTGATAAGCTCATTCTTACGCTCGTACAAGAGCTTGATGTTACCTGTACGTTCCCCTTCATCAATAACGTCTATCTCGACGTTATCTCCCACCAGGGGCTTTACATTATCCTTGCGGAATATGCCCTTGGCCTTGCATTCATATAATCCGGATCCGGATACATATACGTAATAAAAACCTGCTATACCCTTAATAATCTTACCGTACATTAACTATTCCCATTATTCCGCTGCAGCCCCTGATGACGATTCAGGTGTGGCTGCAGATTCAGGCTCACTGCCGTCACCGGAACTGATAACAATATCTACGGTAGAACCGGTCTTAATGCTTGTACCGGGTTCATGCTGCTGTCCGCAAACCTGACCCTTGGCGAAGGTGCTTGTAGTTCTGGTGACCGTTCCAAGTCTTAAGCCCTCTTTTTCAAGAGCTGCCTTAGCCTGCGGCTGGGTAGCCCCGTAAAGATCCGGAACTGTAGCCATCTTATTCTCCGGTCCGCGGCTTACTACGAGATTAATGGTATCTCCTTCTTTTGCCTTCTCATCAGCCTTGGGCGACTGGGAAATAACAATTCCCGCATCTGTAGTATTGTCATATTTATAGTCTCTTACTGCTTTAAGTTTATAATCGCTTAATCTGTTAATAGCTGCCTGCTCTTCAAGATCCACTACGGAAGGAACAAGTATGGTGGTGGCTCCTGAGCTTACCACAACTTCAACAGTGGTATTCTTATTAACGCCCTGACCCTTTTTAACGTTCTGGGATATTACGTAACCCTTGGGATACTTGTCGGTCTCCTGCTCGGAAACCTGCTTGATCCCCAGTCCTAAGTCATTAAGCAGTTTCTTGGCTTCATCAAAGCTCTTTCCGGTAATCTCTATCATCTCAACCCTATCTTCAGCACTGGACGAGGAGCTCTTGGCTGTGCCTCCGCCGGAGAACTTAAAGAATCCCAGTGCACTTCCGCCCAGGTAGAGAATAATAAGCAGGATAATGACGCCGGCACCTATGCCAAGTGCGATAATGGCCTTGTCCAGTTTGGGATTAACATCCCTGTCATCTTCATCGTCATCTTCATCGTCATCTTCGTAACCCTGCTGAGGCTGGTAGGACGCACCGCTGTTATCGCTGTACTCTTCCCCTTCCTCATCCTCATCAACATCATCATTAAGATCGGGATAACGATCCTTAATGGTCTTTAAGTCAGCCTCGCTCATAACCGCTGTAGGATTATCAAAGAGGTCTGACTGGAGATTGACGAAATCACCGTCCGGTTCTACCAGGGAACGCTTAAGATCCATAACAAGATCTCCCACATTGTGGTATCTCTTGTCTGCATTCTTCTGTGTACACTTAAGAATAATCTGCTCAACACTTACAGGAAGGTCATCCACAAATCTGCTGGGGGGTATCATCTCTTCCTGAATATGCATAACAGCAATGGTTACGGCCGAATCGGCATTAAAGGGCACACGTCCCGTAACCATCTCATAAAGGGTAATACCCATGGAATAAATGTCACTCTTCTCGTCAACATATCCGCCTCTTGCCTGCTCCGGTGAGGTATAGTGCACAGATCCCATAACACTGGAGCTGATGGTATTACTGGTGGCGGCTCTTGCGATACCGAAATCCGTAACCTTAACCTTGCCGTCCCTGGAAATAATGATATTCTGGGGCTTAATATCCCTGTGGATTATCTTATTGTTATGGGCAGCTTCAATACCGTTGCCCATCTGGATGGCGATGCTGACTGCTTCTTTAAATGTAAGGCGTCCCTTCTTCTCGATATAAGACTTCAGGGTGATGCCTTCAACAAGCTCCATAACTATATAATGGATGCCACTTTCATCACCTACATCGTATACATTAACGATATTGGGGTGAGATAAGCCCGCCGCAGACTGGGCTTCCACCACAAACTTTGACACAAAAGTAGCGTCCTGGGCGAACTCCTTCTTAAGGACCTTAATAGCAACATATCTGTTAAGCTTATGGTCCATGGCTCTATATACATCAGACATTCCGCCGGTACCTATCTGCGAAATGATCTCGTATCTGTCTCCTAAAAACATTCCTTCTCTTATCATGCCCCTACCTCATTTTCTGGTTCTATAATTATTACCGATATATTATCTTTGCCGCCCTTTTGATTAGCCAAATCAATGAGCATGGATGTTTTCTTCTCAAGGGGGTCACTGCTTGTGACAGCAGATAACATCTCAGAATCTTCCAGCATATTTGACAATCCGTCGGAGCACAAAAGCACATACTCTTTAGATTTAACCTTGCTCTTAAAGAAATCGGCATGAATAACTTCCGATATTCCGATGGCACGGGTGATGATATTCTTATCCGGACGCCGTCTGGCCTCCTGCTCGTCTATCTGTCCCATCCTGACCATCTCGGCAACAAGCGAATGATCCTGTGTAAGCTGTTTAATACTGCTACCCTCAATAAGATAAAGCCGGCTGTCGCCTACATTGGCAACTGTCAGCTCGTCACCGGAAATAGCAGCAATAACAAGGGTGGTTCCCATTCCCCTGAAATCCTCATTCTCAGCGGATTTCTTAAATACAAGGGAATTAGCATCCTCCACTGCCTTGGTTATTATCTTTTTAATATCAGTCTCACTGTTAGCCGAGATAGACTCGACAACAGCATCTGTAGCATATCTGGAGGCGTAATCTCCAGCTTTATGGCCTCCCATACCGTCAGCTACCACAAATAAATTGGGCAGATTCCCTACCGGTCTGGTGGAAACATATATATTGTCCTGATTAACGACTCTTTTCTTGCCGATATCAGTCATGCCGTATGCTTTCATAAAAAGGTTACTCCTTCTTGTAAGTTCTCCTCAACTGTCCGCATGCGCCGTTAATATCCCGACCCATTTCTCTTCTAATTGTAACATTTCTCCCATTCTTTTCAAGTTTATTCTTAAATGAGATAACCGCCTCTTTTTCCGACTGACGGTACTGCCTCTCCTCTATGGGATTAACTGGGATCAGATTAATATGGGCATTTAATCCCTTCAAAAGGCGGCATAAACTGTCAGCATCCTCATCAGAATCATTAACCCCTTTAATAAGGCTGTATTCAAAGGTAAGACGCCTTCCCGTTTTCTCAAAATAGTAGCTGCAGGCGGGAAGAAGCTCATTTAAGTCGTATTTATTGGCTACAGGCATTATTTCCTTACGTTTTTCCTGGTTTGGGGCATGCAGAGATATGGCAAGGGTTATCTGCAGGCTTAAGTCTGCCAGTTCGTATATCTTCGGCACGATGCCGCAGGTTGAAACTGTAATGTTTCTCTGACTTATATTGATACCCTTATCATTTGAGACCAGTTCGATAAAACGTATGAGATTATCATAATTATCAAGGGGTTCTCCCGATCCCATAACCACGATATTGGAAACCCGCTCTCCTATGTCTTTTTCAATGTTATAAACCTGGGAAAGCATCTCTGAAGGGTTTAAATTTCGTTCCAGGCCATCTATGGTGGAAGCGCAGAATCTGCAGCCCATGCGGCATCCCACCTGAGAGGAGATACACACTGAATTTCCGTGTTTATACTTCATAAGAACGGACTCAATAATGTTATTGTCACAGAGTCTGAAAAGATACTTCCTTGTACCGTCTAATTCTGATTTAAGAACCTTCTCTACCTCAACAGGCATAAGGGATCGGACGCCTTTGAGTTTCTCCCGAAAAGCCTTGGAAATGTTGGTCATTTGATCATAATTTTGGACTTTTTTCTCGTGAAACCAGGAAAAAAGTTGCGCACCGCGATACCGATTCTCTCCGTACGATACCACCATGTTTTCCAGCTCTGAAATTGTCATTGACCTGATATCAAGCCCTTCCATCGTCATTTTTTTCTCCCGTCTATGAATCTCTCAAAAGCTTGCAAATAAAGAAACTGTCGCTCTTATTTACTCCTGATATAAGCTGGATGTAGCCGTCCTCTCCGGACTGGCACCTAAGTTCTTCCGGTAAATCCATATTTATGCTTTCTCTATGGAATGGGAAGTGGTCTGTAAGCCATTTTACGTTCTCAATATTCTCTTCCAGGTTAGTGGTGCAGGTACTGTATATTAACTTACCATTTACTTTAACATATTTGTATACTGTAGATATAATTTTTCTTTGGAGGCCAATTAAGTCTTTTTGCATTTTAACATTCATCTTGTACTTGATGTCAGGTTTCCTCCTGATGACCCCCAGTCCGGAACAGGGAAGATCACATATGAGAATATCTGCCTTAGACTCCATAGAAGCATCATAAACAGTGGCATCAAAGCATTCTGCGCTTATATTTGTCAAACCGGACCTTTTAAAATTCTCATTTAACAATCCGACTTTGTATTCACTTTTGTCCCTTGCGATCACCCTTCCGGTGTTGTTCATAAGGGTTGCCAGGTGGAGGCTTTTTCCCCCCGGTGCAGCACAGACATCCAGGCAAAAATCACCCTTTTTTGGTGCGGAAACCAGTCCTACCAACATGGAGCTGATATCCTGTATATAAAATTTTCCGTTAATAAAAGACTTAATGTCTGACAATTTATCAAACCCTGATATTTCCAGTGCATCTGTAATATAGGGTGCTTTACTAACTTTTACACCTTCATTGATCAGGCTCTCTTCCAACTCGGAAAGGGACACATTATATCCCGGTCTAATAGTCACGGGAGAAGGCTCATTTTGCGTTTTAATCATGGTTTGGGCGGTCTCTTTCCCGTATTGAGCTTCCCATTGGGCCGCTATCCACTCCGGAACAGAGTATTCGGTTGCAATATCAGGGTAGGAAATACTCCCCGCTTCCCTGCATATGGTCCTTAAAACCCCGTTAACGAAGCCCTTCAGGTTCTTGTATTTCTTTGTTGACAAAGTAAGCTTAACAGCCTCATTACAGACAGAATAATCGGGAATAGAATCCATAAATAGTATTTGATAAACTGAAAGCCTCAGAATATTTCTAATCTCAGGCTTCATTTTGATCACTTTTGTATTAGAATACAGATTGATAACATAATCGATCCGTATCAGATTTTCAATGGTTCCTTCGCTGACACGCTTGATAAAGGCCTTATCCTGCTTATCAAGATACATGAACTTATCAAGGGTAGTGTTTATTACGAGATGGCTGTATCTGCCTTCTTCCAAAACCTGCAAAAGGATAGCCAGCACTATCTGTCTGGAATTAATCTCTGCCATTAGATCCTCCCAGTTTATCTCCCACAGCAATACTATAACCTCGCAGGAAGGCGTCGGTATCCATAGCTTTCTTGCCTTCCAGCTGTAGACGTTCTATATCCAGGGCGTCTTTGCCGCACTGTACTCTCAGGGTCTTCTTGTCCACATATATTATACTTCCGGGTTTAGCTTCGGATTCCCCCTCATACACAGAGGCTTTCCACAGCTTCAGCGTCTTATTTCCCAGTTTGGTATAGGCGCTGGGCCAGGGATTTAAGCCTCTTATCAGGCGTTCTATATCGTGAGCATCCTTCTTCCAGTCTACACGACCGAAGCTTTTATCAATCTTCCCTGTATAAGATGCCAGGGCATCATCCTGCTTCTCGAAGAGGGCTTCTCCTTTCTCCAAGGCAGATAATGTCTTTCCCGCAAGCACTGCTCCTTCTTTCGCTAATCTTTCAAAGAGGCTTCCCCCCGTCTCGTCAGGAGCAAGAACTACCTCTTTCTTCATGATCATATCACCGGTATCGAGACCCTCATTCATAAGCATGGTGGTAACACCGCTTACCTTATCCCCGTTGATAACAGCCCATTGTATAGGGGATGCACCTCTATACTTAGGCAAAAGGGATGCATGCACATTGATGCATCCGTATCGGGGTATACCCAGCACTTCCTTTGAAAGCAGCTGGCCAAAGGCTGCCACCACAAAAACGTCGGCTCCCAAATCTTTTAAATCTTCCACGCACACAGTATCCGATATGTTTGCCGGCTGCATCACCGGAACATTTCTCTTCAATGCCGCTTCCTTCACCGGTGGAAACTGAACATCATGGCCCCTTCCCTTGGGTCGATCCGGCTGTGTCACAGCCATAAGGCACTTATGCCCCAGGTCTATCAACTCTTCAAAAATCCCCACCGCGAAATCCGGTGTCCCCATAAATACAAATTTCATAATCTGTCCTTTTTAATCTTAAAATAAGCCTTAATGCGAATACTAAAATACCACATTAAGGCCTATAATTCAACTAACAATGCAATGAGTCAAAAAGAACCGTCCCTATTGGCTCTGGGTATAATAGAAGGTCGAGGCCGTGGAGCTTTGTTTATTCTTATTAAGCATTCCTCCCTCAAGAGTCGTTTGAGCCACAAGCCAGACAAGTGTCCCAATAAGCAACACACTAAGTACTATAACCAGTACAACCTTGCCGACAGGTACCTCCAATTTTTCAGCTTTCCCTTTAGGCTGATTTTCTTCTTTCTTTTCCTGATCCTGTGTAATAGTGCCGGTTTGAGTACTTGGAATACTTCCGGTTTTAGTACTATCCTCACTCTTCTCCTTGTATCCGTTCCGCAGCACTTCAACAGTAATCTCCAGTCCGCAGGAATTGCAGACTCTGGCATAATCATCCAGCTTCGCTCCACACTTAGGACATTTCATAATCCATCACCTCACTGTTATTTATAGTATTCATAGAATTATTAGCGAATATAAAGGATTAAAGGTTGTGATCTTCATCTATTATTCTTCTTTTGAAGGGATAGGCGTGGTATCGTATCCATAGGTCTCTCCCTTGGCATTCTTCATAGGCGCCAGGGTATTGTAAACTTCCTCGGGTTTATAGCCGTATTCAATAATGGCAGAGCTTTTAATGATACGTCCCGTGGAAAGTCCCCTCATTACTGCCCGGGCCAGACTCTCGTTTATTTTTGCCTCACAAAAAACAATCTTAACGTTATATCCGGCAGCCTCAAAAGGCTCGATATAGCGGCTTTTTAATTCATCCAGCTTGTGTCCGATGGTTTGGATGATCACATTACAGCCCTTCATTTTTCCCTTGGTGAACTCTTCTACCGCCTTATTAAGTAACTCCCGGCCTTCCTGATGGATGGACCCTGTAGCCGCTCCCCTGGATTCCTGATATTCCGGAAGCATAGACTTGATAATGTCACTGTCAAGATTAAAGGCGCCGTACTTTTCACTGTCCGGGTCGGAAACTATGGATGACTTTCCCGAAGCCGGCAGGCCCATTACGATCTCAGCCTTATATTCATACTTTAAAGGTCCGTCATATTTATATTCCAGATAGCCGTCAGCTGTTTTATTAGCCAGCCTGGCCGAACCGTTTGACAGGAATTTCTCAAGTATCTCCGTTCTCAGTTTTTCTCTCTCAGGAGTGTTGATCTTGGAAGTATCTCCGTAAAGAGAAGAATAATAATCGGAAAGAGCGTCCAGTTGCTTTACTATTTCGTTATTCTCAAGCTCCTGCAAGGTGGGGTAATCTCCCCCTTTGATACGTTTGTAAAGAGCTCTTGCCTCATCCGTATCTATCATGGGATGTTCTGCGGAAACCTCCCAGGTAGCCGGGACTACTCCCTCAGGAAGGGTCGGGCTTGCACTTGTGCTCTCTGCGGAAGAACTTACCTCCGTAGTAGTACCTGCCGTCGTGGAAGTGGCACCTGCAGCAGGCGCAGAGCCGCAACCGTAGAACAAAACAGTTGCTGCTGTAAATAAGGCCGCATATCTCAATCTCTTCTTCATTTTAACCCCTTTAAATGATGTAATCATTGCCACCATTACCTTCGTTACCGCCATTACCGCCAGTACCTTCATTACCTTCATTACCTTCAGGGCCGTCACCGGTTTCCTCTGCCGTCTCTTCTTCCAGAGGCTCGTAAATATAGGTATTAGGCTCATCCTCATACTTCATGACAACAATATGGTTGAATGGGATATTGATCTTATACTTATCAAAGAGCAGCTTGATCTCTCTAAGAATTGCCCTCTTTGTCTGCATACGGGCGTAAGCATATGCTGAATACTTCACCCTCAGCAGAACGGAAGAATCCTCAAAGGAAGCCACACCTTCATATGTAGGTCCCTTAATTATTCCCGGCAGCTTTTCCCTCATACGTGGAAGCTCAACCTCCAGCATCTTCTCTACTTCCAAAATATCCGTCTCATAAGAAATGGGGAAGGTCATAACCTCTGTGCCCACCTCTCCGTAACGTACGATATCCTTCAAAGAGGAGTTGTTAAATATCTTGACATCGGAGAAAAAGGCCACCTTGGTAGAACGAATACCTATCTCCATAACCGTTCCTCTCCAGGAACCAACCGTAATGAAGTCTCCGATCTTAAATGTTCCTTCAAATATAATAAATATTCCTGCGATTATATCATTCACAAGGTCCTTGGCACCAAAGCCTATCATGAGTGAAAGCACTCCGGCAGAGGCCCATAGGGTCTTGGTATCCACTCCGAACTTGGCGAGGCCCAAATATAAGAATATCAGGGCACAGCCGTATTTTAATGCATTACGAAGCAAAATAAGGATGGTTTCCTTACGAAGGTCGGAAATCTTTGCAATATGATATAAAATCCTGTTGATAAGCTCTTTGAATACATAAAGGGCGCAAAGGAGGAAGAGGCAGTATGAAATGGAAAAGAGATTCACTCCCTCATCCCAGTTGCCAAGCAAAATGTAAGACATTCCGTTCAGGCTCTTATAGTTAACGCCAAAGTTTATAAGAACAAATTCACCTAGAACAACCAGGATAGAGAATACCAGCAGTATCCTGTAGATGATCCGGCCGGTTCTCATCTCCGGAGTCTGTTCGTCTTTTGGAATTGTGCTCTGCTTCATCCACCGGCTTTCAAAACCGTACTTCTCCTGAACCTTGAGGATACCTTTGAGTCTGCCGAATACTCCCGGTTCTTCGTTATCCTCCAGGACGATATCATCTAAGTTGACAGTCTCCTCCGTGACACCTTCATTTGCGGCATCCTCAGCTTCCTTACATATAAGGATCCCGCCATATCTTAAGATGGCCAGAAAAGCGATGAGTAAAACCGCTATCAGAGTGCATACTGCGTGCTGGCCGGCGATCACCACTGCAGAATTATCATTTGTTCCTCTGACCATGGGCATGAGATATACATCCTCCGCCTCACTTAAACCGCTGTAGTAAGTGATACCGTTAAAGGTAAATATTCCGTTAAACTCTCCCCTAACATCTTCTTCACTGATCCCCAGATCGGCAACATTTACTCCGGTATAGATAAGTCCCGTGGAATCAACTATATTAAGGCTTTCTTTGTCAATGGCAAAGGCATAGTCCGGTAAACCGATAACCATATTATCCAGCACAGCCTTTACATTAATGGGATCTATAAGGTGGCTTCTAAGGGTGGGATCAATAGCAATCTGAACAAAGCCATCTGCCAGGTCATTCTCGTCCCGCAAGGCCACTCCTATATACTGCATGTTCTCCCCGTCAGCTTCATCCTTCCTGACATCCTGTATTACATGGTCTCTGCCGGCCAGTAAGGGGCGGAAGGCGTAGGATTGATCCTCCGGGTTCTCACTGATAGAAAAATGATCATAAGGAGAGTTGGTAACCGATACCTTTCCCTCTTTATCAAAAACATATATGTACTTAACACCCAGCTCTGCTGCAAAATTAGCCAGATCCTTTCTGGTAACCTCATTTTTTCCTTTAGCCTTAACAAGATCAGCTGCCAGCCGGCACTGCTCAAGATATTGCTTATCCAGCCAGCTGGATAGTTCTTCTCTGTAATTTTTATAGGTATCCAGAGTACTTACCGCCACCTGGGCATGCTCATTCATTGTGGCTATGTCACCCGTCATATCCTGCATGGTCTGGAAGTACCATGTGCTTACAAATACAACAACCACAGCCAGTGCTCCATAAGAGAATAGCTTGGTCTTAAACTGCCTGTTCTCTCCTAAGTTCCAGCCAAGGGAAAAGCCCACAAAACGGCAGAATACCCAGGCAATTATAAAGAAAAGAAGGGTGGCTACCAGGGTTCTTAATATAACAAAAGAAAACATTTCCTCCAATGTTACCCCGCAAATAATATAGGTATCCTTGTAAGAGAATACCACTCCTGTCATCCCCTGTTCCATAAATTTTAAAACCGCATCCAGTCCGTTACCCAGTTTAAGGACTGATTCAGGGAAAAAGATATGAAAATCTCCGGAGATGTCCTTTTCTTTGATCATTCCCTTGATCTCTTCAACATTTGGTATGTCGGCGGTATTGATAGAGGTATCTGCCGGATAAAGGCCTTCGCCTACATAGCTCTCATCAGGATGAGCAAGAATTGAAAAATCTTCTGCAGAAATAACAACAACATGTCCTGATCTGCCTACCTTAAGATTGGCAACCCTGTTCATCCATGAAAGAGTATGATCTATAACCGTCTCCACGTTCTCATCACTATTAGTAACCCTGCTTGTCAAAAGGTCACTGTTATTCTGAAAGAGTATTTTTCGGCTGGTCTCTAAGTTCTTGTTTACTTCCCTTAAGGCCTGTTCATTTTCCTCAAGCTGGGGAAGAACCTCTGAAACCTGAGATATGGCCCTGGATACCTGGGGGATCAGATCCGATTCAAGTTTATCAGTGTAAAGGTTAAATGAAACCACACCAAATACAACTGTTGCCACAATAAGCAACAGATACATAATTACTTTTGTCAGTCTGATCTTTCCTTTAATCTTGCTGGAATTAGTGTACATTTGCTATCCCTTTATTGAAACTTTGATAAAAACGTATTAATAATATCCCAAAATCCGGAAATACTCATTACAAGTCCCTGATATATACTTTCGATGGCTACTATGATGGCCAACACGATGCCTCCTATAGGGATAAGAGCATCCGCTGCCTCATTCTTATGATTACGTGTATAAGAAAAGAGCATGATAACCGGGATCAATATTATCATATATAAATGCTTTCCGAATCCGAAGGCTCCCACAACCTTGCTGGCAAGAGGAAGGACCTGTTCGTTCACTGTATATAAGGCGTCTTCACTCAGGGCTTCATTCAGGTCTATCCCTACAACTGAAAATGTAAGTGCAATAGTTCCTATTACATATACGAGAAAATCTATTATACCGGTGATAAGGATCACCACAGAGGTATATATGGAAAATCTCAGAGAATGAACATTTGTCTTGATATACTCCTCATATTGCTCCAGGGTCTTTCCCTTCTTTTCAATAAACTTGCGTTTTTCTCTCCAGATATGAAGGGCCATAAGGACAAACATTACGAAACTCATGAAGGGTTTTGTGGTCAGGAAAGGATAGATAAAATATGGCGGTGTACCATCACCATTGGCTATAATAACTCTTATGATCAGGGATCCAACCTCGTAGAGAACCGGAAGGATTGCCAGGGTACGGAAAATGAATATTTCACTACCCTGAAAATGTTTCTCCGGAGTGTAATTCAAAAAGAACATGAACAAGGTGCACATAAACAAATCAATAAACAGGTTAAAGATCAGGGTCCCGGTTACAGAGAGGTAATATAGAACGTATCCTACCATCTCTTCCGCCGCCGCCTCGTCTCTTACAACGGCAATGACCAAGCCGTCAATATAGTGCTCCTTTATAAGTATAAAAAGGAAGATGATCAGCAGAGACAAACCTCCGAACTTGATCAACTGCTGCTTATAGGATTTCTTGTTATCCAAAATGATGGCAAAGTTGGCCAGAAGGAAAAGCGGAAGTGCAAGATGACTCATAAAATGAGAAATACCCGCCAAAGTCATCATCCAGTCCGGCTGACCCATCTTCATCTTCTCACCAAGGGATATAACTGCCGCCAGTACCGTAAATGAGATACATATCCAGCCCAGGGCCATTAACCATCTATAGGATAACGGTCCTCTGTATGCAATGTCATTATCTAAAGTTCTGTCGTATTTTGAGATTCGTGCCATGATGTGCCTCCTTCTTCATTATCTTTCCATAGAATAGGCTGCCCTCTTTTTTGTGCAACCGAAAGTGCTATTATTTTACCACGTTTTTACCAAAAATGTCAAGGAATTGACAGATAATTCGAGATTTTTTATTGAAATTGTTAGCACAAAGTATGGACTCTTTTTCAAAAACAAAAAAGCCTGTCAATTCATGACAGACTTAATTGTTTTATCCTTAATTTTCTTTCTTACTCCTCAGCTGACTCCTCTTCGTCGTCATCGTTATTTACGTACTTAAGCTCCCCTTCCACCTTTGATACGTAAAGAATGCCCTCTAAATGGTCCAGTTCGTGAAGCATGGCTCTGGCAAAGAGCCCTTCCCCCTCGATCTCTATCTCCTCGAAGTTCTCATTTAAGGCTTTAAGCTTAACCTTCATGGGACGACGGACCATACCGCATCTTCCGGGGACGGACAGACATCCTTCGTCTCCCTCCTGCTCCCCTGAAGT
>JAEEGL011503311.1_pt1 | contig 14701 bp, 17 predicted proteins | sample 9134231 | NCBI WGS metagenome assembly JAEEGL01 (sample SAMN16246548, study PRJNA631951) | gut metagenome | biome: gut microbiome; feature: rumen; material: fiber-attached | host: Bos | place: Iran: Karaj | collected 2018-10 | reverse complement strand
CCAACGGTATTTGATTCTATGTTAATAGCATTTAATGCTGTAATTATTCCGCCTAAAGCAGTAAGTGTTAATATAATTGCTCCGCCGGAAGCAGCAATTTGCTTCCAACTCATAACCCCACTAGTAGCTAATGATAAAGCTCCGCCTATTGTCAAAATAGCAGCGCCAAGAGCTACTACCATTATTGACAACGAGTTAAGTTGAGCTGGATTTACTTCGTATTTTGTGATTAATGATACTGAAGCTAAAATAAGAGCTATAGCAGCAAGAGCAGCAGCGATTGACACGCCTGCAGCATGTAAAGCATCTGGATCAGCCCCGGCAGCAATTCGCAAAGAAGTTGACGTCGAACCAACTAATACAGCAAGTCTAGTAATAAACTTACCAATCGTGTCAAATTTTTGATTGGTTTCCGCTAAGATTGATCCTTGGAATGTCTTATTTATTGCAATCCCGAGTCCGGTCACAATATTAAGAATTATGAATAAAGCTCCAGCAGCACTCCAAATATTTTCGACATCTAATTCTGCTAATTTCCTTAATTCCCTAGCAAGCAAAACGAATAAACCGAGAGTAACTATAAAATTTCTAATTGCTCGGTTCATCTTGGATGCTTTGATCATATTATTGATGCCACTTTGCATCCCGCCAATCCAACCGGTTAAACGTTTAAACGAACCACCAATTGATTTTACACCGTTTGCTAACTTAACAGCAGCCACAACCAAAGCAGTAGCTAAAGCAGCGATAAAGCCAATAAAAATAAACATTCCAGCTTTGGTTTTATTGATTTCGCCTATCGCTGTTTTTAATCTTTTACCAATATCTGAAAACCAATCAATAACTGTCCCAACACCAGATGCCGTTTCAGTAGCAATTGATGCAGTTTCGCTCTTAAATGATCTAAATAGACCAATAACCGTCTTAACAGCTGCGGCTATATACCCAAATGCAGTAACTGCAGCGGTCTTTAAAAATCCAAATATAGCAATAACCGTTTCATTTTCAGATATAGCTTTATATAGCTCATAAATCTTATCAATAAGAAGCATTATAACAGATATAATAACTGTAAATGCTAACTTTATACCTTGAGCTATATTAAGTAAAACGTTGTTTTCTTTTAGCCACTTATATAATGCAGTAATGGCATATCCCAAATATCCAGTAAATGTTAAAACAGCATCGGCTAATGAATTAAATCCTTCTGCTGTCGGGAATATAGACTTAACAACTGCTTCGATAAGAAGTTTAAATATACCAAAAAGTGAAAATATACCGTTGAATGTCATGGCAATCTTTCTTGCCATTTCTTCGGTAATTTCCAAACCTTCTGTAAAAGTTCTAAATTTCTCAGCAATATCAGAAAGCTTAAAGCTTAAAGATTCAGGGAAAATATCTTTGAACGACGCTGCTAATATCTTACCAACATATAAAACTTTCTCAAATATATTAGCTAATCCTTCTAAAGCAATCCCTAAAGCTTTTGCTGCATCTGCTGCATGATCATCAATAAATTTAGATACGGCAGATGTTGCCATCTCTTGAAATGCACCGTATACTTTTGACGCGGGTGTCAATTCAACTCTAAGCTTATTAATAGCCAGTCGCAAAGAATTGAACACTTTGACCATGTTCTGAATCTTATACTGCTGAAAATCTGCACCGATTTTAGAGAGAGCAGCATTTACGTTTGCTAACGAACCAGAATATGTCTCATTGGCCTTTACTGCATGTTCGCCAAACGTCTCATACATGATATCGGAAAATTGTTTGAAACTAATTTTGCCTTTCGACACCATGTCTCGAATTTCTGCCTCGGATTTTCCCATGGCTTTACCAAGAGTCGCGGCAGCGTTTAATCCCCTTGTTGCCAAAGACTGTAAATCCTGACCCATTAGTCTTCCTTGACCAGCAACTCTTGTAAATACATGGGATATCTCTTCATATGAAGAATTTGTTTGCGCAGCAACACCCGAAACCGCTCTTAATGAATGGGCCATATCATCTCCAAGTTTTACACCTGAAGAAGCAAGCTGTGTTGCAGCCATAGCAGCGGCATCCAATGAATATGCGGTTTCATTGACTGCGAATGTCGCGTCTTTCATTGCCTGTTCGATGTCCATTCCAAGACCTTCGAACTGAAATTTCGCGTTCTCAATATTCATTGCTCTTGCCCAACCACCAGAAGCCATCTGGTTGATCGGTCCGAGCAAATTGGATACCATCCTAGAACCGAGATCAATAACTGAGTTAGTTAATCTCTGAAATACAGAAAAACCAATCGAACCAAGTGCGTCAAATCCACGACTAACTTGATTCATCGTAATAGATAAAGCACTTAATCCTTGTGTTCCTTCTAGGGCATCAATACTTTTATCCAATTGGTTTAAGGTGTTCATACTCTGCTGAACATTGCGTTCAAACTGAGCATTATCGAATCGCATTTCTACAACTCTTTGATCAACTGTAGTCGCCATTCATCACACCTCCCTTATTAAATCAGTTAAAATCTGTTCGAAAACAGGAACAAGCGCAGGATTAATATAATCTATTCCCTGAACATATCCGCCATGTCCGTTTCCATGACCGTATTGTACAAGTAAAGCGACATTATAACCGCCTTCTATATCAGTATTTGACCAAACAATAGCTACTGAATCTTTTGTTCGCTCTATATCATATCGCCAAGAACTAGCTAAAAGACCAGTATTCATCGGTGTATAACTAGACAAAGCATCAACGCCCATTTGACCATATCTATCTAATTTTCCGAACTTTCCAATCTCAAGTAATCTCTCACAAAAACTATTAAATTTGGAAAAATCACCTTTTGTCCGAATAGAAATCATACTATTAGCCATGTGTATTAAACCTTCTCTTACGAGCCTCGTTTAACGCTCGATTTCGATTCATGAGATCTCTCTGACTCATCTTGTTTTGCTTTGTTCCATCTTCTCGATTCTCATTGCAAATTCGTATAAGAGTCATTAAACGATTGAGATGCCATTTTTGACATTCAAAAGGAATCTGAAAACTTATCATCCAAAAATAAATAAGCTCTGAAGTAATTGCTTGGCTACTTCTTTTGCCTTTTTTATCATCTTCTCGAAACCAAGTTGCTGTCATAGAGTCATTTATATAATCGAGAACTTTATTGATTTCTTTCTTCGATAAATTGTGATACACTTCTTGGTCAACATTCGGAGTAATGGTCATGCATTTAATATAATCGATCAACTCTTCCTTAGACATGTCTTTATTATGTTGTTCTAAGAAAGGTTTTTTCCATTTTGCTTCCCATTTTGAAATGGAGACCAAGGAATGTTCCAACATCAAAGTCTGACTTTTGGTATGAACGAAAACCTCGTTCTCCTCATCCCATTGCTCGTTCTCTTTTAATACTAATTCCAACATTCCTCGATCTCCATAACATTTTTAAGAATTGGTATTATTTTCAACTACTGAAAGGCCAGCTTTTGCAGCTTCTTTCTGTGCCTGCTCAGCTAACTCGGCAGGAATGATACCATTGATAAACGCTCCAGCGGCATCTGCATCCGTCGCCAATTCCATAAACAATTCTGTATAGGCTTCCGTCTGAGAAAAAGCTTCCGAGAGTTCTTTACTCTTAATAAATCTTCTTCCGTCGTCAGACTTTTCGCCATAAGATCTAAGGATAATGTCTTTGAATAGATCAATAATTTCTTTTCCATTTTTAGATTTCGTAATTCTCTCTATCTTTTTCTGAAGGCCACCTTCAGTAACCATTTCCATCTCCGTTAATTCGGCTTTTGATAAATTGAAATAGAAATCTTCCTCTCTTTTAACACCATCGTAATCTGTATAACTGATAGTTTTCTTTAACATCTAATTTTCTCCTTTCATTAGATACCTTTCTTAAAAAGAAGGGGCCTCAATTAAGAAGCCCCTTTTTAAAACTTTAAAAATTAACCGTTGTTACCCTGAAGAATATTGATAACTTCTGCAGGAAGCGGTAATGTAGGATCTGTTGCTTCTGTTGCAGGAACAGCAGGTGTCTTCAACGTGTAATATGTATCGGCACCTTTCTCTTTGATTGTATAATATGTCTTGCCAGCATCCATTACAGTATCTGCTGTAAGCGTGTAGGTATAGTTACCCTCTTCACCACTTCTCTCATAGTAATCCTTATCTGCCTGGAAAGAAACATCAGATGTTGCTTCAAACTGATCGAATACCGTATAAACACCACCTGCTTCTGTATAGTAAGTCTTGTTCGGAAGGAATGCTTCTGCTGTATCCTCTTCGTAAACAGCAGGTGTTCCTGGAACTGAATCTGTGCCATACAGAACTGCTTCCAAAGCTGCAAGACGAGCCTTAGCTTCATCGGAAACAAATTTCGTGCTATCAATAACCAAAGAAGCAGTGGGTTTATACAACGGAACATTAACCGGAGTAGTTGTCATTTCCCAACTAAATGTAATAGCTTCCGGGCTATCGTTTACAGTATTGTATGCTTTCGAAGAAGGAGAGCACATTGCACCGTAAATCAGATGAAGCTTGTAGCCATGATCCTGTCCATCCGTATCATTACCGATTTTAGTTCTGTAAGAAAGACCAAAAGGTTTTCTTGTCTGCTGTCCAATTGTTACACCATCCATAAGCTCTGCAGAGCCATCACACTCTTCAAACTCCTTCGGATAAGTATAAGCTTCAATTGTTGCACCGAATTCTTCTGCCGAATACAAAGACATATACTTGATGTTATCAGCATATAACTTTGTTTCTTCTGCGCCGGAAGGATTCTCGGAAATAGATGTTAAACCGTTCCATGCAACACCGTTGGCGTACTTGTTCTGAACACTATCGAACTTGTATAAAACGCCATGATCGACACCGGTTTCATAAAGTCTTTCGCCGGTATTATCCCAAGATAATTTCATATCTTATTTCCTCCTAATAAAAAATTTCGAAATAGTCGTGAACTAATCCATTAACTATCATCTGACGATCATATCTACACATCGGCAAAGTTAAAAGCTTATCAACATATTCATCATTGTCTGCCGTTTTCGTTATCAAATTAATTACATAACGTTTCGTAATATTATATGGATCATTATCAGCATGACGTATCAACGCATTACTTCTTGAAAAAACGATGCAAGGATAACTCAATTTCAAATTCTCAGGTGGCTGATAATAAGCTTTCCCATCTTCTCCCAGAATTTCCTGAAGAACTACTTGCAAATCACTCCACGTCTTCATTCCATAGTCCTCCTAATTCCAGTATAAGCCTAGGAAACTGTACCTCAACCGATGAAACTTGCCAAAAAGTCCCTTGCCATTCTGCACATTTAATCTTAAAGAAGTGTTCCTGAGCATAGGGATCGGCTACGATACTGATTGAATTGTTAACAGCTACATCTGAATTAACTTTTGAATTATCCTGATTCCGCTTATAATTACGAATAACGTCACCCTTATAAGTTTTATAAATCATCTGATTTTCAAATAATCCAGGCTTTGTCTCAACCGTATCAAAGTAGCCGATTTTCCCATAATATCTCATAATTTACTCCTCATTTTGAAGATTACGACTGAGTATACGTTGTCTCTCCAACTACAACACTCGTTCCGTTAATCGCTACAGTATCAGGATAAATGTAATCCGTACCGTCAGTAAGTAATACTCTTCCAGAAAGAATAGCTTTCGCTACGTCTTCTTTCTTAGCAGCAACTGTATGAGCTGCATCTACATACAGAGCACCGCTATTAATAGTGAATACAGTCGTACCATGAACCTGGGTACCTTTTTCGTAAATCATAGACATAATTTATTCCTCCTTAAAATTAGCCATTAGATACTTCAGTTTCCAGAACCAGAGCAGAGAAAGGAACTGTCAAAGCGCCAGAAATTCTTGTCTCGATCAGATAGATCTCTTTGTTGTAGTCGATATCGAAGTCATCGAACATGTTAACAGCGCCGCCCTTATCAGCACCTACATTGTAGTCCTGAAGGTTAACCATGATACCAAGAAGCTGGTAAGTCTTTGTATCTGTAGCGTCAACTCTCGTAAGGTTATCCATAACCGGAACAGTAACGATTTCGGATACACGAATCTTGTTAGCCAGAGCCTGAACAGAATCATAAATGAATCTACCAGTTGTATCTGTAATCAGAAGCATGTCAGCCAGAACATCTTCAGTCGTGTAGAACTTCGGATTACCGGAACCCTTATACAGCTTACGATTCTTGATCAGAGCCTTAATGTTAGCCTGAGCCTTAGCGTTGTCATCAGCGCCACCAGCATAGGTAACTTTAACCTTTACGGAATACAGCGGATCATCTTTCCAAATCGGACGAACATGATCTTCCTGAATCTTCTCATCAGAAGAAGCAAGACGGCCATCACCAACAAGAATAGCACGAGCGATTTCCTCGTCAAGCATCATTCTCATCTCGGCCTTGATCCATGCAACAACATCGAAATCTGTGATATCAATGATGTCATCACGATCCAATTTCTGTTTCTTGTAAATAGTCTGAGGCGTGGTAGATCTCTTCAGTAAGCTGAATACTTCTTCTTTCTTGTAATCGTCTTTGATGTAACCCTTTGCACGAGCTTCATCTTCACGAATGTCAGCAAACATACTCTTAATGCGGCTGTACGGTGTATGATGAACACCATTCAGAACTCCACCTACCCAACCGGTATCTCTTTTGATCCAATCCGGTGTTGCGGAAGCACTCTTAGCTTCCGGGAAGAGCCAATCGATCTGGTCAATACCATGCTGTAATGTAGCACTCTTGATAGAACCAGCGTTCTTAATGTCAGCAAAAATTGCTGCTTCGGTTTCAGCATTCATGCCATGCTTTAAAACTTCGTCTTTTGTGTCTTTCTCGAATACATTCTTATGCATTACTTCATCTCCTTCATCATTATTAATAGCGGACTGTTCTACTTCTTCGTCCTCTTCGTCCTCTTCGTCCTCTTCGTCCTGAGCGTCTTCATAACCCTGATCATAAGAAGCTGCCATCATGATCTCTAATGCTTTCTGCTGATCGTCATCAAAAGAATCCAATACGTCCTGAAGAACCGGATCATCGTCGTCCTCTTCGTCGTCAGCATGATTAAGATCTTCATCATCTTCCTCAAAGAAATGGGTCAACTCATCGCTCATCGCCAAAGGCTGTTTATAGCTAATAATAGCTTCATCTTCAACGTCCTCATAAGATCCATCGGAATGCTGAAGAATCGGGAAATCAATTGTAGCCCCAGGGTTTGCACCGGCAAGAACTAAGCTAACTTCCCTAATTGCGCCATGAAGTACATCTGTTCCACGTTTTACTAACTTATTAGCATAAATGGAAAGAGAGGTGATGTCTCCATGAGCAACTAATGCCTTTGCCTTCATCCCCTGGTCAGTATCTTCATTGAATTTACCGTAGCAATATACACCATCTTCACGGTTTTCAAGAAGCGCATGACCCAATACGTTTTCTACATTATCATGATCATGCATGTAAACCAGAGGGACTTCTTTTCCGTCACACTCTTTAAAAGCGTCCTGACGGATGGTCAGACCATCTGCACATGTAATATCATTACGTGTGGCCCAACCGCTGAAATCATAGTCACTTTTAATACTCATTTTGAAGTCTTCCTCCTATTTTATTAATGAAAATGCTTCTGAAAGTTTCATGTTAAGAATACTATTGGTCTTTTCTCTAATAGGTTTCTCAGCACCGCCACTTTCTTCACCATTTGCATACGTTTGTTCATCCGGGTATTCTTCTTCTGTACTCATTGGAGTCATACCCATTGAATCTGCCTGTTGATTCAAATTCTTATTCCTTAATTCATCAGCCCTAGGATCGTCAACCGGCTTCCATCCAATTACAGATCTCATTTCATTTGAAGACGCAACCTCATTACGCGTAAACTTATCAGTCATTTCTGCAATCTTATCGACAGGTGCATTCTTAAACGGATCTCTAAAATACTTAATTGAATGATGTCTCGTCCGCGCCGTCTTTGTAAGGAATTTCCATTTCATTGATGTAACAATCGCGTTAATAACTGGTGCCACAGTATTATTGTGATAATTGATTAACGCCTGCTCATCGGCCGTTCCATTAAGAATTGCTTCCGTAATACCAAGCTGACTATATAACATAGTCGTTAAAAACTGAATTTGATTTAACAGATTGTTTTCAACAGATCTATTCAGCTGAGTAATCTTCTCGGTTCCATCGATGTATGCAATACCGTATTTCGATCCAACCAGTTGGTTCTCGATGTCATGCCTTCGATCTTCTGCAATTTTACGCCTAGCTTCAGTTTTGATTGTTCCTGGTAGTTGTAAAATTAAATCTAATTTACCAGAGCCAGATTGTTCATCAATTACATCTAAAATATTCAATTTTCTGATTAACCTTTTTGCCACTGCATTTGGTTCATTCATGACAACATAAAAAGGATTCTCGATAATTGCTACCATCGTCTTTGGTAACATTAATTCTTCTTTCTCACCCTTTTTATCATTGTATAAACGAACTTTTACATAATCTGGATACCAATTGGTAATTTGTCCAATTCTCATAGATTGAATATCGTATGACTCCGTAAGTTTCGGATTGTGATCGGTATCCACAGGAACTACAGCAACTGATCCTTCGTCAAATAAGCTCAAGACCAAATCTTGTATAAAAGCTTGTGAAATTTGATCTTTATTTGCATTTAGAGTTAGACAATTATTTAACGAATCATCCACAACTTCTCTAAATCGTTCGTTGCTATCATCCAATAAAACATGCTTAATATCCAAAGCAGCGACATCCAAGGCAATACGATTATATACAGCAGTAACTATGGATTTCTCGTTACCAGTGGTTAATCTAACCCTAGTTGGATTAGCATAGCTAGATCTGCCGTAATCATATTTCAAACTTTGGGTGGGATTAAGAAAAGCATTCCAACTATGCCTTAATCTTTCACCAAACGAAAGTTTTTCTTCCATAGTTTACTCCTCATTTTGAATGCTATTTCCCTTTCTTTGGATACTTCTTCAGCTTCTTCAAATCGCTGGTTCCAGGAACAAGATTTGTAACGCCTCCAACGGCTGCGCCAACCGCTAGATTCTTCGGAATAGATGCCTTATCGCCAGTCATGATATAATTAACAGTAGCAAATGTGATACCTCCGATAGCTGCGCCAGCAAGTGTCTTGAATGCTTTGCTTCTTGTAACTTTGGAATATGTCGATTGTTCGTAAGCCATCTGACTAATCCTCTGTTCGGTGTTAATACGATTCATGACCCGATTAAGTTCGTCAGTAGAAAAGTTACTCTTATGTTTATTGATATAAACAATGTCTTTGGCTTTGATAGCCTCTTCGTTTGTTTTATATCTTTTATTCTTAATTTTCTTTTCTTGTTTATTCCTTACTGCTTCTTCAATCGTTCGATATTTCCATCTTTTCTTTCTTCTAGTTCCTTTTTTTCGACGATCTTTTCTAACACCCCACTTCATCCCAAGAACACCGTAATGAGCAAGTGCATCATTTAAATCCGGTTTTTCTTCCTCAGGATGTTCAAACAGCAATTTCTGTATAATTTCGCTCATCCACGGATACCTCTTTATCCCTTTCCTGAGATAATATGATATTATATGTCATCTCATAGTCTTCGATTTTTCTCATCATATCGGAGAAATTATTCATAACAGCGTCTCTTATAGAACTAATATATGCATCCTGACCTTTGGTATCCGAACACAATTGAACGAACATCTTATATAATTCTGCAGATGTTTTCTGTCTTTCTTCAGAAATGGACTTAAACTTTTTAGCCCATTCTGGATATTTACCGAACAAATCAATTGCTTTCTTTAAATAATTAGCAGCATCATTAAGTTCCGCTGCTATCTGGTCTTTTAAATACTTGTGATGCATGGTGAGCATTCTCCTTTTCTTTTATTATTTCTTTTTTTGTCTATTGACAAGCTGTTCATAAGCTTGATGACTTGGCTTCAAATCATAATTTATTTTTCTTCTATTCGCCCATTTTTCAGACAATTTATTTTTCTTTTTTCTTTTTAATTTTTCTGCTCTTGTTAGATGAGACGATTCAAGAAAGTATTTTTTATTATTTTCTCTGAGGGTTTTTCTAAATCCTCTATCCTCATCGTTTTTCACATTTTTTTCTGCCTGAGATCTAGAGATTGGATTTCTTGTTTTAATCGTATCAATTGCACTTTTTAAATGTTTTCTCCACTTCATCCCTTTAACACCGTAGTGTTCGAGTGCTTCATCGAGATCTGGTTTAAGGATTACACCATCGTATTCCATTATAGATCCTCCTTATTTCTTTTTAATATAACATTTTCAATAACGCTTCTGCAGGAATTTTTACCTCACTCCTGTAATGCAATTTCTCTTTTTTCCGTTTCTTGTCGGAATATTTCTTCATTTTAGCTCTTCGCTCAGAATATGGAACAACCTTGTATTTACTTCCGGAAACACTCCTTCTTCCTTGTGCATAAGGGATCGCATATCCATATTTTCTAGTAAAGTTATCATAATACTTAGTATCCATTTTATAACCATAGCCAACAGTATATAGAAGTTCTGGATCTTTTGCTATCTTTTCCTTCAAAGCATCAATCTTCTTCCTGTTAACTTTATACTCTTTCTCTAAAATGGATAAATTCTTATTTCTTAAATCATTTCTAGCTTTTAATTTCTTTACTGCTTTGTCTCTGAGCTTACCATGCTTATTATTTTTTGTTAAGGTATTAATAAGCCAAGTGTCGCCGTCTTTTCCGCTATGCAAATTCCAGTATTTCAAGAACATTGCATTTTCCGTTGCCAACCTATTATTAATTTCTTTCTGATATCTTCTGGCTTTAGCTTTAACTTCTTTTTTCTTTCGGCGACCCCATTTCATGCCTTTGACACCATAATGTTCTAGGACATCGTCTAGCGGAGGTTTTAATACAATTCCATCGTATTCCATTTTAGACCCTCCTTATTTCTTTTTACTACGATCTAATAACATCTTATACACAAATGCGTTTGTATAATAACCTGTACGATCGGCGGATGACTCTAAAAATCGAGAATCATCAACTTGCTCATACTTTCCAATGACATTTTTAGTGATCTGATCTGCGATGTCATGTAATTTTGAATCGTAATTGTCCCATGCATCTTCTGCTCTCTGATGATTTTTTCCTTCTAATGATTTTTCCCATTTATCATACGCTTTTTCCCATTCTGTCTCATATGTCCAATCAAGAGTTTTTCTAAAATCGTGATCTACATAATCCAAATTTTTCTTACTGCCGTTATTGTACTTTATGGCTTCTTTCAGATGTTCTGGATCATTTTTTTCAAACCATTTATATGCTTCCTCGTATGCTTTTTTATTTGCTTCTTCTCCATATTTAGAATTAGAAAAATCCGGATATTTATTTTCTAATTCTATAAATTGTTTCTTTAAAGAATCGGCTTCTTTTAATTGATTCTTAATATCTTCAGATTCTAACAACCCTGAATCTTTTACGATTTTTTTAGTTGCTTCATAAAATGCTTCTCTTCCGTTTTCTGTTTTAATATTTTTTTTTAATTTTTTTAATTCGTTATAATTTTTCTTATGATCATGCTTACCAATATTTGATCCTTTTGCTACATTCTTTATGAAAGATCCGCCAGAACCAGAAGTAAATTGACCATTATTAGGATCGTGATTCTTATTAAAATGATACAATTCATCTAAAGGTGGTTTGTTAATCACTCCGTCATACATCATTCGAAATCATCCTTTGCTAATTTGTAAGCAACGTAAGCATCCATCATAGCTGCGACATTATCAATCTTTTCCTCATATCGCTTCTTATAGAGTTTACGATTCCCATTAGTGTCTTCTAAAGTAATGCAGTTACCCATTGCGAAAGACATCAATTCCTCGTCGAATAAAAGCAATCTTTCTTCTGAAAGTTTTTTCAATTCACCCAAAGGAACCGATTCGGTTTTGGCACCCTGTACCACTTTAAATATATTGTAATCTGAATTATCAATTTCCCATCTGTTAATAAAATCTTTCGCATTATATGGGTCATATCCTAAACAGAGAACATTGTAGTTATTCTCATTAATATGACGATCAAGATCTTCATATACCTGATCCATTTCCAGAGTTACGCCCTCTAATACACATAAACTACCCTCCATAATAAATTCGTCGTATTTTTCACGCATGGATCTAGGTAATTTATAAAGTGTTTTAGAAGAAATATAACTCCTTGTCTTAATCCCGAAAGCTTCCCCCTTCAACGGAAATAAGAATGTAAAAGCACAGAAGTCATCACCCTGTGATAAATCTGCACCAAGAGCACAATTCATATTCCAGTAACTTCTACTCTTATGAGGCAATGTCTCTTCATATGTGAAGAAATATGTGTATCCCTCCATAGGAATACCGAATCTCTTTGCAAGAATGTCGTTTCTTGTAGAAGGTGCTTTCTCTGCTCTTTCTACATCCTCATGATAAACCTCATACTGAACCGTTTTCCCTAAATTTGGATTAGCTTTAACCCACATCGAAGGTTTCATTACTTCTTGAATGTCATCAAGTTTATAATACCAAATCGATACATGAGGAGCCTCGAATTCGCCTTTGAGAATGTCCATAAGCTCCATCTTAATTGTATCACCAGCACCGTTTCTTACAGTACCTTCAGAACTCATTGCAACGATCAGGTAATCGTCCAGTTTGGAAGCACCCTGCTCAATTGCGCCAATAACGTCCTCTCGAATATCACCAGAAAGCCACTCATCAACAGTTGCAATTTTACACCTTAAACCCTGTAACTTATCAACTGTCATCGGTCTGACTTCCAAAAGTGATTCTGTCAGGAAATTCTTAATACCCTCCTTTGTAGAAGCTAATTTCACGCGATCCGCTTTAGATCCCGTTGTATTTTGGATAGATCCTTCTGTTAAAAACTGAAACAAAGGCCCGCGCGCACGCGTGATGGCTGTCCGAATCGGAGACATAACTTCATCTGCCTGCTTCATCGTAGGAGCAGTAGTGATCTGATGTGTTGTGTCTGGATCAATATTAAGGAAGTAATTCTGAATACAAGAAGCATACATCGATTTCGCAGCACCTCTAGCCACGATCAAATACTGTTTCTTTGTAAGCCTCTTCTTGATTGTCTTATTTACATAGTGTCCACCGTGACCGGATTTGTTAGGTTCGTAAATGGATCGCTCTGTAAAATAATACCAACCGAAAATTTGTTCTCCCCACAACTTGAATGTAGGTAATAGATGAAGCGGATTACCATCTGTTAGGGTTAATTCTTCTTCACAAAAAGCAACCCATCCATTTATTGCTTCATCATCATAGTAAATATTTCTGTCTGCAATGAGATTATCTATACGGTTCATTTCCATGGCTACTTCCCGGTTAACCGGAATTTTGCCTTGAATGACGTCATTCCGGAATTGACCGTAGTAGATAGGAACTGCGGTATTAGATAATGACATAGTGAGTTTCTCCTTTTCTAAACGCGGTAGGCGAGTATCTGCCACTCGCATGGTTTCATTTCTAAGAACTACTCCCAGACCGAAGCCCGTGTCTACCTATTCCACCACTACCGCACTGAGTATTATCTACTCATTTTGAATGATTACATCTGCTGAACTCTACGCTGCAGCTCGTCAATCTTATGCATCATTTCTTCCTTGGATTCATCGCCTGAATATCCTCTATCCATACGCATCATCCGATGATCATCATAAGATCTTCCTCTTCTGCTACTATATCTCCCACGAGAATCCCGATTTCTTGCATATGACATACCGTCATCATAACTGTAGTCATCGAAATCTCCATTCTCCATAGCTTCGATTGTCACAACATCTTTGACAATATCAACTGCTTTGTAAAGTCTTTCAAGTTCTGTAGGTGTGATATCTGATTTCTCTAAAACTTCATCGATCATATCACACACTCTGTCTTTTAACCTATATAAAGTATCCATATCTTATCCTCCTCTCTATGCTACTCTCTTTACAGAGATAGAAGCATTTCTTCTAACTGTAATTGACGGTGTAGGTGTTACTGCTGCATTGTCTTCTGTGCCATCAACATAGACACCGGAGACAGTTACACAGCACCCACAAGGAACAGTGACTGTAGCCGTTGTATGAATATGTCCATACTCATCAACAGCCTGAGGAGTAAAGATAGCTACACTTTCAGGTACTATAGATCCATTTACGGTAATTGCCAAAGCTATTGCTGTAACGGCACCGCCTGTAGGAATTTCTACATTACCCTGTAATGTTACTTCATATCTTGCAAATCGATTTGAGGTATTACCTTTCAGATTAATAATCCCGGGAGCAAGAGGAACAACGCTTCCTGTATTGCACGGGATAGAAACACTATTGAACGGAATGCTACCATTCAAAGCAACATTCTGATCAGTCGTTGTTACATATTCTGCCATAGGTGCTACCTCCTAGTTATAGAAATTACCGCATCCACAACCAGTGTTCTGCTGGCAGCAATTAGGATTCTGAACAACATAAGCCGGAACCGGTGTAGGATTCAGATACTGCTCCAACGCAACAGTCTGTTTCGCATTATCTGCCAGAAGCTGAGCGGTCTGCTCAATCTGAGAAGCACGAAGATTTGCAATGTTGAT
>JAEEGL010200949.1_pt1 | contig 14701 bp, 9 predicted proteins | sample 9134231 | NCBI WGS metagenome assembly JAEEGL01 (sample SAMN16246548, study PRJNA631951) | gut metagenome | biome: gut microbiome; feature: rumen; material: fiber-attached | host: Bos | place: Iran: Karaj | collected 2018-10 | reverse complement strand
GTCTCCGGCAAAGTTGGTGTACCATGTTGCGGAGAGAAAGCCGAAGTCGTAGCCTATGTAGCCCTCCCAGATGTGTGTGGTCTTACCGCTTTTGTACTGGAAGTAGCTTCCCTCGCCGAACCAGTAGTCTGTCAGACCTAAGGTGAGGCCTTTGTGGGTGTAGCTTAGGGTGAAGTCCAATTCCTTGGTGTCCTCGGCGCGTGTGATACCTACGCTTCCCCAGGCTGTCAGGCTAAGACCTTTCCATTCTACGCCTAATGTAGGCTGTAGGCTGGTGTTTCCCAAATCTTGTCCACGCCAGATGTATTGGTTGACGAGATCTATGCCGAGAGTTGTAGTAACTGAGCCTGACTCCTGCCCCTCTTTAGCAGGGGCGGAAGTTGTTTCTTGGGCAGAAATGGGTGTGGATATGGATAATATTGTTGCTAGCCCTATGGCGATAGAGCCTGTTCTGAATATATTTTTCATAAGATTGTGTTTTTAAATGATTATTTTATGTGTGTTTCCTTAGTGGATTGGAGGGGGGGTATTAGTTGTAGCAGGTTTCTCCGTGCTCGTAGATGTCCAGGCCTTCGTCCTCGATGCGGGCGGGAACGCGTAGACCGTGAAGCTTCTTTATGCTGTAGAAGAGGGCGATACCGCAGGCTGCAGCCCAGAGGTCAATAACGAGGATGCCAAATGCCTCGGCTCCGAAGAAACCCCATCCGTTTCCGTACAGGGCACCTTCGCTTACGGAGAGCAAACCTGTCATCAGGGTGCCTAAGATTCCGCATACGCCATGAACAGAGCTGGCGCCGACGGGGTCGTCGATGTGTAGGCGGTGGTCGATGAACTCGATGGCGAAGACAAGGGCTGTTCCGCAAACCAAGCCAATGACAACGGCACCAACGGGAGATACTACGTCACAACCTGCTGTAATGCCAACTAGGCCGGCCAGTACGCCGTTCAGGGTTAATGAGAATGAGGGCTTCTTGTACTTGAGCCATGTAAGGAACATGGTTGCTACGCCGCCGGCTGCTGCTGCCAAATTGGTGGTCAGGAACACGTGGCTGATGGCGATGCGGTTCACTTCGCCGCTGGCAGCCAACTGTGAGCCTGGGTTGAAGCCGAACCATCCCATCCATAGGATGAATACGCCCAGTGCAGCTAATGTTAGTGAATGACCAGGGATAGCGCGGCTCTTGCCGTCTTTTCCGTACTTTCCGCGACGGGCTCCAAGGGCTATGGCTCCGATCAGAGCTAGTACGCCGCCTACGCTGTGTACAATAGCGGAACCTGCGAAGTCGTGAAAGGTGGCGCCGAAGGTTTGCATCATGAAGCTGTTGGCGGCGTCGTTGCAAAGCCATCCGCCGCCCCATGTCCAGTGGCCTTCAATGGGGTAAATGACCAGCGAGATAATGGCGCTATAAATAACGTACATGGAGAATTTTGTACGCTCGGCCATTGCGCCGCTTACGATGGTGGCTGCTGTGGCGCAGAATACGGTCTCGAAAATGAGGAAGCCTTCGACGGGCAGTTCGCCGCTGTAAAAGCTTAAGTCACCCCAGTTGGGTAAACCGATGAAACCTCCCAGTGTGTCTGCTCCAAACATGATGCCGAAGCCTACGAACCAAAAAAGCAGAGAGCCGAACATGAAGTCGACAAAGTTCTTAAACAGGATGTTGGCGGTGTTTTTGCTTCGTGTGAATCCCGCTTCGCACAAGGCGAATCCTGGTTGCATGAAGAAAACCAACATGGCGGCCAATAACATCCATACTGTATCTAATGAAAGTGCTAAACTATCCATAATGTAGCCCCTCTCTTGTCCCTCCTTCGGGAGGGAAGACCATTATAGGGGCATGGGTCTTTTGTTTGTTATTCCTTATATATCTCCTCGTCCAAAAGTGGAAGGCTGGGAGAGGACTTTATTTCTTGTCTCTTAATACTGTATCACCATGTTCGCCGGTGCGTATGCTCCAGGTGTCAATCATGTCGCTCACAAAGATGCGGCCGTCGCCTACCTCGCCTGTATGGGCAGTCTGGGTAATGACCTTGATGGTAGGCTCTACAAACTGGTCGCGGCACACGATGGTGATAGCTACGCGCTCAATAACGTCGGTAGAGTACTGTACGCCGCGGTAGATGCGTTCCTGTCGGCTCTGGCCGATGCCGTGTACGTCGTGGTACTCAAACCAGTCGATGTCTGAACTGAGTAAAGCTTCCTTTACATCCTCAAACTTTGTTTTGCGGATAATTGCTTCAATCTTTTTCATTCCTTAATACCTTAAATTAATTAAATGAGCGTCCTTGTGTGTCACATTGCAATGTTTTCGATGCAAAGGTATTGCAAAATGTCAACACAAACAAAATATTTATTACAAAAAGATACGTCAATATGCTAGTAATTGATATAAGTCAATAAAATTACCACGATTCTCTCCTTTTTGCCGTAAAAACATGTGCTAATCTTACGAAAAGTAATATCTTTGCATCGGATAAAGACAAAATGTCACAAACATTATACGGAATAAACGCAAAATGAAAGGGAAAGTTCACTTCGCAAAAATGCACGGAGCCGGTAATGATTACATTTACGTGGATACTTCATTATATAATATAGGTAATCCTGCTTCTGCAGCCCGTGCGTGGAGCGATCGTCATAAAGGAATAGGTTCGGACGGTCTGGTACTGATAGGGCGTTCTAAAATGCCTGAAGCGGATTTTACCATGCGTATCTTTAATGCAGACGGCTCCGAAGCTATGATGTGTGGCAATGCCAGTAGATGTGTAGGCAAATACGTGTATGAGCGTGGGCAGACGGATAAAACGGAAATCAGGCTGCTGACGCTTTCGGGAGTGAAAATCCTAAAGCTACACACAAACAACGGTATTGTAGAAAGTGTAACGGTAGATATGGGAGAACCTGTCTTTGATAATCCCGACCAGTTTATTTCTGGTGCCAAAAAACTCCCAATGGGTACCTTTGTGAGTATGGGTAACCCGCATTATGTAATCTTTACGGATTTTGTTGATGACGTAGAGACTCTGGGAAAGAAATTAGAAAACCACCCCGCGTTTCCTGAGCGTGCAAATATCGAGTTTGCCGCGATGCGTCCTGACGGCATTCGTGTTCGCGTTTGGGAACGCGGAAGTGGTATCACTATGGCTTGTGGTACGGGCGCATGTGCTACGGCTGTGGCTGCTTCCGTAATAGGACGTGCAGGACGTAAGAGCCGTATCATTATGGATGGAGGCGAGTTGGAAATTGAATGGCGTGAGGAGGATAATCACGTGTATATGACGGGGCCTGCGGAATTTGTTTTCGAGGGAGAGATTGAGAGTGAAAAGTGAATTATTTTATGATAAACGAAAACTATAAGAAACTTTCTGGAGCCTACCTGTTTTCCGAGATTGCACGGAAGGTGAAGGCTTATAAGGCAGAGGCGACGGAAGCTGAGATTATCAGTTTGGGTATTGGCGATGTTACACAACCGCTTTGCCCTGCTGTAGTAAAGGCCTTGCATAAGGCGGCCGACGAGATGGCTTGCAGCGCCACATTCCGTGGTTACGGTCCTGAACGTGGCTACGATTTTCTGCGTGAGGCTATTGTTGCTAATGATTTTCAGGCTCGTAGTATCGAGATGGATGCCGATGAGATTTTTGTCAGCGATGGCGCCAAGAGCGATACAGGCAACTTTCAGGAGTTGCTGAGCGCGAATGTCCGTATTGCCGTGACTGACCCTGTATATCCCGTGTATGTGGATTCTAACGTGATGGCTGGTCGTGAGATAGTCTATCTTCCCTGTACGGCGGAGAACGGTTTTGCACCCGAGCTGCCTGCGGAACACGTAGATGTCATCTACCTCTGCTATCCCAATAATCCCACAGGCACAACTCTTAATAGGGAGCAACTGAAAAAGTGGGTGGATTATGCGCTCAGAGAGAACGCGCTCATTTTCTATGATGCTGCTTACGAGGCATATATCCAAAGCTCTGATGTTCCTCACAGTATTTATGAGATTCCCGGAGCTAAAGAGTGTGCTGTAGAGTTTCACAGCTATTCCAAGACAGCAGGTTTTACAGGTATCCGTTGTGGCTATACTGTGGTGCCCAAAAGTGTGAAATGTGAAAAATCAGGATCGTCTGAAACAATCTCCTTGAATGCGATGTGGAATCGTCGCCAGTCGACGAAGTTCAATGGTACCAGCTACCTCAGCCAACGTGCTGCAGAGGCTATTTATACACCCGAAGGAAAAGTACAGATTCAGACTACCATCAGCTACTATATGGAGAACGCCCGACTGATGCGCGAAGCGCTGGCAGGCATGGGCTTCACTATTTATGGTGGTGTGGATGCGCCTTACCTATGGGTGAGAGTGCCGGAGGGAACTACCTCATGGGGTTTCTTTGATGAAATGCTGCATAAAGCGAATGTGGTCTGCACTCCTGGCGTAGGTTTCGGTCCTGCGGGAGAAGGTTATGTAAGACTGACAGCCTTCGGAACACGTGAGGCAACGATGGAAGCACTCCATCGGATTAAAAACAACTTGAAAAAATGAAAATTCTCAATATATGAATCAAAAAGGATTATATCAAGAAGCTTATGAGCATGATGCTTGCGGCGTGGGTATGGTGGTAAACATCCACGGCGGTAAGAGTCATGAACTGGTGGATAATGCACTAAAAGTGTTGGAGAACATGGAGCACCGTGGTGCAGAGACACGTGATAAGACGGGCGATGGTGCCGGTATCATGGTGCAGATTCCACACGAGTTTATTCTGTTGCAGGGTATCCCAGTTCCTGAGAAAGGACGTTACGGTACGGGTCTTGTCTTTCTTCCCAAGGACGAGAAGGCACAACAGGAGATACTTGCTATAATGATCGAGGAGATTGAACGCGAGGGTTTGCAGTTGATGCACATGCGTTCTGTTCCCACATGCCCCGAAGTATTGGGAGCTGCAGCCCGCGAGGTAGAGCCTGAAATCAAGCAGGTGTTTATAACAAGCCTCACCCCCAACCCCTCTCCCGTGGGCGAGGGGAACAACTTTCACCAAAACGAGGATATTACATTCAGCCACAAGCTATATAGAATAAGAAAAAAGATTGAGAATAGAGTAGCTGCTTTGGCTAATTCTCCCCTCGCCCACGGGAGAGGGGAGGGAGGAGAGGCTTATGAGGACTTCTATATCTGCTCACTTTCCAACAAGAACATTATATATAAAGGTATGCTGACGAGTGGTCAGCTCAGACGCTATTTCACAGACCTCTCCAATCCATACTTTACCAGCGGATTGGCCTTGGTACATTCACGTTTCTCTACCAACACCTTCCCTAAGTGGAAGTTGGCACAGCCCTTCCGTCTTTTGGCTCACAACGGCGAGATTAACACCATTCGTGGCAACCGCGGTTGGATGAAGGCTCGCGAGAGTGTATTGAGCAGCAAGGCGTTAGGAGACATCAAGGATCTCCGCCCCATTGTACAGGAAGGCATGAGCGACTCTGCCAGCCTCGACAACGTATTCGAGTTCCTGATGATGAGCGGACTCTCATTACCTCAGGCTATGGCCATCTTGGTGCCCGAGAGCTTCAACGATAAGAATCCTATCTCTGAGGACCTGAAGGCATTCTACGAATACCATTCTATTCTGATGGAGCCATGGGACGGTCCTGCCGCTCTTCTGTTCTCAGACGGCCGTTATGCCGGTGGTATGCTGGACAGAAACGGTCTTCGCCCCAGTCGTTATACTATCACCAAGGGTGGTATGATTGTGGTAGCCTCCGAGGTTGGTGTGATGGACTTCGAACCAAGTGATGTAGTCAGCAAGGGACGTTTACAGCCTGGTAAGATTCTGCTCATCGACACCCAGGAAGGCAAGATATACTACGATGGCGAGATTAAGGAACAACTGGCCAAGGCTCATCCTTATCGCGAATGGCTGAGCACAAACCGAATCCAGTTGGAGAAACTGAAGAGTGGTCGTCACGTAGAGAATTCCGTAGAGAACTTCGAGCGCAAACTGATTACCTTCGGCTTCGGTCAGGAGGATATAGATAAGACCGTAATCCCCATGGCTACGGCTGGTCAGGAGCCTGTGGCTGCAATGGGTAACGACACTCCGTTGGCTGTTATTAGCGCCCGCCCGCAGATATTCTTCAACTATTTCCGTCAGCAGTTTGCACAGGTTACGAACCCTGCCATCGACCCTATCCGAGAGGAGCTGGTGATGAGTCTGACGGAATACATCGGAGCTGTAGGAACCAATATCCTGACACCCGATGCCTCGAACTGCAAGATGGTTCGTCTGCCACAGCCCGTGCTGACGAATACACAATTGGATATATTATGCAATATCCGCTATAAGGGTTTCAATACGAAGAAACTGCCCATGCTGTTCGACATAAAGAAGGGCGAGAGCGGTCTTCGTCAGGCTATCGACGACCTTTGCAAAGAGGCAGAAGCCAGTGTGGACGAGGGTGTAAACTACATCATCCTTTCTGATAGAGACATCGACGGCAAACACGCAGCCATCCCCTCTTTGTTGGCCGTAAGTGCCGTTCACCATTACCTTATTGGTGTGGGCAAGCGCGTACAGACTGCCCTGATTGTAGAGAGCGGCGAGATTCGTGAGGTTATGCATGCTGCTCTGCTCTTGGGCTATGGTGCCAGCGCTATCTGTCCTTATATGACCTTTGCCGTATTGGATGATCTGGTAAAGAAACACAAGATTCAGGAGGATTACGCAACTGCCGAGGCTCATTATATCAAGGCCGTGGATAAGGGCTTGAAGAAGATTATGAGTAAGATGGGTATCTCTACCATCCGTAGCTATCGCGGCGCCAAGATATTCGAGAGTATCGGTCTTTCTGAAGACTTGCTGAAGCGCTACTTCGGTACAGAGGTGAGCACCATTGGCGGTATCGGTCTGAAAGAGATTGCCCGCGATGCTGTTCGCCTGCACGATGAGGCTTTCAAACCTGCCGAAATCAACGAGTTCCTTCCCAACAACGGCCAGTTTGCTTGGCGTAAGGACGGTATCAAGCATGCATGGAACCCCGAGACGATTGCCAACCTGCAGTTGGCCACCCGTTTGGGCAGCTACAAGAAGTATAAGGAATGGGAGAAGATGGTGGACGAGAAGGAGTCACCTATCTTCATTCGCGACTTCTTCGGCTTCAAGAAGGCCGCCAAGCCTACGCCTCTGGATGAGGTAGAGCCCGTGGAGAGCATCGTTAAGCACTTTGTTACAGGTGCTATGAGCTTTGGCGCCTTGAGTATCGAGGCTCATGAGGCTTTGGCTCTGGCGATGAACAAGTTGGGCACACGAAGCAATACCGGTGAGGGTGGTGAGGATAATGCCCGCTACCATTCTGATGTGGATGGCATTTCTCTCTCCAGCAAGACCAAGCAGATTGCCAGCGGACGTTTCGGCGTCACAGCTGAATACCTGGTGAATGCCGAGGAAATACAGATTAAGGTGGCTCAGGGTGCCAAGCCCGGTGAGGGCGGACAGTTGCCCGGCTTCAAGGTGAATGAGATTATCGCCAAGACGCGTAACGCCATTCCCGGCATCTCCTTGATTTCACCTCCACCTCATCACGATATCTATTCTATCGAGGATTTGGCACAGCTTATCTTCGACCTCAAGAATATTAACCCCACGGCAGCCGTAAGCGTCAAGTTGGTAGCCGAGAGTGGCGTAGGAACTATTGCTGCGGGTGTAGCGAAGGCCAAGGCCGACCTGATTGTCATTTCAGGTGCCGAGGGTGGTACAGGTGCCAGCCCTGCCAGCAGCATGCGCTTTGCCGGTATCTCGCCTGAGATTGGTCTTGCTGAGACACAGCAGACGCTGGTGATGAACGGTCTGCGTAATCAGGTTCGCCTGCAGACCGACGGTCAGCTGAAGACTGCCAAGGATGTAATTGTCATGGCCATGCTGGGAGCCGATGAGTTCTCGTTTGGTACATTGCCTCTGATAGTACTGGGCTGTGTGATGATGCGTAAGTGTAATACCAACACCTGCCCCGTGGGTGTGGCTACGCAGGACGAACGTCTTCGTGCCCGCTTCATGGGACGTGCCGAATACGTGGTGAACTTCTTCACCTTCCTGGCTGAGCAGGTTCGCGAATACCTTTCTGAGATAGGTGTTCACAGCCTGAAGGAGATTATTGGCCACACAGAGCTGATAGAGGTTGCTGTGCCTAATGGTTCTGCCGACGAGAAATGGAAGACCATCGATTTCGCCCGCCTGTTGCACAAGCCAGAGACAGAGAAGGCTCTCTATTGGGATCGCGGTCAGTTTACCAAGGTCACAGGCGTGAAGGATGAGGAAATTATTGCTGCCGCACAGAAGGCTATCGATAATCAGGAGGAAGTCACTCTGGACTTCGCCATCAAGAATACCGACCGTGCCGCTTGTACCATGCTCTCAGGAGTGATCGCCAAGAAATACGGCGAGGCAGGTCTGCCCGATGCTACTGTCAATATCAAGTTCAAGGGCTCTGCTGGTCAGTCGTTCGGTGCATTTGCCGTGAAGGGTCTGGATATCCGTCTCGAGGGCGAGACCAACGACTACTTCGGGAAGGGTCTTTCCGGCGGTCGCATCAGCATACTGCCTCCTGCGCGCAGAAGTGCCGATTTCCGTGCCGAGGACAACATTATAGCCGGTAATACGGGACTCTACGGAGCCACCAGTGGTGAGTTGTATGTCAACGGTCGGGTAGGCGAGCGCTTTGCCGTTCGTAACTCAGGTGCTATTGCCGTAGTGGAAGGCGCTGGAGACCATTGCTGCGAGTACATGACGGGTGGTCGTGTGGTAGTCTTGGGTAAGACAGGACGTAACTTCGCCGCAGGTATGAGCGGTGGTGTGGCTTACGTTTACGACCCCGACCATACATTCGACTACTTCTGTAATATGGATATGGTGGAAATCAATCTCGTGGAGGAAGCTTCGCACCGTAAGGAGCTGCTGGAGCTTATCCGTCAGCACTACCTGCATACTGGTTCAGCCTTGGCAGGCCGCATGCTGGACGACTGGAACCGCCATGTAGAGGACTTCATTCAGGTTGTTCCCATCGAGTACAAGCGTGTCCTTCAGGAAGAGCAAATGGCTCGTCTGCATGAGAAAATCGCAGATATCCAGCGTGATTATTAATGTTCAAGGCTGCCATTAAGCGAGAGCAATAGCAAGCTTGCTTGATTATTGCCGAGCGGAAGCAGGCTCGAATAAATATTCAATGTTCAATGATCAATGTTCAATAGATAAACATGGGAAATCCAAAAGCATTTCTGACGGTGCCTCGCAAGGAGGCAGGATATAGACCTGTTCACGACCGCATTCATGACTTTGGCGAGGTAGAACAGACATTAAATACAAAAGACAGACAGGAGCAGGCCAGTCGCTGTATGGATTGTGGCGTGCCCTTCTGCCACTGGGCTTGTCCGCTGGGCAATAAAGACCCCGAATGGAACGACGCCCTGTATCACGGCGAGTGGGAAACAGCCTACAAGCTGCTGAAGAAGACCAATCCTTTCCCCGAGTTTACGGGCCGCATCTGCCCTGCACTTTGCGAGAAGGCATGTGTGTTGTATCATACCACAGGCGAGGCCGTTACCAACCGCGAGAACGAGGCTGCCATCGCCGAGCGTGCCTTCCTGGAGGGCTACGTGACCATCGAGAAGCCCGTGCGCAACGGGAAGAAGGTAGCTGTTATCGGAGCCGGTCCTGCCGGTCTGGCTGCTGCCAACGACCTGAACCTGATGGGCTACGAGGTGACAGTCTTCGAGAAGAACGAATCTGCCGGTGGTCTTCTCCGCTACGGTATCCCCAACTTCAAGCTCAACAAGACCGTCATCGACCGTCGCATCAGCGTGATGGAGCAGGAGGGTGTAACCTTTAAGTATAATGTCAGCCTCACCCCTAACCCCTCTCCCGTGGGCGAGGGGAATGATTTCTTCTGCATTCAGGGTGAGGATGGTAAGACTACTCCCCTCTCTCTCGGGAGAGGGGCTGGGGGTGAGGCCTTCGATGCGTTAATAATTGCTACCGGTACTCCTACGGCTCGAGACTTGAAGGCTCCTGGCCGTGAGCTGAAGGGCGTACATCTGGCACTCGAACTGCTCTCGCAGCAGAACCGCGTATTGGCAGGTATGACATTCTCCGACAAGGAGCGCATTACTGCCAAGGGCAAGAACGTGCTGGTAATCGGTGGCGGCGATACGGGTTCCGACTGTATCGGAACGGCTCATCGACAGGGCTGCAAGAGCGTCACCCAGATAGAGATTATGCCTAAGCCCCCCGTTGGTCACAACCCCAACACTCCTTGGCCCAACTGGCCCGTCATCCTGAAGACTACCAGCAGCCACGAGGAAGGTTGTACCCGTCGCTGGAATATCAACACCCTGGAGTTCCTTGGTGAGAATGGCAAGGTTACAGGCGTGAAGGTTCAGCCTATCGACTGGAAGCCCAATCCCGAGGGCGGACGTCCCATCATGGTGGAGGCCGGCGAGCCCGAAGTTATCAAGGCAGAGCTGGTATTGCTGGCAATGGGATTCCTAAAACCCGAGCATCCCGAATATCCCGAGAACGTCTTCGTCTGCGGAGATGCTGCCAATGGAGCCAGCTTAGTTGTTCGCGCTATCGCCAGCGGCAAACAGACAGCCCAGAAGGTGGATGCCTTCCTGAAACGATAAGATTATCCTTCTTTCCAAGAAAATTGCCCCGACAGGCTTCACGGCTTATCGGGGCTTTTTTGTGAGTGTTATTTTACGTCTGTATTTATCTTATGACGTCTAAAGCTTTTTTCAGTATCACATCTTCTGTAGAGAAGAAGACTTCCTCTTGTGTCAGGGGTACTTCTATATCGGGCAACAAACCTCTGCCATAAGGGAAGCGCTCCGAGACGTCGGTTGCCGTAATTGCCTTAACAAGAGGTAGATGGTATTCTATCCCAGTGTTGGGTAGGAACAGACGGGCAAACTTCAAGGCGGTCATGTAATGGTAGGCCGTAGCAGTTTCACGTCCGATACTTATGGCACGCTTGGCACGTACCAGATGGGCTGGGAAGTCTGTAGCGGCACTAACGGAACCCTCGTTAATAAGAACATAAAGCTTTCCCTCGTAAATAGCCTTGTTCTTCTTAGGTTTTGCAGAAGTCTTTATCTCAGAAAAAGCATCCTTGTTATAGAATCCCTCTTTACCCTCTATCTTTACAAAGTTTTCAAATGGCTTCATATCTTTGGTCCAGTTGAAGCAATGATTAAAGCTACGATAGGTGCTGTTGCTGTTTACCATTTGGCAGTTGAATGTCACAGGCTTCTCAAACAGGAACATATCCAGGAGCCGTCCCTCGCAATCGGCATCTCCCCCATAGTTATCACGTACATCTATAATAAGATTAGGAACCTTGGCGTGAGCCTTTAGGCTGTCTGCTATGTTGTCCATCTGTACTTCATTCAAATGGAAGTGGCCCAACGTCAGCAGAGCGGTTTTATCATTCAGCATCTTAAAGCTCCAATCCTCCTTCCTGTTCTGATTCTTATGCACATAATAGGCTATGGGGCCTGTTGGCTGTGGCGTGTAACGTTTTAGTTGGTCGCGTTTCAGGAAGGGCGTATCCACGCTAGTGCCGTCGGTAAAGGTCAGGTGTGCTCCTGTACCTGTGAATGTGTCATCGTATTGCCCCCACCAGTTTGCCAGCAATTGTATGGCAACTGTTGATTCTACTTTTGCGTCGAAGAGCTCCGTTTTTTTGCGATGATGAGACACTTGTTCCTTGGCAGGGATGCCATTGACGGTAGCAACCTCCTTGCCTATATATTCCTCATAACCTGGCTGAACCTGACGCACAAACATACGGTCGCCTAATGTGCAGAGCATGATGGCTGGATACTGAACGTTGCTACTGGGGTTTGGAAATGGGTTGGAAGATTGCCTCCAGGCGTGGGTGTCATGAAGGAAGCGGGCCGTAAAGGCATCGCCCACTATATCGTAAAGCGTAGTAAAACTGACCGAATCGGCATCCAATTTTGCCTTACAATTGCTGACGAACTCAGCTTCAATCTCTGGCGTGATGATGTCACGATAAGAAGGAACGCATTCGCGAAGGCTCTCCATAAAGAAGTCAAAGTCCTCGTTGGCCTGCTCTCGGGTTAGTTTCTCTGGTGGTGTAAACGCCTCGCCCTCCTTGAATGTAGTCTGCAAACCGAAGGGCGTCATGGGATCGATGGATTTGCCGCCTTTGTCAATAGAGATGGAAATGTGCGGTTCTCCTATCTTCTCGAAAACGTAGCTAACCGTACCCAAAACTGTACCAGCCTTTATGCTCTGTCCGGATTTGAATGCTGCATTGCCGCGAAGTCCGCAGAAGTGAATATTCCTACCATCATTAAGTTTCAGACCAATTTCACCATTGATAAATTTCTTAGGACCACGCGCATCAGGGTCGGTCTCCAATTTCTGGCGCATGTCATTAAACGTCTTGGCATCGTCATAGCCATAGGTGGTGCATTGGTATAAACCTGAAAAATAGGTAAGCATTTGGTTCGTGATTATGCCATCTGCAGGAGCGATAACCTCTATTCCCTCTTTGGCTCCAACCACCAGTGTAGCGTAGTTTACCTCGTGATCTAGCGGGTCTTGCGGACGTAGCAGAATGTTTGTTCCAGCCTTTTCACCCTTGATGGGCCACAGAAGGTTTTTTGATTGTGCTTTGCCTTGGCAGACGGGGCACAGTAGTAGCAGGATGAGGCTTGCTACCCTCATCCAAGAATTGAGATGTTTCATAAGAATAAGTTTAAGAAATTATTTTTGGTTTACCAGTTCGTAGTTGGTCACGCCATTTTCTTGCATCAGTTTCTTTATGCGGTCGATGTGTTTCTGGGGAGTACCCTTGCAGATGTTTACGCGCACGCGATGGTCTTTGCGAATGGCGACTTCCTTCAGTTTCATACTGATGTTATCACTTTCTGCCGTCCAAGATGTATAGGTATAGTCATGCCAGTCATAGCTATCCTTAAGGCCTTTGCACTCCCAGATGGTGACGGGCTGGTAGGCCCCCTTGGGCACAGTACCGGTCAGCAGGATTGTCAGCTCTGGGTTGATGTTGCCCTTCACGTTGACGGGAATCTGAACTGGTTTGGTACTAAGATGAGCCGTTCCGTGACCGTCCTTATTATAGTGAATGGTTATCTTTTTCAGCGCTGAAGCTGGCAAGTCGGGCAGGTTGTTAATGTCAAGTACTTTGCCATCGAGTATGACGGTGGAATTCTTTACAAAAAATATATAGCTCATATCGCAAAAGGGATGTTCCTCTACAAAGGAATCGTCTCCATTCACGACCCACGTTCCTTTGCACCATGATACCCATATGGCATCACTAAGACGTTCTTTCTGCCATTTGGCTGCATCTTTTGGCAAGCGGTAGGCGTGCAGCATCTTTTTATTTGCATACTTCTTGTCAACCTTTGTCTCTTCGACCTGCTTGGGAATCGTAGCAGCACGATATGCCGCAAAGGAGACGCCGGTAATAAGAAGCACGATGATGAACGAGGCGGCAATCTTCATCCAGCTGAAGCGTTGCTTCTTGGCCTTGCGTTTTTGGTTGAAACGCTTCCATGCTGCATCTACGTTCGTAAGATTGTTCGTATGCGTATGTCGGCTGCTGCGTTTGGCTTCCACCATCAGGCGATAAGCCTCGCGCGTATCCTCATCATGGTTGATGATGTCGCGTATTTCCTGCTCGGTATATGCCTCAGGATTATCGAGCATTTCCAGAAGCTGTCTGATAGTCTTTTCCTCTTTCATAATTCCCTTGTTTGAAGTAGTTCTTGATTTTCTGAATGCTTTGCGTGAGATACTTGTAGGTAGTGTTAGGATTTAGGTCAAGCCTACGTGCAATCTCTGCGATGGTCAGGTCTTCGTCGAAACGGAGACGGAAGATGCTGTGGTGCGGTTCCTCCAGTTGCTCATCCACGAAGGCGGCAATATCCTCCAGTTGTCCCAGGTTTATGTCCTGCTGGTCGGCCTCCGCCTCGATGGGCAGTAGGTTCTTTACTCTCTGGTGCAGTTGCATCTGACGGATTCTGTTCAGGCAGGCATTTCGTACTGCGGTCAGCAGATAGCCGTCGTTCTTAGGCGAGATGTCGCTGTCCGCCAGTTTTAGGAAGATGTCCTGCACCACATCCTCTGCTTCGCCGCCGTCGCCCAGCAACACGCTGGCCAGATGTATCATCTTGCTGTAGTTCTGGCGGAAAAGCTCCTCTAGTTTTCTTTGTTCAAGCATATCAGTTTATGTGTTCTTTTGTGCCCCGTTCTGGGTCACTTCTACCTATAAGACACTTCGGGCCTATTGTTTTTTTACGGTGAGGCTCATTTTTTTTCTTCTTTTTCTGTAATAAATCTTAGATTGAGGTCTTCGCCTCAAATGCATCTGCAAAAATATAGCAATTTTGCGGGTTCCATATTCTTTTGGGGGACAAAAAGCAGGAAAAAGAGCGTGATTTCTGTGTTTTTCAGACCGCGATGGATAGGTAATCCGAAAAAATATGCTACTTTTGTTGATAGAAACCTAAAAACGATAAGAAATAATATTGAAAAAGTTTTTCTTTACCGCATTGCTTGCATTCTGCACATTGGCAAGCTCCTCTTTTGCCGCCATGCCCGACAGCCGCCTTGGTCTTTCCTACGCCACAGCCGTAGATTCAGGCTTCTTCGAGAAGGACTT
>JAEEGL016758583.1_pt1 | contig 14702 bp, 11 predicted proteins | sample 9134231 | NCBI WGS metagenome assembly JAEEGL01 (sample SAMN16246548, study PRJNA631951) | gut metagenome | biome: gut microbiome; feature: rumen; material: fiber-attached | host: Bos | place: Iran: Karaj | collected 2018-10 | reverse complement strand
ATAAAATTATTAATCATTTCATTTCTTCTAGCAGCAGGTTCAACAATTTCAGGATGATTCTCAAATAAATCTTCTAGCTTATCTTGATATTTACTTAATTTAAAGAAATATGCTTCTTCACTTTGATTAACTACTTCCCTACCACAGTCAGGACACTTACCATCTACTAATTGAGATTCAGTCCAAAAAGATTCACAAGGAACACAATATAACCCTTCATACTTATCTTTATAGATATCACCATTCTCATACATTTTCTTAAATATATGTTGAACAACTTTAACATGATTCTCATCAGTAGTTCTAACAAATTTATCATAACTTGTATTCATCAAATCCCAAATACGTTTAATTTCACCAGCTACATCATCAACAAACTCTTGTGGAGTAACACCTTTATCAGCAGCTTTTTGTTGAATCTTTAAACCATGTTCATCAGTACCGGTTTGAAAATAAACATCATAACCTTTAAATCTTTTGTATCTTGCTATAGCATCAGCTAAAACAATCTCATAAGTATTACCTATATGAGGTTTTCCAGATGTATAAGCAATTGCTGTACTAATATAATATTTTTCTTTCATAATAACTCCTCCAATCAAAAAAGACTATTACATAAGGGCGAATAACCGCGGTACCACCTTACTTGTAATAATCTTACCAACTCATTATTAGTTAACGCCTAACGACGAATATACCTACATATCGATATATTAGTTCAGAAGCCATATTTTATTAACCATTCATATCTATCTCACACCTACATAGACTCTCTTTAATGAATTAAAGTCATAAAACTCTTCATCAAAACATTTGAACTGCAACTATATTATCACATATATATAAATTATTCAAATACTAATTAAATAGATGTGAATTACTAAGAGTAAACTGATATCTTTCAGTTTGCTCCTTAATAGTATTAATCAATGTTGCATCTTTAACCAAAATTTTGATATCAACATTTTCAAGAAATTGTTTTATATATGTCTTATTAATAAATTTATTTAAATCAGAATTAATATTTGAATCATCTACTTTAAATATATTAATAGATTTTTTTAATATTAAAGAATTAGTATTATCTTCAATAATATTCTTAATATCTTTTTTCATTTTTTTATTATAATTATTCAAATCTTTTTTCAAAATCTTAATCGTTGTAGAATCATTCTCTCTTTTTATACTAGAAACCAAATCAGTATAAAATGTTGTTCTTGTTTTAATAAAATTATCAAATTCTTTAATTACTTTTTTTCTATAGTTATCTAATATTTTATCTAAATCATTGTTATCAATTACAATTTTATTTTTTTTAGCTAAATCAATAATTTTATTTTTCAATAAATCCATAGAGTCTAATGGTGGTTTATTAATTAAACTATATAAATCTTCTTTAACTAAAATAGTAGAATTATTTTCTATATTAGCAATAACAGCATTTTTATAAGTATTAAAATGTTCATCTTTTAATTTTTCTATATCTTCATTCAATTTAATCACCTTGCCTTCTTCTAATATAACACAAAAAATTATCTAGATAATATTATTGTAATATTTAGTGTAAATACCATCCAATAAATCAACTAAATAGTAAACAGGATGCTTATCAATTCTAATAGTATTAAGAACAATAACCATATCATTACCTCTACTCATAAATTTAAATCTATCACTTAATTTAACCGAAAAAACAAATATTTCTTCTACGTCAAGCAATTCAAGAATATCTCCAGAAAATACAATTTCAGTAAAATTACGAGTTTCATGAATAGTATTAATATGTAATTTTTTACATAAATTATCAAACCACTTAGCATACATATAAATAATAACATCTTCATTTAATTTACCAAATCTATCTTCTAACTCTGATTTAACTTTATTAAATTTATTTTTATTATCTATAGTATTAATAAGTTTATGTATCTCAATTTTTAATTCATCTTCTTCAGCCATATTATCACTAATATGAGTAGAAACGTTTAATAAATTTGAATTTAATTCTTTTTCATCATCTTCATCTAGAGAAATTGTATTATTTCTTTTACTAACTTCATCATTTAACATTTTCAAATACAAATCAATACCAACACTGTCAATAAAACCAGCTTGTTCAGAACCCAAAATGTCCCCTGCTCCTCTTATAGCAAGATCTCTATTAGCTATACTAAATCCACTTCCAAGTTCAGTAAATTCTTTAATAACATTAAGTCTCTTTATGGCAGTATCTGTTAATTTTTTATAAGGTTTATACATTAAATAAGCATAAGCAAACTTATCACTACGACCTACTCTACCTCTAATCTGATAAAGTTGAGATAAACCAAATCTATCTGCATCAAAAACAATTAAAGAATTAACATTTGGAATATCTATTCCAGTTTCAATAATAGTACTACATAATAAAACATCATATCTGTAATTAACAAAATCCTCTATGCGAGACTCCAAAACAGTTTTAGGTAATTGACCATGAGCAATAGTAATACGAGCATTAGGAACCAACTTACTAAGCTTATCAAATTCATAATCGATAGATTCAACTCTATTATAAAGAATAAATATTTGACCTTTTCTAGCAATTTCTTTATTAATAACATCTTTAATTAAAGCATCATTTTCTTCAATAACATAAGTCTGAACAGGATATCTATTAATTGGTGGAGTCTCAATTAAACTTAAACTTCTAAGACCAGTTAAACTCATTTGTAGTGTACGAGGTATAGGTGTAGCAGTTAAAGTTAAAACATCAACATTAGTTTTATATTCTTTAATAATTTCTTTATGTTTAACACCAAATCTTTGCTCCTCATCTATAATTAACAAACCTAAATTCTTCGGCTTAATGTATTGAGATAACAATTTATGGGTACCAATAACCATATCCATAGTACCATCTTTAAGACCATCTATTATTCTTCTTTCCTCTCTAGGTGTTGTAAATCTATTAAGATTACCAATATTAACAGGAAATCCTTCAAACCTTTTTAAAGCATTTTGATAATGCTGATTAGAAAGAATAGTCGTTGGACATAATATAAACACTTGTTTAGAATCAAGAATAGCCTTAAAAGCCGCAACAAAAGCAACTTCAGTTTTACCAAAACCAACATCACCACATAATAATCTATCCATTGGTACAGGTTTTTCCATATCCTCTTTAATTTGATCAATCGCAATTTTTTGATCTTTAGTTAAAGTATAAGGAAAAGACTTTTCAAATTCTATTAATAAATCATTATCTTTAGAAAAGGCAAAACCCTTTCTAATACTTCTCTCACTATATAATTTAATAAGCTCATCAGCCATATCATTAACTCTATTTATTACTCTATTCTTAGTTTTAATCCAATCAGTACCTGATAAAGAATTTATTTTTGGAACAGTACCCTCTTTACCAGAATATTTATATAACAATGATATTTTTTCCACAGGAATATATATCTTATCAGAACCAGAATATAAAATTTCAATATAATCTTTAGAAACATCATTAGATACTAAATTTTTAATACCATTATAAATACCAATACCATGAGCTTCATGTACAACATAATCACCAACATTAAGCTTAGATAAATCAGAAATATTAGAAGAATATCTAAATTTATTCTTATATTTATTTTTAATAACATTATCTTTAAATAATTCCTTAGCAGTTAAAATAACATAATTATTGTAAATAAAACCAGCTGAAAAAGAACCATTAATAAAGTTTACTTTATTTTTTTGAAGATTATCATTTTCAACAATACAATAAGGCACTTTTAATTTATTACTAATACTTTTAATTTGATATTCTTTTAAAAACACAATAATAGTAAACTTCTTATTTAAGTAATCATTTATAAAATCATGAATAAGATCAATATTTTCATAAAAATTATTAATAGTCTTAACATTATAATCAATAACATCAGAAATTAAATCATTTTTAATGTTATTAATATTCATATAAAAAAGCTTAAATGAAGGATTAATATTCTTAAATGAAAACATATAATCAGATTTAAAATCAATATCTTTATCTCTTTTATATTCTTCACATTGCTTATATAAACTATTATAAGATAATTCTAATTGTTCATAATTTTTAAAAATTGTAATATTATCATCTAAATAATCATAAATTGAGTTAACTTTTTCATATAAAGGTAAGTATTTTTGTTTTGAAAAATCAGAGTTTTCCACAACGCTAAATGTAATAAATTCAGTACAAGGTTTAATTACAATATTATCAATATCTTCTATACTTAATTGAGTTTCAGCATCAAAGAATCTAATAGAATCAATTTCATCTCCAAAAAATTCAACTCTTACAGGATTATCAAATTCTAAAGGAAATAAATCAACAATAAAACCACGTAGAGCCATCTCACCAGTATTATTAACAACACTATCTCTCTTATACCCTAAAGAAAAAAGCTTTTCTTTAAATTCATCTAAATCTATTTGATCACCTTTTTTTAGAGAGATAAAACTATTTTTATATGTATTAACATTTGGTAAATATCTAAGATACCCCATTAAATTACAAATAACAATATGTTTAGAAATTAAAGATTCTTCCAAAGTAGATAATCTATTTAACTCTAAATCAGGAGAAATTGCTAAAGCTTCACTAGTTAAAAAATCATCCATAGGAAATAATAAAACATTCTCATTTATTTCAGATAAAGAAGAATACAGATTATTAGCTTCATTTAAAGTATCAACAACAACAAGAATATTCTTATTATATTTTTCAAACAAATTATTTAAATAAACACAAAAAAACTCATCGGTAATTCCAGTTATACCCATGTCTTTTTTTATATTTAAATCTATAAAGTTATTAAATACCTTCATATATCACCTGTTTTTAGAATTATACAAACTCATAATTTTAGAAAAATCATATTTAAAACAATCATCTAACACATTAACTAAAACATCAAAAGTATCAATTAAAATAGATTTTTCATCATTAGAAAATTTACTTAAAACATAATCTTTAGTATCTATCTTCTTATCATTTGAAATACCAATACGTATTCTTTTAAAATTAGAAGTTCCAAGTAATTGAATAATATTATTTAACCCATTATGTCCACCACTAGATCCACTACCTTTAACTTTAAAGTTACCAACATATAAATCTAAATCATCACAAATTATAATAATATCAGAAGGTTGAATCTTATAAAAATTAACAAATTTAGAAACAACTTCACCACTAAGATTCATATAAGATTGAGGTTTTAAATAAATAACTTTTTCATCATTGACATTATTTTCATAATATAAACCATTAAACTTACTTTTCCAATTTATAGTATTATATTTATTTTCTAAATAATAATCCAAAAACATAAAACCAGTATTATGTCTTGTATTATCATAATCCTTACCAGGATTACCTAAACCAACAATCAATTTCATATTATCACCTACTTATTCTTATGATAATACTTATATATTTCCGCTTTAGGAACACCTCTATCATGAGCTACTTTCTTAATAGAATCCATTTCATTTAACCCATCAGAAATATATAAGTTAACATGTTCTATAATATCTAGTTCACTATAATTAATTATATTCTTATTTCCTTCAACAACAAGAACAAATTCACCTTTCAACATATCAATATTGTCAACAAAATCACTTATAGTTCCACGTGAAACATCCTCATGAATTTTAGATATTTCTCTACTAATAGATATTTTTCTATCTCCTAAGATATCTAACATATTTTTTAAAGTATTATTAACTCTATGAGGAGCCTCATATAAAATAAAAGTAAAAGGATAATCTTTTAGCTTATTTAACTCTTCTTTCATCTTAGATTGTTTACTATTTAAAAAACCATAAAACAAAAAAGGAGAAGGTTCTAATCCACTGCTAGTTAAAGCAGGAACAAAAGCAGTTGCTCCAGGTAAAGAAACAACATTAAATCCTTGTTCAATAACAAATCGAGAGACAACATAACCAGGATCACTAATAATAGGAGTACCTTGATCTGTAATCAAACCAATATTTTTCCCAGATTTTAACACACTTAAAACATAATCTTTAATATTAGATTCATTAAATTCATGACAAGCAACTAATTTTTTATTAATATCATAGAATTTTAATAGTTTTAAACTTTCTCTAGTATCCTCACATAGAATAATATCAACCATCTTTAAAACATTTAAAGATCTCATAGTAATATCTTCCATATTACCTATAGGTGTAGGTATTAAATATAAAGAAGGAGAATTATCATAACTAATTTGTCTCATTTTAAAACCTCCTTAATAATATATGAATACTCTTCTGTATAAGAGTTATCTTCATTATAAACAATAAATGGTCTTTCTATTTTTAATCCACTACTACCATTCTTTTGTCCTTCTATAAAGAATAAAATAGAGCCTTTAGATAACTTATTATAAACAAAAATCAATCTTTTAGGTTCAATATTATATTTTTTAAAAGAAGTCAAAACATCCAACAACCTATCAGTTCTATGAACCATCGCAAGATTTCCACCACTTTTTAATAATGAGCTACTTATTTTAACAATTTCTTCTAAATTAATCAACACTTCGTGCCTAGCAACAGTTTTTTCATAACTTAAATTAATATTGCTATCATTAGAATATTTAAAAAAAGGAGGATTACAAGTAATTAAGTCATATTTTTCAGAGTTTTCCTTATTAACAAAATCTTTTATATCCATATTAAAAAAAGAAATCTGATCTACTAAATTATTATATTCACAAGAAGAAACTGCTAAATCAAATAATTCTTTTTGAATTTCAACAGCATCTATATGACACTTTGTTCTAAGAGAAACTATAAAAGGAACAACACCATTACCAGAACAAAGATCTAATATATATTTATCTCTTCTACGAATAGAACAAAAATTAGAAAGAATAACACTATCCAAAGAAAAAGAAAAATAATCATCATTTTGATAAATTTTTCTATTCTTATAACCTAAAATATCATTAAGATTAACCATTTAAATCAACTATACCTTTATCTTCTGTTTCTATTCTATATTTATTATTCAAAATATCCAAAGAAATTACTTTTCCCTTAACTCCATTCTTATTAATAATTTCACCTACTTCAGGAAGATTCTTTCTTAATTTAGTATATACTTCATCTTCATAAGATAAACAACAATATAATCTACCACATAAACCATTAATTTTAGAAGGGTTTAAAGCAAGATTTTGATTCTTAGCCATATTAATAGAAACACTATTAAAATCAGTTAAAAATGTATTACAACATAGAAACAATCCACAAGGACCTATACCACCAATACGTTTTGCCTTATCTCTAACTCCTATTTGTCTTAACTCAATTCTAGTCTTATATTTACCAGCTAATTTCTTAGCTAAATTTCTAAAATCAATACGATCATCTGCAGTAAAATTAAAAATCAACTGATTTTGATTAAGTGTATAGTAACAATCTACAAAATTCATATCCAATTCTAGTTCTTTAGCATATTTTTTAGCATCAGTTAAAGCTTTATCAGCTTTTTCCTTATTACTTTCAAAATTTTTAAAATCATCCTTATCAGCAATTCTAATTATAGTAGGTAAAGGCAATTCTAACTCATTTTCATTACATTCCCTACAATCAGTAAGAACTTTACCAATTAAAGAATCAGAATCAACATTAAAAACAACAGTATCATTAATTTTAAAATTTTCATTATATTGAACAAAGTATTTCTTTTTACTTAATTCACATAATACTATCATATATTTAATCATAATTACCTCCTATAATCTTTGAATATAAAGAATCTAACCAAATTTTAGAATTAACATTATAATTTAATTTAATTAATTCTCTTTGAATAATATCAACAATATTTAAGATTTTTTTCTTATCTAACTGATCTAAAAACTTAAATTCTTTTTCCACAATTAGATTAGAATAAAATAAATTCATAAGAATGTTGCAAACATTATTAAAATGCATAATCAAATTACTTTTTAATATTTTTTTATTACCATCTTTATCATCACCAATAAAATATTCCTCTATAATTGAATCATAATTCAAAAACAAATCATCACCATCAATTAAATATTTAATAAGATTTAGATACATATTAGAATTATCCACAATAATATTACTAGATTTTAAAGAAATAATCTGACATCTAGAAATAATTGTAGGAAGTAATTTATATCGATCTTTAGTAAGTAAGATAGCAACTATATTATCATTAGGTTCTTCTAAAAATTTAAGTAATGTATTGGAAGAACTATCATTCATTTTTTCAGATTCTTTAATTATATAAATTTTCTTATTTTTTAATAAAGAAGTATTTTTAAATTCATCTTCCAACTTAATAATTTGTTCTTTCTTTATAGTTGTATCATCACCTTCAATTATATATAAATCAGGATAATTATCACTATCAATCAACGAACAAATATTACAATTATTACAATTTAAATTATCTAAATCATCAATATTATCATTTTCACACAATAATGCTTTAACTAAAGTTAAAACATACTTAAAATCATCTTCATAGTTATCAATCTCAATTAAGTAAGCATGAACAAAATAATTGTTTTTCAAACAATTATTAAGTAGTCTAATAAAATTTTTCTTACTTAAATCTAATTCCAAACTATACATCCTTCCTATCAGATAAAGCTCTTTCTAAAGTTAAACTATCAACATATTCCATATCAGCACCAATTGGAACACCACTAGCAAGTCTAGTAACTTTAACATTTAAACCATCAAGAATCTTTTTAATATATAAAGAAGTTGTTTCACCCTCAATACTAGGTTTTAATCCAAAAATAATTTCTTTAAAACCACCATTTGAAATTCTATCAACAAGTTTCTCAAGACCAATATCTTCAGGATTAATACCCTCTAATGGATTAATCAAACCATCTAATATATGATATTTACCATGAAACATATTCATCTTTTCAAATAAGAAAACATACTTAGGATCATCTACAATAAACAAAGTATCTTGATTTCTAGAATCATCTTTGCAAACAGAACAAATATCATCATCAGTTAAACAATTACAGATAGAACACTTCTTAATTTTTTCTTTAACTTCTTTTAAGCTATCAGAAAAAAATTCCACTTGTTCATCTTCTAAATTAAGAATAGAAAAAGCTAGTCTTTCTGCAGTTTTTTCACCAATACCAGGTAAATATTTAAAAGATTCAATAAGTTTTCTTAAACTATCGGGTATCATTAAAATAATCCAGGAAGATTACCAAATTTTGACATTTTCTTTTCAGTTTCATCATCAACTTTTTTATTAGCTTCGTTAACAGCAACCATAATCATATCTTGAAGCATTTCTAATTCATCTTTTTCTAAATCATTAGAAGAATCAATTTCAACACTCAACACTTCTTTTTTACCATTAACTGTAACTTTAACTAAAGAGCTTTCTCCAGTAAATTCAGTATTATCAATTTCTTCCTTAACTTTCATCATTTCTTTTTGCATATTTTGAGCTTGCTTTAATACAGCTTGCATATTCATATAAATCACTCCTTTTTAATTTGTTATTTCTACAATAGAATTATCAAATAAATTCATTGCACTACTTGATATTATACCATCATTTTCTAACTCTTCAAACACAGGTTCAGGTTCTTCATTAATAGAATAAAACTCATCAACAGTACCACTTTTAAATTTAAGAGCAAAATCTTTAGATACTTTATTCCATTCATCTTTACTTATAAAACAAAGTTTTTTATTATTACCTAAAGTATTCTGATAAATAGAAGTTATTTCATCAAGATCTACTAAATTTTGACCAACTATAGAATCATGTTCAAAGCAAAAGACACTGCATTCTGGACTTACAACACAAAGTGTACCATCTAATAAATTGTTAGATAAATATCCTTTTTCTAAATCAAAAGAATTATTTCTTAATTTTTCAATATCTTTTAATTCTTGTTCTTTTAATTTTTTATTTCCATTTAATAAGGTGTTTATAAGCCTAACATTCATAATATCTTTAATATTTACTATTTGTTTTTTTATAACCAACTTAGATGTTTCACGTGAAACTTTATTTTCAATTTCATGTGTTTCTACAGTTTGATTATTGTTATTTTGAGTTTCTTTTTCTTTATTATCTTTTTCTTTTTCCATCTTATTATTCAATGGATTATTTTCAAAAGGATTAATAACTAAAGATTTAGTTTCCTCAACTAATGTTTCACGTGAAACTTTATTTAAACTAACTTCTTCTTTAAAAGCAACTCCATCATTTTTATTATCATTAATATATTTTATTAATAACATTTCAATAAATAACTTTGGATTATCTACTCTTTTTATATCAACAAAATTTTTAGTTAAATAATAATTTAAATTAATATATTTATCTATTTCTATATCCTTTTGATTTTTATTTGTATAATAGTCTACTATTTTATTTCTAATATATTCACTTATTTGATAAATAATTTGAATTAAATTTTTACCAAGAATATTAAAATTATTTAAACTATTAAGTACTTGTTCAACATTACTATCAAGAACATTAGAAACAAGTTCTTTTAATTCTTTATTTCCTATTAAACCATTTAGATCATAAAAATCATCTAGAGTTATATTATCATCTGTATAAGCTCTCAATTGATCTAATAATCCTAGCGAATCTCTCATACCTCCGTTAGAAAAGTAAGCAATTTCCTCTAAAACATTAGTATCTACTTTAATCTTCTCTTTCTTTGATATTTTCTTTAATTGTTCAACAATTATTTCTTCAGACAATCTATTAAAATTAAAACATTGACAACGAGAAATAATAGTTGCAGGAACTTTTTGAGGATCTGTTGTTGCTAAAATAAATACTACATGTTCAGGTGGTTCTTCTAAAGTCTTTAGTAATGCATTAAAAGCTCCAATAGATAACATATGAACTTCATCGATAATATATACTTTATATTTCAATTTACTTGGAACCAAATTAATATTATCTATAATTTTTCTAATTTCATCTACACCATTATTACTAGCAGCATCTATTTCAATAATATCAACACATTCTTTTTCAAACGAATTTTTACAATTATCACACTTACCACAACACTCACCATCTTTAGGATTAAGACAATTGATGTTTCTAGCAAAAATTTTTGAAACAGTAGTCTTTCCAGTACCTCTAGAACCATTAAACATATAAGCATGACCAAAAGACTGAGTAATAATAGAATTTTTCAATGTTTTAACGATTTTATCTTGTCCTACTACATCGCTAAAATATAAAGGTCTATATTTTCTATATAAAGCTTGATACATACCAAAAACCTCCTCAAATATATTATAACAAAAAGAAGATAATATTTCTTTAATTATCTTCTTTCTTTAAAAAATTTTTTTAACAATAAAGAACATCTATCGTGATCTAAATCAGAATAAAAATTAACTTTATCATTAATATCTTTAGAATCAAAAATTTCATTTAATAAATTATCAATATTATTAATATTTTTAGTTCCTGTATAAATATTAGAAATTCTAGCTTGTTTAATAGCACTAGCGCACATAATACAAGGATCTAAAGTAATATAAATATCACAATCTAACAATCTCCAATTATCTAATTTAGAAGAAGCTTCTTCAATAGCAAGTAATTCAGCATGTCCCAAAACAGATTTTAATTCATCTTTTCTATTATGAGTTTTTGCTAAAACTTCACCATCTTTAACAATAACACACCCAACAGGAACTTCTCCATTATTATATGCAATTAACGCTTCTTCATAAGCTATATCAAAAAAATTCATATTTTTCATAAAATCACCAAATAAAAAAGTGCACATGGAAGAAATCCCTTAAGGCTGCTATCTTCCAATCCTGACCTGGTTCAAGCACTTCCATTGCACATAAATATTATAAAATAAAATACATAAATTGCAAGTTTTTTTATCAAAATCGTTGAAAAATAAGGATATATCTTTATTTCCCGGGAAATAATTTTTAATTTTCCACAATATTTCCCAGGTAATATTGGGAAATAATTTAATAAAAAAAGTAAGAATTTAATCTTACTTTTTTAATTATTTTCATCTTCATTTTCATTAGATTCAATTTCTGAATTATTATCATCTGAATTTTCCAAATTATCGTTTTCCACAGTATTATCTTCTATATTTAACTCATTTTCTTCATCTGATTCTTCTTCTTTATTAACTATAGCGACAGTACTTAATAATTGATCATCTTTTAATTTAATCAATCTAGTACCTTGAGTATTACGTTTTAATACAGATATTTGATTCATTGGCATTTTCATAATAACTCCACTATTTGTAACAATTACTAAGTCATATGAGTCAAAATCATCGACTTTTTTAATACTTACCATATTTCCATTCTTTTCAGTAACATTTAAAGCTTTAACACCTTTGCTACCTCTATGAGTAAGTCTATATTCACTGATAGGAGTTATTTTTCCATATCCTTTTTCAGTAACAATTAATATATTATCTTCAGGCATTAATACAGTAAATCCAACAACATTAACATCATCAGGTATATCTATAGCTTTAACACCAGATGTATTTCTACCCATAATTCTAACTTCATTTTCATCAAATCTAACCATTCTACCATTGCTTGCACCGACAACAATTTCATTTTTTCCACAAGCAGTTTTTACATTTATAAGTTCGTCATCATCTTTTAGTAAAATAGCAATTTTTCCTGATTTTCTAATATTTTCAAATTCAGATAATGCAGTTCTCTTAATTAAACCTTTTTTAGTAACAAAAACAAATGTTTGTATGTCTGTATCATCTTTATTTCCTGTTAAGATAGAACTTATTCTTTCATCCTTATCTAATTGTAATAAATTAATTATTGGTAAACCTTTAGATTGTCTACTAAATTCAGGAATTTCATAACCCTTAATTCTATATACTTTACCTTTATTAGTAAAGAAGAATACATAATCATGAGAGTTCAAATTAAGCATATGTTCAACAAAATCATCTTCATTTGTTGCCATACCTTTAATACCTACTCCACCCCTATTTTGAGTTTTATAAGTATCACTCTTTAATCTCTTAATATAACCTTTGTTAGTAAGAGTAACAATAATATCATCATTAGGAATTAATGATTCATCTTCAATGTATTCAATAGCTGTCATATCAATATGAGTTCTTCTCTCATCACCATATTTATCTTTAATTTCTAATAACTCTTTCTTAATTACTCCAAGAATCTTTTCATCACTAGATAAAATATCTTTTAATTCAGCAATAGTTTTTAATAATTCAGCAAGTTCATCTTCTATTTTTTCTCTTTCTAATCCAGTTAATCTACGTAATCTCATTTCTAAGATAGCATTTGCTTGAATTTCAGTTAAACTAAATTTACTCATTAAGCCATTTCTAGCTTCTTCATCAGATTTACTAGCTCTAATAAGTTTAACAACTTCATCAATATTATCTAAAGCTATTTTTAAACCTTCTAAAATATGAACACGCTTTTCAGCAACATCTAAATCAAATTTAGTTCTTCTAATAATAACTTCTCTTTGGAAATCAATATATTTAGCAATAATATCTTTTAAACCTAATGTACGAGGTACTCCTTGATCTAACATTAAAAATATTATTCCATAAGTAGTTTGAAAAGCTGTATGTTTATATAATTTATTTAAAACTACTTGAGCATTAGCATCTCTTTTTAAAGTAATAGTAATTTTAATACCTTCCTTTAAATCAGTATGATAGTCAGCTATACCTTCAATAGTTTTATTTTGAACAAGTTCAGCAACTTTGTTTTTAAGATCCATTGAATTAATTCCATAAGGAATCTCATCAATAATAATTACTTGTTTTCCATTTTCTTCTTCTATTCTAGCTTTACTTCTAATAGTAATACTTCCACGTCCTGTTTCATAAGCATTTTTAATACCACTATTACCTAGAATAATACCACCAGTTGGAAAATCTGGCCCTTTAATATATTGCATCAATTCACTTAATTCAATATCATGATTATCAATATAAGCAACACATCCATCAATAACTTCACTTAAATTGTGAGGTGGAATGTTAGTAGCCATACCAACAGCAATACCAGTAGTACCATTAACTAAAATATTAGGGAATCTAGAAGGCAAAACTACAGGTTCTCTCTCACTTTCATCAAAGTTAGGATTGAAATCTACTGTATCTTTATTAATATTTCTTAATAATTCTAAAGATATCTTTGATAAACGAGATTCTGTATAACGCATTGCTGCTGCTCCATAACCCTCAATATTACCAAAGTTTCCATGACCATCAACTAACATATATCTATATGAAAAGTCTTGTGCCATTCTAACCATTGCTTCATAAATTGAAGAGTCACCATGAGGGTGATATTTACCCATAACATCTCCAACAATTCTAGCACTCTTTTTATGAGGTTTGTCAGGAGTATAACCAGATTCATACATAGAATATAAAATTCTTCTATGAACAGGCTTTAAACCATCTCTAAGATCAGGTAAAGCACGAGCAACAATAACACTCATTGAATATTCTAAAAATGAATCTTTTACTTCTTTAACAATGTTGTTTGATTCTAATCTATCCATACTTCACCCTCCTATACATCTAAATTAGTAGCAAATGTAGCATTTTCTTCAATAAATTGTCTTCTAGGTTCTACTTCTTCACCCATTAATT
>JAEEGL015264658.1_pt1 | contig 14702 bp, 13 predicted proteins | sample 9134231 | NCBI WGS metagenome assembly JAEEGL01 (sample SAMN16246548, study PRJNA631951) | gut metagenome | biome: gut microbiome; feature: rumen; material: fiber-attached | host: Bos | place: Iran: Karaj | collected 2018-10 | reverse complement strand
TTGCCTCGATGATGTCAAAGTCTTCGATCTTGTAGCCTGCTTTTTCCATAGCCTTCTTGGAAGCAGGAACAGGACCAATACCCATTACTTCCGGTCTGCAGCCTGCAAGCGCGCCTGCAACAAAAGTAGCCATGGGCTTAACGCCGAGCTCTTTTGCTTTTTCTTCACTCATCACAACGATAGCTGCTGCGCCGTCGTTAATACCGGAAGCATTTCCGGCAGTAACAAAACCGTCAGGATTGATGGGACGAAGCTTTGCAAGACCTTCGATGGTTGAGCCTGCACGAGGTCCTTCATCCTTATCAAACATAACGGTTTCTTTTTTCTTCTTGATCTCAACGGGAACGATCTCTTTGTCAAATGCACCGTTTTCCTGTGCTGCACAAGCCTTCAGCTGGCTCTTGAGTGCAAACTCATCGAGCTCTTCCCTGGTAAGATTCCACTCTCTTGCGATATTATCTGCAGTTGTGATCATATGATAGTCATTGAATGCATCCCAAAGTGCATCATTTACCATGGTATCTACGATGCCGCCCTTGCTCTGTGAAGGCCACATCATACGATAACCGTAACGGCCGTTCGGCATTGCGAAAGGTGCCATGGACATGTTCTCCATACCGCCTGCAACAACGATGTCTGCATCGCCTGCCTGAATCATCTGTGCTGCCATGTTTACACAGTTCAGTCCGGAGCCGCAAACTACATTCACGGTCACTGCCGGAACTTCATTGGGGATGCCTGCATGAATACTTGCCTGACGGGCTACATTCTGTCCCTGGCCTGCCTGGATGACACAACCCATGTACACATGATCAACATCCTCGGGTTTTACACCTGCACGGTTTAAAGCCTCCTTAATTACGATGGAGCCGAGCTTTTCTGCCGGTGTGGTGGAAAGTCCGCCGCCCATGGTGCCGATAGCAGTACGACAAGCACCTGCTAATACTACTTTTTTTGCCATTTCCTATTCCTCCTTTAATTAAACAGTAGTTTGCTCCTCCGATTTTGATATCGGACTCTGCACTACCTACTTATGTGGATCTGGTGTAGTTCCTTTCAATGACCGCTGTTTTTTGTCATTGTTAAATTTTTGTCATTGTCAGTATTTTCTATTTTAACATAGCATTTCACCCTTTGCAACGGGTTTCTTAACCACTTTCAAAAAATAAATCACTGTGAGGATCCCCCTCCGATCACGTTCAAAAGTCCCTGCTTGTTTTGATTCGCCTGGGTGATCATGGATTCGCCAACCTGAGCCAGGATATCCTGCTTCGACTTCGTCACCATCTCCGTTGCCATATCCGTATCACGGATCTTCGACTCCGCTGCCCGGTTGATCCGAGAGCCGGAGGACAGTTTTTCCGTGGACTTGGCACGCTGATCCGTTACGATCCCGTAATGCCTGGCCGTGTTAGCAGCCTGCAGATTGGTTATGATGCTGTTCGTCTGTATCCCCATATTTCCCCCCAAAAAAAGCGGCCGCAGGTTGACCCTGAAGCCGCTTGTTCTTTCTAAATGATAATACCGATATGATCGACTGCAAAAGTACCGGCTTTATACCTCGGGCTCGATCAGACCGTAGGTACCGCCTTTTCTCTTGTATACCACATTTACCTTTTCTGTTTCCGCATTGATAAATACATAGAAGTTGTGGCCAAGCAGTTCCATCTGTACGCAGGCATCTTCCGGATACAGCGGCTTGATGTCAAACTTCTTGGAACGGATGATCTTTACATCCTCCTCATCCATGAATTCCTTCTCAAGGAATTCCTGCTTAAAGTAACTGCCTGCTTCCTGATGCTTGTCGATCAGTTTGCTCTTATATTTTTTCAGCTGTCTTTCGATGATCTCTTCCACCAGGTCGATGGATACATACATATCGTTGCTGACCTGTTCGGAACGGATGATATTGCCTTTCACCGGGATCGTTACCTCGATCTTCTGACGTTCCTTCTCTACGCTGAGTGTAATATGAACCTCTGTTTCCGGCGTAAAGTATTTCTCCAGTTTCCCGATCTTCTCCTCAACCGCAGTGCGAAGACCCGGTGTTACTTCAATGTTCTTTCCGATGATCACAAATTTCATAGCAACCCCACCTTTCTGTATCTGTATTTTTTCGTTATTCTCTCCCTTATGGTGTTTCCTAAGTATATCATATACAAATAGTATAGTCAAAACCGTTTGTTAACTCCCGCTTGTTTCATAATCTCATTTGCCGTGAATCTTGATTTGATTTTTGAATCGACCGGAAAATTCCTCTTGGTAATCGGGCTATACCAAATATCATGATCCCCTTTGCCATGCCTTACAAAACTGCACCCTGCATCAGACAACTCATTTCTCACTTTCTTTTCGTACTCAGCCACTATACCAAAACCTCCTCATGCTTTTCGGCTAAAAAAAACAGTGATTTCGGTTTTTGTAAGTGATTCAATTCAATCAGTTCCGGAATTGCTTTTCTGACTCTATCCATAAGCGTTTCGATACTTGCAGACTCCAACGCAAGCGGAATTTCATCATTCGTTGCAATCCATACCCCTGATTCCTCATCCCAGATCAGTCTTATTATATATTCCATACTCGCCCTCCCATACTACAATTCACAGCCTCACTGCTCATCTCGCCCAATTATCTATTCACAGCCTCACAAATCGTCTCGTGATCCCGCATGTGCTTCGCACATGCTCTACTGTCACTTCGTGACTGATCACTCGATGTTTGTGAGGTTCCTGCTTCGCAGATCATCCATAAATCCGTCGCAGTTTATGCAAGCAAGCTTGCAAACTGCTCCGTCTTTATGTCTGACTGTGAATAGTAACCAATGTCAATCAAAGTACGCAACTCTTCTGAACTCTTCCATCGTCGTGATGCCCTGCTCCACCAGTTCCGCACAGGAATCCTTCAATGTCTTCATGTTCTGATGCTCCAGCGCGTAGTCTTTCAGTTCCTCAGTCGTGGCGCCCTTGGCGATCATCTCGCGGACAGGTTTGTCCACAACCAGGATCTCATGGATGGAAACACGGCCGCTGTATCCTGTATTGTTGCAGTTATTGCAGCCATGAGCGATCTTGACCACCGGGATATCATGGCCGACAAATTCACGTTCCGCATCGGTCAGGGTTCCTTCCGTGCAGCAGTTCGGGCATACCTTGCGGACAAGACGCTGGGCGATAATGCCGTCCAAAGCGCTGGCCAGCATGTAGGGCTCGATCCCCATGTCCACCAGACGGATCACGGAGGATGCCGCATCGTTGGTATGGAGGGTGGAAAGAACCAGGTGACCTGTGATCGCCGCCCTGACGGAGATGTTTGCGGTCTCTGCATCACGGGTCTCACCTACCATGATGATATCCGGGTCCTGACGAAGGAGTGCCCTCAGGCCCACTTCAAAGGTCAGGCCGGCCACCGGATGCACCTGCATCTGATTCAGGCGCGGGAGGTTTTTCTCCACGGGGTCTTCAATCGTAGAAATGTTCACCGGCTTTTTGGAAAGCTCCGACAGCATCATATAAAGCGTGGTGGATTTTCCGGAACCGGTAGGTCCTGTCATATAGATGATGCCGTTCAGGGACTGCAGCATCTTTTGTACCTTTGCATAATTCTCTGCGTTCATGCCGAAGGAATCGGAATGATCGATCTTGGCATTGCTGGCCAAAAGTCTGAGCACAGCTTTTTCACCGAAAGTCGTGGGGATCAGGGAAACACGGACATTGGCGATCTGATTCTGGATCCTTGCACGGAAATGTCCGTCCTGCGGAACACGACGCTCTGCGATATCCAGCTCCGCCATGATCTTGATACGGGCGATCAGGGAAGCATGGATGTTTTTCTGCAGTGTTACATAGTCCACCATGGCTCCGTCGATACGCATACGCACCATGGTATTCTTCTCAAACGGTTCGATATGGATATCGGATACATTGTCCAGGTACGCTTTTTCCAAAAGTGAGTTCACCAGGTTGATGATCGGTGTATCATCATCGCCATCGGAAGTATCGATGACCATCTCATCCACTTCTGCGCCGGAAGTCTGCGCCTGGTTGGCGGCGGATACCGCCTTCTTTGCCGATACTTCAGCGTAGTAGTAGGAGATCGCATTTTTCAGCGGATCCAGCTCGCTTAAGAAAAGCTGTACGTTCTTACCGGAGGTCTGCCGGATATCCTCAATGCCGTAAAGATCGAGGGGATCGTTGACCACGAGCTGGAGCTGTTCATTTTCCAGTCCCATGGGGAGCATATTGTACTTCGTCGCCAGCTGCTCGGGGATCAGCCTGATGGCTTCCATGTCGACCTTGCGGCTGCCGATCTCGATCACTTCGATATTCAGGCGTTCCGCAAGTGCTGAAAGCATCTGACGCTCGGAAATAAAGCCCAGTGTGATCAGGATCGCACCGATTCTTTCTCCCTTATGCTCCTTCTGATATGCAAGCGCCTGTCCGAGCTGGTCATCTGTAATATAACCCATTTCGATCAGGGTATCACCCAGTCTTAGTTTTCGGATAATACTGGTATCCATGCATTTCCTCCTAAATTCATTATCAATTTATCGGTATGTGTTTCCAAAAATCAGATCCGTAGTTTTCCGATTCCGGTATTTAGTCTTCGTCTTCTGCATAGGCCTCAGTCTGCTGCACATACGCATTTTCATCATACATCAGCACCTGCAGCTGCACATTGAGTTTTCTGTCAGCATCCGTCATTTCCACAAGCTGTCCGTCCACGTAGGAAAAGCCCTGTCCCGGACTGTCCTGCCATTGATAACTTTGTACGCGAAGCGACTGGTCTCTGAACAGCTTATCCAAAAGGCCCTTCAGTTTTTGTTCCCCGCCAAAAGCCGTTACGGATACCTCTGCAGCATAAACTCCCGAAAGAGAAGTATCCACAACCTGGGATGCGCTTTCATCCACATCCACGCTGCCCTCCTCACTAAGCGCTGTCGTAAACGCGTCCACCTGCGCCTGATCGGGACTGCCGCCTTCACTTGATCCACTCCCGTTATTCTCTTTTGCCGCCTCGGAATATGCGTAGGGCGGAAGGACCACCGCCTCCTTCGGCATATTAATGTAAAGGTCCATGGCCTTCAGACCTTCCGAAAGGACATAACCTGTCAGCAGATCATCGATCTGTGTGGAATCCATTACCGGATAATACCTGGTAGAATAGAGTCCCACCTTACTGTCGATCTGTTCCTTATATGCATTGATCAGTTCCATGCGACTGAGCTTCAGCTCGATCGTATCATGCGTTTCCTGTTCCTTCACAATCTCCTTGTTCGTCGCGCGGATCTTGCGGAACAGCGGTCTGTCGGCAATGATCACAAACAGAAATATGATCACAATAAAACCGAGCATATAAAGCAGTTTTTTATCCCGATCTGTCATGGCCTGTGTTGTCATGGTTTTCCCTCTCTGGTTTATAGTAGATTCTTACGCTTATGTTTCACCTGCGTTTTTTACAGTTTCTCACTCTGCCTCTTCCTCGGCGGTTTCATCCTCCGGCACTGCGATCAGGGGCGGCACGATATCACGGCCAGCCGTTTCCGAAAGTACACAGGATAAGATCGCCGTCCACTGGTTTTCTTCTCCCGTTTCCGTATATCCCTTGTAATCAACCTTGGTAAGGATCTCCTCCTGTTTGAGACGGGAAATGAACTCATTCAGCGATATAACATCCGTAAAACTCGTGGTAAAACTCAGCTCACCCGAGTTCGCATTGTACCCGGAAAACTCAACCTGTCCTACGCCTGCCGCATCCGCGCGGATCACGGACTGCACCTCAGCGACCGCTACAGGATAAGAATTCAGGTTTTTCTCAAGCGCCTTCAGTCCGCCGTAGTGCTGGGACAGGATCGCTACCCGCTGCGCCGCAACGTCATATTCAATGGCGCCGAATTTATTGTCCGGATTCGTGTTATAATCGATCAGACTGTTCAGATATCTGGTCCTGGATCTGCTCAGGCTGAACATATAAACCGTGATGCAGACCATGATCAGCGCTGTGATCAAATAAGGAACATAGCGCTTCAGGAAGACATCCCTTTTCTGCTCCTCTTCGCTTTTCTCTTTTTTGATGGATTTTAAGATATCGATATGTTCAGGTCGCGGCATCAGACCGGCAACCGGATAGATCAATGTATCAAGCGCCCTTCCGGAAGCTGCAACACTGACTCCTTTCAGCATGGAAAGTTCCACGACCGAAACGGGATTCTGAAGTGAATCCGAAATGGAATGTTTACACAGGGCCTCGTCCGAAGTCTCCATTCCTGCTAAATGGATCGTGGAGATTGGATCTTCGATCTTCTGGGAACGGGAAAACTGATCGATCTGATTGATGACTTTTGCGATCTCACCGGCATATTCAACAGTTCCCGGATTGGAAAAGATACGGGTGGTCGAGGAATAGTAATACTCCCCTTTTACAAAGAAGATCGCCGTTACCGTCATGCCGTCACGGATCAGGACGACGCAGTTTTCATTTTTCCCGAAACCGGTATTCTTAAACAGGTTAATGGCAGAGCCCACGCCGCTGAAAATACCGGACAGGGTGATACCCGCCTCCGCAAATACCTGCTGATAACTGTTCAGAAACTCGACATCGGCAATCTCGGTGCAGACCTTTGACAGTTTCGCTTTTTTATCAGTGGATACCCTGTAAAAACCAAGTACCTGCTCTTCTTCGCGCTCTAAGTATTCGCGGCGCAGGTAATTTAAGGTTTTCCCTTCCGGCTGCAGCGGAACGTCGGGGACACGCACCATGATCTGCGGCGAATTGACAACCAGGTCAACGCCTTTTGCCGGCAGTCTGTTGATACTCCAGAACTGCTTTAATGCATCGATCAGGGACGGGCCGTCTGTAATAACGCCGTTCAAAACACTGCCCTCGGGCACATCCATGGAATAGGCTTTTTTCACGGATACGCCTTTGGCACTTCCGCTGCCTATCAAAACCTCGATCTGTGTGTTTGACAAATAAACTACTGTTGCCATGTTCCCTCCAAGTTTAAGTGTTGGCACCGATAAATGAGTAGGACTGATAGATCGGCACGATAACCGATATCATGATAAACCCGACGATCGCAGCCATGATGGCGATCATCAGGGGCTCTAACATTGCGACCATCTGCCCGATGGCGCGCTCCGATTCAAATTCCATATCATCTGCCACGGATTCAAGCATCGTATCAAGCGAACCGGCTTCCTCGCCTACCTTTACGGAAGAGATCATCTTACTGATAAACCCGTCCACTTTTCCCAGTGAATAAGAAAGCGTCTCACCGGCCTGCGTATCCGCGATCACCTGCGTAAACTGTTCCTCGATATACTTGTTGCCGATGGTGTTTCTGGCAATGGAAAGGCAGCTGATGATGGGAATACCCGATGTATAAAGGCTGGAAAGCGTCCTTGCAAACCTGGCCGTATATACGATCTTCATCAGCCTTCCGATCTTCGGCAGATGGATCATCGTCTTATCCATAAAATACCGTACCTTCGGAATCTTCTTCAAAAAATAGAAGGCAAGCCAGCAGCAGAAACAAAATATGATGATGGCAATAAAATGATGTTTCACAAAACCCGAAAGCCCCATCATGATCCGCGTTGCGAGGGGCAGCACCGGCATGGATTCAAACAGCTCTTCAAACTGCGGCATAACATAGCCGAAAATGATCGCCACAACAAGCACGATGATGAAACAAAGGATCTTCGGATACATGGTAGAAGACTTGATCTTGGCATTCAGCCTGTCCTCTTTGGAATACTGCTCGGCGATCTTCAGCGCCGTCCCGTCCATATTTCCCGAACTTTCCGAAGCACGGAACATATTGATCATCAGGGGCGGAAAAACACCGCCGAGTTTTTCCATCGCATCGGAAAACGGAATACCCTGCATCACATTCGCCGTTACCGTACCATATACGGCCCGTTCATAAGGCGTTGCCGCTTCATCCTCCGAGAGCATCTGCAATGCGCGCACCAACGTGATGCCCGACCGAAGGAGCGTTCCGATCTGGCGGGCATATTCAGCCAGGATCTTTGCGGAAAAAGGCTTATAATACTTTTTATCCGCCTCGCCCTTTGCATCAAGGAGCATCATATCCTTCAGTTTCAGACGATTATGCAGATCCTGTTCATCCACGGCACTCATGGTGCCGCTGACGATTTTTCCGTCTGCAGTCTGCGCCCTGTACTTAAAACTTGCCATACAACCTCCTGCTAACCTCGAGATACATATTTAAAATCTGCATGCCGCAGATCATGGATACTGTGATCCCAAAACACAAAAACGGTCCGAACGCAAAATGATCCTTGCGTCCTGCCTTCTTTTTTGCCAATAAACAGATGGCATAGATCCCGCCTGAGATGATGCCGAAAAACAGCGCCACCAGCGCCAGTTTCCAGCCCAGCAAAAGCCCCGCCCCGAACATCAGCTTGATATCACCGCCGCCGAAAGCGCCGGGAATGATCAGTGTAATGAGCAGCAGCGGCAGGGATACGCATACCATGCCGATCAGATGCTCTTTCCACGTAATCTGCGGCAGCAGCCAGATCGATGAAACGCCTGCCAGAAAGATCAGCAGATTTAGCATATTCGGAATTTCCATGCAAAACGAATCAACTGCTGCGATCCAAAACAAAACACTTATCGTGACCGCAAGGACCAAAATCGTCAGCGCCCGCATGGGCGTCATGGTCGCCGTGATATCGAGTACGCCTTTCAGCTGAAAACCGGCCGTCAGATCAGCTGCCATCCCGAACCGGAAAAACAAAATCAGAAATATGATGCCGCCCAGCAGCTCTGCGAAAAGATCGCGGGCCAGGATCTTGTCCCCGCAAAACCGGCATCTGCCTTTTAGTGCGATAAAACTGAAGATCGGGATCAGATCATAACCCTTCAATACTTCACCGCAGGATTCACAAACAAAATCGTTCTTCGGCAGGGGAAATCCTTCCTCAGGTTCTTTGGCAGCAGAAGACTCTGCAATGATCCTGTCGGCCTCCTGATCCAGCGCTGTTTCGATATCCTTCAGGCTGTCGTCTGATGTATCGGCGGTTTCTTTCGCACTTTCAGAATGCTTGTTTCCTTCTTCAGCCTCCTCAAGTTTCTGCCTCTCGATGATGTCATCTGCCATCCGCCGGGAGAGAGCAAGCAAAACAGAGAAAACTTCCGCCCCGATCAGCAAAAGAAGCACAATCGTTATAATCGTCAGAAACAATTCCATTCTCTAATCCCCGAAACCCGTCAGCCGAAGCTGCAGATAAACTTCCCAGGAAACATTGCCGTCATATCCGGCCTCTCCGTTCTCTCCATTCTCTCCGGTATCTCCGGTCTTCTGGAAGTTCACCACATAATTCCCTTTGATATATCGGAAGGAAATCGCGTCGCTCTCCTTTGCATCCCATCCTGTCAAGATCACCTGTCCGTCCGCTTCCGAAAGCTGCGCGAGCCTTTCCGCGCCGCCTTCTACCAGTCCGTTCGCGCTCTTTGGATCATAGAGACTCTTACCGTTCGAATAGGACTCGATGGCCAGCATCTTCATCGCCATACGCACATCCTTTGCCTCGCGGAGCGCCTTTTTGGACGCAACAGAAGCCGTCAGATAAAACCATGCAGCAAAACCGCATAGCAGCACAACAAGGCCTACGGCTGTGATCCGATACAGCCTAAGCCTCCGATTTGCCCTAGCGGCCAGTGTGTCCTCCGCATTTTCCATTATAAATTTTTCAGCCATTACACCCTCCACGTATGGAGAAATCGGTCTGCGAATATGAAAATGCACCTGTCAATCTGCGTAATTCCGCAAACCACAAGTGCATTATATCACAATTTCAGTTATCTGACAATTCAAAATTATGTTAACTCGGCGTTACTATTCACAGCCTGATTGGATTTACAGATTGGATCGTCTACATCTTAGCCGCCGTCGTTTTCTGCGTCGTCACATTCACCTGCTTTTCATTTCGCTTGGCAAAATCGCGCTGTGCCCGTTCAAGGCCGAACTTCGTCACTTCCACAAAATCCTTACTCGAAATCTTTTTCACGTCTCTCTTTTTGTTGATCCCGTCCATCATCCCCTGGATCCTTTCGGTAAGCGTTGGCGTGTACATATAAACCAGGGAAAGGGCATCCATGGCATTGTTAAAACGTTCCTGGCCGCCTGAACGGAACCGGACTTTTTCCTTGCCGTTTATATATGTGGAAATGCCTTTCATGATCTCCTGATTTGCCTTGCTCGTCTCTTCTAAGACATTGTCAGACTTCGGATCGATCCTGCCTGCTTTTTCCACGGCATCAAAGAACTTTTGATACTCAGGAGAACGGTCTTTCTTGGATTTCATAACCTTGGAAAGCTCCTTCATATCCCGGATAAAGTTCTCGCACCGCTCTGCGGGAACCCTGTACATCTCATTCATGATGCTTTCCCTGGCAGCTTTCAGCGATACCCCGTCCTGTATCGCAGCACCAACCTGCTCCTCTGTCAGTTTATGGAGCTTGAGCTGCTGAGAACATGCCTGCGCCTGCGTCGCGTTAAATCCGCCGGCCGGAAGTTTTTGCCCTGCTTCCCTGCACTGATCTGCCAAAATGGCCCGGGCAAGATACTGCTTTTGATTCCACTTATTTGTTTCCGCTTTCGCTTTGGTGAGCATATTGCTGATATAATCATCAAATGTTTTTTCCCGCGAATTGGCTGGTTTGGCCGGCTCGGCGGCTACTGCATTTTTTGCGTTTTGAATATTTGCAAACATCCGCTCTGCCGCTTCCTTCTGCAGATTTTCCTCTTTTGCTTCCTGCTCGCGGACAGCATTTCCAAACCTGGCGCCGTATCCCTCTTTTTCCGGCCTGTGCTCCGTATCGACATTATAAAAACTCTGGGATACTTCTTTTAAATGCTGTTCTGCTTCATTTGACCTGTGCTTCGCTTTTTCTGTTAAAGAAGCCACATTCAGTTCTTTGGGCAGATAGACCTTTTCTGTTTTAATGACACCATTTTGCAGCGTTTCCGGCCTGTCTTCATCGGCTCCCGTCCGATAGATCCGCTTTCCCACTGCATTTTGCAGAACGGTTTCACCTGTTGCGATGCTGGACAGATCGCCCGGCTGCTCCACGATGGTCCCGTCGGGATTCATCTCGGTATACTTGCTCGGGATGCCATAGATCGTCTTGCCGTCTTTTGCCAGATTGATATCACCGAGCCAGCTTGCCTGGATCCCGGTATTGATCAGGCGGGAAACCAGCGTCCGCAGCGGCACTTTAATATCCTGATCCGGCGTCCTGCCGTTCCCGGCCTGCGACTCCTTCAGGGTCACCATATTATCCTTGTCGATGCCGGTGATGGTCAGATAATGTCCGCCGTTCAAAAAGCTGACCGGTGCATGATCTTCCTTGACCGCATGCAGGATCGTCTTTCGCAGATCGGCCGTTACATTATCAACATACTGCGTTCTGGAAATTCCCATTTGGCGGATCTGCGCATCATACCTTGCATACTCCACCTCATGGATCATGGAGTCGGGTGCCATGGAGATCACGGCATCTCCCATTTCCATGAAGTTATTTCCCTGATTGGAATGATAGGCCTGATCGGTTTTTGCCGCTTCGCTCTTCTTCTTTTTATCTTCTACGCCCGAATTGGCTGCCAGTCTTCCCCTGGCCTCGGCACCGTTCTTATGGGACGGCCTGAAATCCCGGATCTCTTCCTGACTGTACTGCACGCCTTTGGCCTGCAACTGCAGCATCATGGAAACAGACCAGCAGCCGTTCGGCGAAGTCTGAAACTCATTTAAATGAACATCCGGCAAAAATGCCGTTTCCCCGTTATCCGCTACCTCAACTTTGGTCTGATAGTTTTCCGGAACTTTTCCTTCCTCTAACTCCTGATTTCTCTGATTCTGCGCCGCTTCGATCTTCTCCGTTATGCTGCGGTGCCTTAATAAAAACGCTTTTTCCGCTGTAGAAAACTGATCCCCGTAAACCTGGAAAGTCTGATTGATCACGTTCACATTGCCGGTGCCTTTGAGCCACAGCGGAAGACGGGGCGCGTTCATCATCATGCCCCTGTTCTTCTCAGCCTTTTCCACAAAAAGAGCCTCTTTCTCTTTTTCGCTCTTTTTTGAGATCTCCTCGACCTCCTTGGCACTGAAACCGATATTCTTCAGATCCTTCGCCGTCACAATGACCAGATTTCGCTTAGCACTTGGCATCAGCTCAATCGGCACTGCATTTGCCTGTGCCGGCTGGTTTTGATTCTCCGGTCCATTGTTTTCCGGCCCATTATTTTGCTTTACATCTTTATCCAGATCGCCAGGCATAGTCTTTTTCCTCTTCTCTCGTGTGGGATGGGTATCTGTGTAAACTCTATGCTCGATAATATATTCACTGTATAACAACGCCCTACGCTATAAAAGGCTTCCCCCTTTGGGGTCGCTAAGCGCCGGTGGCGCTTGTCCAGCGTGGACCGGTGCACGATGTCCGGGGGACATCGGCTTTGCACCGACCGAAGCGAAGCGTAGACCCGGCAGGCGAGACAGCTGTCGCCGAAGGCGACTGATGAGGGGCATATATATCTTCACTATATACACAGCAATATCTGTAAAATGGTTGCATTTCCAACCCAAGAAAAAGCTTCCCCCTCCGGTGGAATCTGTCGCTAAAGATACCTGATGAGGGGGAATAACTTTCGTTAATCAATATAATCAATGATGGAACAACCTGATCCCCGTAAAGCACATGGCCATGCCATACTTATTACAGGTCTCGATCACATTGTCATCCCTGACCGAACCGCCGGGCTGCGCAATATATTTCACGCCGCTCTTATGCGCTCTTTCGATATTGTCGCCGAAGGGGAAGAAAGCATCGGAACCCAGAGATACATCCGTCAGGCCGTCCAGCCACGCGCGCTTTTCTTCCCTTGTGAAAACTGCGGGCTTTTCGGTAAAGAACTTCTCCCACTGACCGTCTGCGAGCACATCCATATACTCCTCGCCAATATACAGATCAATGGTATTATCACGGTCTGCTCTCTTGATATCGCTTCTGAAAGGAAGACCCAGTACCTGCGGTGCCTGACGCAGATACCAGTTATCCGCCTTGGAACCTGCCAGACGCGTGCAGTGGATACGAGACTGCTGGCCGGCGCCGATACCGATGGCCTGACCGCCCTTGACATAGCAGACAGAATTGGACTGCGTATACTTCAGCGTGATCAGTGCAATAGCAAGGTCAATCTTTGCGCTCTCCGGAATTTCCTTATTGTCGGTGACGATATTTGCCATCAACTCGTCATCAATCTTCAGTTCATTTCTGCCCTGCTCGAAAGTAATGCCGTAAACCTGCTTTCTTTCGATTTCCGCGGGTACATAATTCTCATCGATCTGAATCACATTGTAATTACCGTTCTTTTTAGCCTTCAGGATGGCCAGCGCCTCATCCGTATAGCCCGGCGCGATCACGCCGTCGGAAACCTCACGCTTGATGATCCGCGCGGTGCATTCGTCGCAGACATCGGACAGCGAAATGAAATCGCCGAATGAAGACATACGGTCCGCGCCTCTGGCTCTTGCATAAGCGCTTGCAAGGGGTGTCAGCTCGCCAAGATCATCCACCCAGTAAATCTTTGCCTCGATCTCAGAGAGCGGAAGACCTACCGCTGCCCCTGCCGGAGATACATGCTTAAAAGAAGTCGCAGCAGGAAGCCCTGTGGCTTTCTTCAGCTCCTTCACAAGCTGCCAGCCGTTAAAGGCATCCAGAAAATTGATATATCCCGGTCTGCCGTTCAATACCGTGATCGGCAGATCCGAACCATCCTCCATAAAAATCCGGGACGGCTTCTGATTGGGATTACAACCATATTTCAGTTCCAGTTCTGTCATTGCTTTTTCCTCGCTTTCAATTATGTAATAGACTGTTATATATCAACTATGTTTGTTCACGATCCTGCTCTCATACTTGCCCGTCTCAATATCTATGAAGCGCACAAATAAAGACACCTTATTCTCTTCGTTCAGATTCTCCCAGAGCAGTTTTGCAAATGCATCAATATCATCTTCATCAAGACCGATCAGCTCCGGCTCCCCTTCAAAGGAAGGCAGCGGATTTCCGTCGCTCATATAAGTATGGATAAAACGTCCTTCTCCGGCTTTCGGATTTTCATACGCAAACGTATAACGATTGCAGGAATCCGGATCACCCTGATTTGACTTCAAAATGGACATGGCATAGTTAAACTTACCGCCGTCGATATGCATGATGCCCGAAATCCTCGGTGTATAGTTCGGCCCATCCGGCTCAAACTCACGAGTGCGGAGCGCCTGCTCAAAAGTCTGCTGATGATCCATCAGTTCATAGATCGTATCCGTCTGATCGCCGTTCGTCACAATCGTCTTAGTCCCGAGAACACGGACCGGTGCATAAATGATCAGACTCGGATCTGTCAGTTTGGAAGGATCGAATGCCTGGGTCCGGATCCCCTCTCCCTCTTCCACAAATACACGGTTGCGGCTGTTCTCACTCCTGCCCATGATAAAATAGGCCGTGACGGCTTTTTTCCCATCCGCACTCCTGCCGATGATAATCCCACGGCCGGGATAAGCATTCTGTGATAATAATGTTGCAATGTTGTTTTTCTGCATGGCGCTCCTCCTTTTTTTGACTCACCTCAAGTCACACCGCCATTATAAACGAAATGCAGGGAATTGGCAAATTCC
>JAEEGL013432125.1_pt1 | contig 14702 bp, 14 predicted proteins | sample 9134231 | NCBI WGS metagenome assembly JAEEGL01 (sample SAMN16246548, study PRJNA631951) | gut metagenome | biome: gut microbiome; feature: rumen; material: fiber-attached | host: Bos | place: Iran: Karaj | collected 2018-10 | reverse complement strand
CATTCATTTCTTTATAAGTTTTCGACCTGGCTTATCATCAGCCTGCATCTACAAAACGATAGCCAACCGGTATCGTATCCTCGCACCTCAAAAGCAGACTGTCCGATCTCCACTCACACATAGGAAAAGCTCCGCCCAATTCCCCGAAGATCCTTATATCAAGCCCCTGGACGGTTCGAACGGCCATATCGTCGAGCCGGATCATCAGCAGCTTGTTTTCTCCCGTCTTTGATTCCCGCGTCTGGACCAGGGCATAATATCCGTCGGGCGACAATTCTGCCCACTGGATATATTGATACGCAGGCTCGGGATCGGTCCTCATAGTGGAAAGATAGTTTATCATTTCCTCCCGCGTCAGCGGTACTGCCTGATTGTCTCCGGTGTGGATTGCCCAATAAGTCTTCCTCCCATCGGAAGGATCCTCGGAAGTGAAGACCTGCAGTGCGATGAGCGCCCCGAGATCTCTGATTCGTATGGCAGAGACCGCATAATCGGAATTCAAAGAATAGTCCATGGTCCAGGGAACCAGGGAATACTCCTCTTCAAGAGCCGCTTCATACTGCCAATCGTCCTTCTGCTGCGAAATAAATACATATCCGTATTCGTTTTTTGAACCGATATCCAACGCCATGAAGCCGTTTCTGGTCTGAACAAGGCTGCGGTCCACCCAATACTCCGTCGAAAAACATTTTTCCGTTTTTCCGTTTTCCAAATCGTACCGGTAGAAGCAGATAGGCATTTTTTCCCCATCTTTTTCTCTTGTCGTATAGTAATAATACCGTCCGTCTTCCGAGAAGCAGGAGGTAAGAATTGTCCCGTACTTTTCTTCGGCAATCCTCGTGTCATATTCCTGAATGCAGAACCACTCCCCGGTGGAGAGATCGATCAGCGTCGGCGACTGATTCTCTGCGAAATATAACACCCGTTCCCAGAAAGAGAGTGCCGCGTATCTTCCGTCAGGAGAATACTGGATCCCTTCCGAACCTATCGATGCTAAAATTTTTCCTGACAAAACCCGGAGCATTTGTTTTCTCGCGGTTCCTTTTTCGCCGCCGCGGGAAAGAGAAGGATACACGATATGATACTCATCATTGTAAAATACACAAAGAGACTCGGCAGCGATAAAACCGGAATTTCCCTTCGGAGAAACGGAAATCACGTAATAATCACCCTCTTCGATAATCCCGCTGACCATCTGCGCGGGATCCTCCGGCTTTTCGATCTGAAAAGCATCCCAGAGTTCGTCGGGAAACGTAAATTTGGAAGCATCCGGATCGATGACGGGAGCTGTTTCTTTCAGGATCAGCCTGTCTTTCTCAAACCTGGCGTCCAGATCGGCATTTCGGTGGTTCCAGGGATCCGCAGGGGTTTGTTCCCCTGAATTTTCGCTTTCCTCCGCACCGGAATCGGGTTTTTGACTGGTTTCACTGGTTTCGGTTTTTCCGGCGGAACTTTCCGCTGTGGAATCTTTCCCGGCCGACGCCTGTTTCTCTTCTCCCGGAGAGGAGAGGGAACTGATCAAAAAATAGGTTCCGGCTCCGAGGACAGCAAGACCGATGACCGCCGCCAGAACAATCAGAGCCGTCTTATTCTTCTTTGTGGCCGGCGCGGGTTTCTTTACTTTCTGAAGAACCGGTTCCGCAGAGGCCGCCTGCTGTGCGCCTGCCAGTTTTGCCCCGCAGTACGGGCAGAACGAACTGTTCTCTTTTACCGGTTTGCCGCAGTTTGTACAAAACATCTTTTTTCCTCCCTGTGTTAGCTGAATCAACCCATCTCATCCAGCGTCAGATCGAAGCTGGGTGCGAATGTCTCCATAAAATACTCCACTTCGGGCAGCTGCATTTTGACGATCTCCTGATAGATGCTCCGCTGCGCCTGCGAAAACTCCTTGTTGCCGCTGCGGGTCTCTTCGACGCACTTCAGATACGCGCAGATCTTGTCTGCCGCCTTCACCAGCCGGTATTCTTCCTCGGTATGATCGGTGATCAGCCTGCGGTAGGTCGGCTGAAGCTCCTCCGGGATCATCTCCAGCAGCTTTTCGTCGGCGATCTTTTCGATCTCCTTATAGGCGTCCTTGATGCGCGGATTGAAATATTTGATCGGGGTGGACAGATCTCCGGTGATCACTTCCGACGTCTCGTGATACGCCGCGATCGCCATAATGTGCTCGGCATTAACCCGTCCGCCGAAAATCTCGTTGCGGATCACCGCCAGCGCGTGGGCAATCATCGCCACCTGCAGACTATGTTCCTGGATGTTCTCTTCCTTGCTGTTATTCATCAGGCCCCAGCGTTTGATGTGCTTCATGCGGGCCATATAGGCGAAAAAATGGTATTTCATGCGAGGATCGTTCCTTTCTCCACCCGGAAAAGGCGGGCGTTCTCCATCTTTTTCAAACTGTCTTCCACACCGGTGCAGGTGATCACCGTCTGTCTTCCTTCAATACTTCTGACGAGCAGCTGCTGTCTCGATTCGTCAAGCTCGCTCATCACATCGTCGAGAAGCAAAATCGGTGGTGTGCCGGTCTCTTTCTCCATCATTTCCACTTCGGCGAGCTTCATGGAAAGCGCTGCCGTTCGTTTCTGTCCCTGCGAACCGTAGATCCTTACGTCGTCTCCGTTGATATCGATCGCAATATCGTCCCGGTGCGGACCCACCGACGTGCTGCCGGTCTTCAGATCCTGCTCCCACCGTTCATCGAGCTTCATAATGATCTCTTCCGGGGTATCCGGAAGATTGGTATCATAGGAAAAAGTGATGTTTTCCGTTCCGCCGCTAAGCCTTGCATGCAGAGGAGGAGCGGTCTCCATCAGCTGCCCGATAAACACGTTTCTTCTCTGTTTCAGCAGAAGAGCCGTCTGCGCGAACTGCTCGTTCAATACCTGCACCAGCGAAAGATCCGGCGGACGGTTCGTTTTTTCTTCACTTTTCAGCAGTTCATTCCGCTGCCTGAGGAGCTTTTGATACTGCTGCAGATAGTACAGATAGACTTTATCTACCTGACAGATCTCCATATCCATGAAGCGGCGGCGCTTGGCAGGCCCTTCCTTGATCAGCGACAGATCTTCCGGCGAAAACAGGACCGTCCGGATACAGCCGAACAGATCGTTGATTTTGGCTGCCGGCATCCGGTTGATGGCTACCGACTTGTTTCCGTTCCTCCGCAGATGGACTTCCACGCTGTCGGTACGGATATTGTCCGCTGCCCGCTGCTTCTCGTTATAATATATGACTTTGATATAGGCGTCGGAGCATCCCATACGCACGCATTCCTTATCGTAAGACGTACGGTGCGAGCGCCCCGTCGACGCGTAACCGATGGCTTCCAGCAGATTGGTCTTTCCCTGCGCATTTTTTCCCACCAAAATATTGACTCCCGGAGAAAGCTCCACCGCGAGCGTCTCATAATTGCGAAAGTCTTTTAATTCGATGGTCTTTATGATCAATCTACCACCTGAATTCGATAAGTTTCTCCGTCCACCGACACTGTATCGTCGTGGCGCAGTTTTTTTCGAACCTCCGTCACTGTTTCGCCGTTCAGAAGAATCCGGCCTTCTTCCACCATAAACTTGGCTTCACCGCCGGTGGAGGCCAGATTCTCCTTCTTCAGCCACTGATTGAGCTTGATGTATTCCCCGGTGATCTCGCTGATATTCATTCTCTTAGTTCAGCCGGATGGGCAGGATGAAATACTTGTAATCTTCGGTATGCGTACCCTGGATGATGCAGGGAGACAGCGAAGACGCGTACAGAATGCAGACCGTCTCGTCATCGATGGCGCGAAGGGCGTCCATATAATAACGGGGATTGAACGCGGTCACCATGCCTTCGCCTTCCAGACGGATCGGCACTTCTTCGTAAGCGCTTCCGGCTTCGGTATTGGAGGTGATCACGATCTTATCCTGGCGGATATCGAACCGTACCGGGCTGTTCTTTCCTTCTTTGGAAATAAGGGCCGCGCGGTCGATGGAATCGAGGAGCGCTTTGGTATTGACGTAAGCGCGGGTGCTGAAGCTCATATTCATATTGCGCTCGTAGTTCAGGAATTCTCCTTCGAGCAGGCGGGAGATCAGCATGGTCTCATCCATCTTGAACAGGATGTGACGTCCGGTAAACGTAACGGTCATCAGATCGTTGTCTTCGGTGGACAGGATCTTGACCAGCTCGTTCAGCGCCTTTCCGGGAACCGTCATCTTGAACGATTTTTCACCGGAGATATCGGTGCGCTGCATGGAGATGCGGAATCCGTCGACCGCCACGATGTACATATATCCGTCGCGGACATCCACCAGTTCACCCGTAAGGATCGGGCGGCCGGTATCCTCCTGCGCGATGGAGAAGATGGTCTTCTGCACCATCTGGCGGAATTCGTTCTGCGGCAGCACCATCTGGTTGTCGCTCTTGACTTCGGGAAGCAGCGGGAATTCGCGCCCTTTCTGCCCGGGAATGTTGAATTTCGACTTTCCGCTTTCGATCGTGATATTGTCGTTATCATCGGAAGTGATGATGACGTCTTCTTCCGGAAGACGGCGGATGATTTCTCCGAAGATCTTGGCGTTGACCGCAACGCTTCCTTCTTCCTTGACCGCGGCTTCCGATTTGCAGAAGATGCCGAGCTCAAGATCGTTTCCAGTAAGTGAGAATTCGCCGTCCTGCGCCTTCAGCAGAATGCACTGCAGAATGGGCATCGTCGTTTTCTGCGAAACGGCGCGGCTGACGGTGGAAGCGCTTTTTAAAAGAGAAGTTTTACTGCAAATGATTTTCATGATGATCCTCCTGAATGGATTTTGTTGGTTGATGTATGAAAAACGGCCCGGCCGTATAGACGTAATAGGATATGATTATTAAATAGTAATAGTAATAGTAGGGACGGTGTAAATGTGGAAAAGTCTGATTTTCGGCTTGTTTAAGCCAAAATCTGCGACTGAAAAGTGGTGGAGAAACATCAGTTTTATCCGAAGATATCCACCTTTGTCCCCAATGGACCATGGAGAAAAGGGAAACATCATTCTCCGGTGAGCCTGCGTTCGATGTCGTTTAAGGAACGAAGCAGGGTATCATGGTGGATACTGTGGATATTTTTGATCTCTTCGGAGATCTTATCCGCACCGTACATGATCGTGGAGTGATCGCGGCCGCCGAGGGCTGCGCCGATCGAATCGAGCGAATCGGTGGTCAGCTTCCGGCAAAGGTACATGGCGACCTGCCTGGGATAGGCGATGTTCTGCGGTTTTTTCTTGGAAAGGATATCGTCCCGGGTGATCTCGTAATGCTCGCAGACGGCGTCGATGATACGGTGGCAGGAGATCGTGTTTTTCTTCTCCATTCCGGAGAAATCCTTCAGCGCTTTAGTCGCGATATCGATCGTGATGCGCGTGTTCGGAGAAAGAAGGCGGCAGTAGGCGTCGACCCGGGTCAGCGCGCCTTCCAGATCACGGATGTTGGAGCTGATATGGTCGGCGATGAAATACAGCACTTCCATATCGACGTCCATATGATTCTGTTCCGCTTTCTTCATTAATATAGCGACGCGGGTCTCGTAGTCGGGAGACTGGATATCCACCGTCAGGCCCCATTTGAACCGGGAGCGGATGCGCTCGGCAAGATGTTCGATATTTTCGGGCGGACGGTCGGAGCAGATGACGATCTGCTTGTTATTATTATATAAGGTATTGAAGGTGTGGAAAAATTCGTCCTGCGTGGCTTCCTTTTTGCTCAGAAACTGGATATCGTCGATCAGAAGAACGTCGATCTTGCGGTATTTTTCGCGGAACGCTTCGCTGCCGGGGCCCATCGAGTGGATGAGTTCGTTCATAAAGGTTTCGGAAGGTACGTACAGGACCGATTTTTCGGGATCGTTCTGCAGAACGTGGCGGCCGATGGCGTGCAGCAGGTGCGTTTTGCCAAGGCCGGACGCGCCCCAGATGAACAGCGGGTTGTACGTGGTGCCGGGAAAATCGGCGACCGCGAGGCAGGAATGATACGCGAGACGGTTGTGTCCGCCTTCGACGAAGGATTCAAACGTGAATTTGGAATTGAGCCCCGCGCGGGCAAGCGCCTGTTCGAAGGCCAGATTGCGGGTTTCCGCCGGCGTGGTGGTGGAAACGGTTTCTCCGGGGCCGATCACCCGGAACGTCATGTTGCGGTAATCCAGGATGGAGAGGCAGTTCTGGATCTTGTCGGCAAATTTGGAAGCGACCAGATCTTTGGCGAGCGGATTATCGGAGGAGAGCACCAAAACCTGACCGTCGCCTTCGGTGAGAAGATCGACAGCTTTCATGTCCTTGAACCAGGCGTCGTAGGTGACCGGCATCAGGTCTTTCTGCAAGAGCTGCCGTACCTCGGAAAAAACGGATTCAGCATCCATGGGACTACCTCCTATACGGAAAATGTGGATAACGTTATCCACAATGAATATTGCTAAAAAGGGGCAAAACAGGGTTGAACGCAGCATTTCCACAGAGTAATCCACCAAGTTTTCCACAATCGGTGGATAAATTTTCCATTTCAGAAATATTCAGGATAGATTGTAACACATTTTATCCACAGAGTGCAATACAGTGATTGACATTTCTTCAAAAAAAAAGTATGATTATTATACTAGGTGAGTGGGGCTGTACGGCAATTCACCCGGATTTATTCCCAGGGAGGACAATATGATACTGAAACGAGTGACCGATCCGGCGTTTCACCGGTACGGCAAGGTTATGGAAGGGTACGATTTTACGGAACTTTTAAAGAAGCTGGAGGAAGTATCTCCCTGTCCCGAAGGCAGGACAGTATACGTTGCGTCCGACGCGGCTCTGGAAGCGCTTCCCGTGTTCGAAGAGCTGAAGAACAAGGCTTACGGCGGTATGCCGATCCAGATCGGCTACTGCAACGGTGAGAATTACAAGCTGAACTGCCTGGAGTATCACCGCGATTCCGAGATCAACGTCGCCGTGAACGACGCGATCCTGATCCTCGGCCGCATGGAGGATATCACAGACGGCAAACTCGACACCTCTAAAGCCGAAGCGTTCCTGCTGCCGGCCGGCATGGGAGCCGAAGTCTACGCCACGTCGCTGCACTACGCGCCGGCCTGCGCGCCCGGCGAAAACGGATTTCGCGTGATCGTCGTGCTGCCGCGCGGCACCAATACCGAAATGCCGGAATTCGTCCCCGGCTGTCTGGAGGATCAGTGGATGACCGCCCGCAACAAATGGCTGCTGGCGCATCCCGAAGCGAAGGAAGCGGCGAAGGGAGCCTACGTCGGCCTCACCGGCAAAAACCTCGACGTCCGCGAAGATCTGGAGTAAACGGCATACCGCTTTACGCGGGTGTGCAGAAATAAGAGAAAAATCATCAACAGGAGGATCACTATGATCAACGTACCGGAAGTCAAGTTAGGCCTGATCGCGGTCAGCCGCGACTGTTTCCCCATCACGCTGTCCGAAATGCGCCGCGCCAACATCAAGAAGGCGTACAAAGGCGAGCTGTATGAGTGCCCCGTTACGGTCGAGAGCGAAAAGGATATGCTCAAGGCCGTAGCAGACGTCAAAGAAAAAGAGTGCAATGCCCTGGTCGTGTTCCTGGGCAACTTCGGTCCCGAGACCCCCGAGACCCTGATCGCCAAAGAGTTTGACGGCCCCTGTATGTTCGTGGCGGCTGCCGAAGGCGACGGCGATATGATCAACGGACGCGGCGACGCCTACTGCGGTATGCTGAACTGCTCCTACAACCTCGGAATGCGTCACCTGAAGGGCTACATCCCCGAGTATCCCGTCGGAACGGCTGACGATATCGCCAAAATGATCGGCGACTTCGTGCCGGTTGCCCGCGCGATCATCGGCCTGAAGAACCTGAAGATCATCACCTTCGGACCCCGTCCGCAGGACTTCTTCGCCTGCAACGCCCCCATCAAGGGCCTGTACGAGCTGGGTGTGGAGATCGAGGAAAATTCCGAGCTCGATCTGCTGGTCTCCTACAAAGAACATGAGAACGATCCCCGCATTCCGGAGCTGTGCAGGGAAATGGCCGCCGAGATGGGCGAAGGCCGCTACTATGAGGAGCTGAATGCCCGCATGGCGCAGTTCGAGCTCACGCTGGTCGACTGGGCCGAGGCCCACAAGGGCGCCCGCAAATTCGTGGCGTTCGCCGACAAGTGCTGGCCCGCGTTCCCGAGCCAGTTCGGATTCGAGCCCTGCTATGTGAACTCCCGTCTGGCAAGCCGCGGGATCCCGGTATCCTGCGAAGTCGATATCTACGGCGCGCTTTCCGAGTACATCGGCGCCTGCGTCTCCGAGGACGCGGTCACGTTGCTCGACATCAACAACTCCGTGCCTCAGTACATCTACGATGAGGACATCAAGGGCAAGTACGATTACAAGCTGACCGACACCTTCATGGGCTTCCACTGCGGCAACACGCCCGAGTGCAAGATGTGCGACGCCCGCGCGATCAAGTATCAGCTGATCCAGCACCGTCTGCTCGAACCCGAAGGCAGCGATCCCGATTTCACCCGCGGTACGCTGGAAGGCGACATCGCTCCCGGCGAGATCACCTTCTACCGTCTGCAGTGCGACAGCGAAGGCGTTCTGAGAGCCTACATCGCGGAAGGCGAAGTTCTTCCCGTGGCGACCCGTTCGTTCGGCGGCATCGGCGTGTTCGCGATCTCCGAAATGGGACGTTTCTACCGCCATGTGCTGATCGAGAAGAGATATCCGCATCACGGCGCGGTGGCGTTCGGCCACTACGGCAAGGCTCTGTTCAGCCTGTTTAAGTACCTGGGCGTGAAGGACGTTGCGTTCAATCAGCCCAAGGGAATGCTTTACCCCACGGAAAATCCGTTCGCGTAATGGATAATATCATTAAAATCGATCAGAACGGCAGCGGCGACTATACTTCCATAGCCGCCGCTGTTCGTGCATTACCGGAGGGAGACGAGCGGGTGATCCTGCGGATCGCTCCCGGTACGTATCGGGAAAAGATACTGCTCGCGCGTCCGAACGTGACGTTTCTGGGCGAGAAGGCCGAGGACACGGTGATCGTGTGGGGCGACGGCTCCAAAACGCTCCTGCCGAACGGCGAGATGATGCGCACGCCGGAGACCTTTACCGTCCGTGTGACGGGCGACGGTTTCCAGGCGGAGAACATTACGTTCCAGAACGATTTCGGTCTGGGAGAGAATGAAGGTCCGCACTGCGGGCAGGCCATCGCGGCCTCGTTCGACGCAGACCGTGTGAGCGTGCGGCACTGCCGCTTCCTGGGCTCGCAGGATACCTTGTTTGTCGGAACGCCCGGGTTCGGGCACCGGCAGTATTACCGCGACTGCTACATCCTGGGCGACGTCGATTTCATCTACGGCGGCGGCAACATCGTGTTCGAGCACTGCGTGATCGAATCGCTCGACCGGGGCAACATGTTCACGGTGGAAGACGTGGAAGGCACCTTCAACGGGTATCTGACGGCCGACGGCTCCACCCCGGAAGAGATCGGCATGGTGCTCCGCGAGTGCGAGCTTATCAGCACGGCCGCTCCCGGTTCGGTCTATCTGGGCCGTCCCTGGAAAGATTACGGAGCGACCACCTTTATCAACTGCAAAATGGGCGCGCATATCCATCCCGCGGGGTGGGCGAAGTGGCGCCGCGAGAAGCATCACGAGACCTGCCGCTACGCGGAATACGGCTCCACCGGGCCGGGCGCGAGCCCCGATACCCGCTGCAGCTTCAGCCGCCAGCTTACCTTTGCCGAGATGCTGCAGTATTCGGTGAACAAGGTGCTCGGCGGGGAAGACGGCTGGGATCCGCGGTACTGAAATACCGGCCATGCGGGCCGGGTCTTGTATGAGGCAGTTATGATCTACGAAAATATGCAATTCCACAACGTTGCCGCGCTGGAAGACCGTCTGGGCGGCAAGGTGCTGCAGCGGTTCCCGAAGGAGGTCCGGCACGGTCTTGGCTACCAGGACCACGACCGGGGCCGCTTTTACGCGCAGATGCCGGTCGGCTGCGAGATCCGCTTCGTCACCGGCGCGCACTTTTTCCGGGTCTCTCTGATGGCCTATGAGCACGATACGCGGATGTTCGTGTACCGGGGCGATTTTCTGATGCACGTGCTGGACCTTCCGGCGGGGGTGGTGAAGACCTTCCATCTGGAGGAGCCTCCGCGTTTCCGCGACGTCGAGCCCGAAATGCTCTCCGGGCACCGGTTTTCTTCCGACGTGTGGCGTCTGGTGATGGATAAGGATGCCGCCGTCATCTGGTACGAAGCCGATTTTGTGGGGCACGAGGTGCGTCCGCCGCGTCCGGAGGAACTGCCGAAAGTGCAGTGGATGGCCTACGGGTCTTCCATTACGTTCGGCGGAGAGGCGCATCTCGCGATCAACGCCTACGCTTACCGCACCGCGAGGCTCTTGGGCTGGGAGCTGCACAATAAAGCCATCGCGGGGAGCTGCTTCTGCGATCCGTCCGCAGTGGAATTTATGGCGGAGCTGGCGCCGCGGATGGATATCATCACGCTGGAGCTCGGCATCAATATGATCCACCGCTTCCCGGAGGAGATTTTCAGGGAGCGCGCCTATCACCTGATCGGGAGGCTGCGTGAAGCGTCGCCGCGAACGAAGATCGTGGTGATCACGCCGTTTTGCGCCGGCGAAGGGTGCAGGAAGGATCATACCCACGTCCTTTACACCCGGTACCATAACTATACATCGATCCTGAAAGATTATCCGGATCCGGCCGTGACCGTGATCGACGGCCGCACGATCCTCGATGATTTCGCCGGGCTGTCGGCCGATCTGGTGCATCCGTCGGATGAAGGGCATATGATCATGGCGTACCGGCTTTCGGAGAAGCTGAAGGAGATCGTTAAACTGTAATTTAGCAAGAAAAAGGGGAGGCCGCTTCGTCAGGAAGCGCCTCCCTGTTTGTTTGACTTCGCAACTCCCTCGTATTATCGATTGACGAAACGCCGGTTTTATTGTACAATCAGACACGATCAAAGATGGTTTTGCAAAAGCTTGTCATAAAGGAACTGCATACAGACGTTACAGAGGAGGGCCCGTCAATGGAAATCACGCAGGCGAAACCGATTGCCGACAGAATTCGGCAGAATATGGAGAAGATCTATAAAAACAACTATTCTATAATACAAGGAGTACAAGGAGAATAATCATGAGAAAAATAAGAGGTATAGTTATTCTTTGGCTTTTATTATATTTATGTGGTTGTTCCAATAAAGAATATGTAAGGATTGGAGAAAGCACAGCGAAAATGTCGCTTGAAAAACGGTATTCAATGGAAACTGCAGTTCAGGAAGCAGATCTTATCGCAGTGCTGGAGGTTGAAGAAAGGTTAGAAGAAGATTTAAATGAGGATACTACCTATTTTCGTTGTTCCTTACAAAATGTTATAGTAGGAAACATACAAGAATCAACTATCGTTCTAAAGCAAGAAGGGTCTTCAAAAATGACATATCAGGATTTTCCGATGTTTGGAATCCATAACAGAGTCCTCGTTTTTTTAAAGGAGGCCTCTAACGGGAAGCATTCAGCGTATTACTGGATGCTTGGAGCAAACACAACGCTATTCGATGTCGTGGAGACCAACAAACAGTGGTATGCTGTCGATAGAACGGGTACATTATCGGAAATGATGAGTAAGAATATACCTATTGTTTCTGACAAGGAGATAATTAATGACGTAATATATGATTTAAAGAAGCAGGATTCGATATGGAATGACAATAGAATAGATTATAATTATCACGTTATTTATGACCTGGAGACACTGATCAATTACATACAGGAGTGAAGAAAATGGATATAAACCAGCGAAATAAACACTGGCTTAAAACAGCGCTGATCGGAGTATTGTATTTTATTACAGCCGTTTCTGCACAGGCACACTCTTCTTCGCAAAGTGGGATTTTAAGAACATATTATGATTCCCATGCAATAACAACTTATATTGGTGGGGAAGATGTAGGCTGGGGAATAGATGAATCTGCACATACAAATGGGGCATATGTTTATTATACATTCGATAATGATGTAACAAGCACCTATAAAACAATGGCGAGAGCTGCGGCAGAAAAATGGGCAGATTATTTTTCTATTATCGAGAGCAATTCATCAGCAATTGGAACAATAAAGCTGGTCTATAGAACAGATGTAAGCTGGGTTGCGCGTTTTTGCAATTACTCAGCGAATAGCGCCGGGCATCTGTTATCTTGGGAGATTCAACTAAATACCGCTAAATCGATTTCTTCAACAACAATTGCACATGAGTTTGGCCATGTTTTGGGTTTAAATGATTTATATTCTATAAGCAATCAAAACAGATTAATGTATGGATATGAAAATCGAACCGTTACAAGCCCAACATTAAAGGACAACTGGGGGGCGAGGGTGATAACGGGCGAACATACTACGCACGTATGGGGAGAATACCAATTTGCAGGAGGCGGAAAGCATACACGTATATGTCAATCCTGTGGTGGCTATAAGGTATATGAGTATTGTACATATAATGCACTAGGCTTCTGCGTACTATGTGGCGAAGATGGCTAAGTTTGATACATATAGAAGCTCGTCATAGAGGTAATGCGCAACGAGTTCGGATAATAAGTATACTGTAAAGATATTAATTGTTTCCTGCAACAAAGATAACTGCTCACAGAAAGCAGCAGAAAAAAGGAGGGCACGTCAATGGAAATCACACAGGTGAAACCGATCGCCGACAAAATCCGTCAGAATATGGAGAAGGTGATCGTCGGGAAAAGCGAAGTGATCGAGCTGGTTCTCGCGGCGGTACTCGCCGGAGGCCACGTGCTTCTGGAGGACGTTCCGGGCACCGGCAAGACGATGCTCGCCAAATCGCTGGCGAAGTCCATCGATATCAAATTCAAGCGCATCCAGTTCACGCCCGATCTGCTGCCGTCCGACCTGATCGGCATCAATTATTATAACCAGAAGAAGGGCGATTTCGAGTTCCGGCAGGGAGCGCTGTTCACCAACATCCTTCTGGCCGACGAGATCAACCGTGCCACTCCGCGCACGCAGTCGAGCCTGCTCGAGAGCATGGAGGAGAAGCAGATCACCGTCGATGGCACGACCTATTCGCTCGATCAGCCGTTCTTCGTGATTGCCACGCAGAACCCGGTGGAGACGGCGGGCACCTTCCCGCTGCCGGAGGCGCAGCTCGACCGTTTCCTGATGCAGCTCTCCATGGGCTATACCGATAAAGAGGGCGCGCTCGCCATCCTGAACCGGTTCGTGGCCGGCGCCCCCGATCAGGAGATCGGAGCCGTGTGCACCCGCGAAGAGCTCCTCGAGATGCGCGAGGCCGTGAAGCAGGTGTATGTGCATCCCGATATCGCCTCGTATACCGTGGACATCGTGGAAGCCACCCGCAACCGCGACGACGTGGCGCTCGGCGTCAGCCCCCGCGGAAACTTAAGTTTTGTAAAAGCCGCGCAGGCGCTCGCCGCCATCCGCGGCCGGAACTTCGTGAGCCCGCAGGACGTCAAGGACCTCGCGAAGCCCGTGCTGGGGCACCGCCTCATCCTGACGACCGGCATGCGCAACCGCTCCACGCAGATCGAAAGCATCGTCCGGTCCATTCTGGAATCCATCCCCGCTCCCACCGAGAACTGGAAGACCGACTAAACAGAAAGAAGGCCCTATATGCCGATCATCATCGTTTTAGGCGTTATCGGGCTGCTGTATTTTCTGCAGGATCGCATCTACCGGCGGTTTTGGGACAAAAATCTGCACGCCGAGGTGGATTTCACCGACCAGTACATCCATGAAGGACAGTCGACGGAGCTCTCCGAGACGCTGTCGAACGGCAAGGTCCTTCCGCTCCCCTGGGTGTACGTGAAGTTCCGCATCGACCGCAACGGCAAAGCCGAGCATTACCGCAGCGATCTTTTCAGTATCCGGTTCTTTCAGCAGATCCGCAGGCGCATTCCGTATCAGCCGCAGGCCCGGGGCATCTATACCATCCGGGGCATCGATCTGATCAGCAACAATCTGCTGATCACCAATAAATTCGTCAAAATGATCCCCGATCGTACGCAGCTGTACGTGTATCCCCGTATGGTCCCGTACGATGAGTTTCAGGTACCTTTTCAGCGGATGATGGGCGATATCGTCACCCGCAGGTTTATGATCGAGGATCCGTACATGTTCCGCGGCATCCGCGACTACCAGCCGCACGACAGTTTAAAATCCATCAATTTCAAGGCCAGCGCGCGCGCCGGGAAATGGCTCGTCAATCAGTTCGACTACACCATCTCCCAGCGGGTGGTTCTTTTGCTGGATATGGACCGCGTGAACCGCTACTACGATCCCCGCCTGTATGAATATTCGATCCGGCTGGCCGTGTCGCTCGCGGAGGCGTTCGACCGCGAGGGCGTGCCGCTCTCCCTTATCTCCAACGGGCTGGACGTGCTGACGAACGAGCCCATCACGGTGGAGGAAGGCGCCGGAAGCGGCCATCTGCACACGATCTTCCAGAGCCTCACCCGTATGGACGTCTCTCTTGACGTGGAGGATTTCGTACCGCACCTGCAGGCGGCCGCCGAGGATCCCGATCCCGACAATATGTATCTTCTGATCGCCCCGTATTTCGGCAAAACAACGGTCGAGGCGTATCAGACGCTTACCGAATCGCATCCCGAAACGCAGTGGATCCTGCCGGTCACGCTGGCGGATCTGT
>JAEEGL011371042.1_pt1 | contig 14702 bp, 7 predicted proteins | sample 9134231 | NCBI WGS metagenome assembly JAEEGL01 (sample SAMN16246548, study PRJNA631951) | gut metagenome | biome: gut microbiome; feature: rumen; material: fiber-attached | host: Bos | place: Iran: Karaj | collected 2018-10 | reverse complement strand
TGCGATGTAGAGCGACTGATAAACGATCCTTTGGAGAAGAAAGGCTTGGGAATCTCCTATCAAAGATCCCGTTCATTCAGCACCTTGGAGACAGCCTTTCCGCTCTATGCCGACCATCATGCCGAAGTGTCAAAAAAGCTAGTCGAGATGGGAGAGGGCACATTATTGATAGATTGCCACAGCTTCACCAGCATGCCAAATCTCCTGAACTCCAATCCACCAGATATAGATATCTGTATCGGCTATAACGATGACGAAACCTGTCCCGATAAAGTAGTCATCGGCAACACTGTTCAATATTTCAGATCAATGGGATACAAAGTTGGCATCAACGAACCTTTCTCCAATAGCAAGACCTTCGCCGTTCCTGTGAAATACCACTCCGTGATGATCGAAGTGAACAAACGCCTGTATATGGACGAGCAGACGCTCGAGAAAACCGAAGGATTTGAGAAGCTGAGAGAGGAGATTAATAAACTATATCAATTGCTGATGATTGGATAAATATGAGTGAATAAAACAAAGTTGATACATTGTAATTATATTTCCATTCAAAATGCCGTTACTATAATTTGATAATTCAGAACAAACTTATAACTTTGTAGACAATAAGAAGTAACGATATTGCGAACAATGAGTTCGTAATCTTGATTTGTCTTAGCAAACTAAAAGATATGTATATAATTTTTCTTTTGCATTAGGTTATTAAACAATTGATTATGAAAAACGAATTTATAGAATTGCTAAGTTCTACTCAGAGAAGAGGAGTAGATAATGTAATAAAGAAACTGGATATAGCAGGTTTCTTCAATGCACCTGCATCTGTAAACCGCCATCTGAATGCACCTGGAGGTCTGTTGGAGCACTCATTGAATGTATGCAAGGTGGCATTGAAGCTCTGGGAGGTTATGAAGGAGATGAAGCCAGGATTGGAAGAACGGGTGCCAAGAGAGAGCGTCATCATCGCCTCACTGCTGCATGACGTTTGCAAGTCTAACATCTATAAAATTGCCCAGAAATGGCGCAAGAATGATCAAGGACAATGGGAGACTTACAACACCTATGAAGTGGACTATTCTCGTTTGCCTTTGGGACATGGGGAAAAGTCGGTCATCATCTTGCTGCGTTTAGGACTGGAACTGACCAATGAAGAGATTGTGGCCATCCGTTGGCACATGGGAGCTTGGGATCTGGCTTTCCAGAGCTACGAGATGAAAAACAACATTTCAGAGGCTGGTGAGAGATTCCCACTACTTTCTATCATTCAGGCAGCAGATGGACTATCTACACATCTGTTGGAAGTAAAAGATTAGTGAGCAGAAATACAGAAGCTTATAGTGATGGTGAAAAGTGTAAAGGATTAATTTCTAACATTTTATTACTATAAAAGATTTCTAGTTGCCGAAGGATTTCTCCAAACACTAGTGAGTTTGAATAATAATGATTATTAACCAAATATATTTTGTTTAAAAATGGAAAATAAGGAGTTAAATTACCAGTTGGTCGTAAAAACCGACCTATTAAAATGTAAATACAATATTGGAGAAAGTATTTCTCATAAAGAATATGGTGAAGGGAAAATCTGTTCCGTTGAAACAAAAAAAAGGGGTTCTCAGTATTCTACAATTTATGGAGTAGCATTTAAAAAGAGTGGGTATATAAATATAAAAGAAGAAGAATTGGAAGATTTATGATATTAGGCTCTCATTCATAATCACCTAATTTAGTAATCGATATGGTGCTTCTGACGTATTATATGAAATGGATTGAGCCTATAATTTAAGTGTGAAGTAATAATTATGAGTGATAATTTAGACAACATATCACCAACAGGTTTTGATAATCTTGACGAAGACCTCATTGAACTTCAAGTAGGTCATATAGTAAAGGGTATTGTTGTTTCTAGTACACATCATTTTACTGTGGTTAAGGTAGGTGAACTTAAATGTATTCTACCTGCATCAGAGATAGATTTTCGTAAAAAGTCTTCAGTTTTGGCAGTTGGGACAGAGGTTGAAGCTGTGGTTATTAAAATAACTGTCAATAACGGGGTGATGCTTAGTGTCAAAAGGGCGAAGAAAGATCCATGGGAAACTATAGATGAACTTTATAGAGTTGGACAACGAATACCAGTTAATATAGTTAACATCACCGATTACGGTGCTTTTGCAGAAACCTCAGATGGTATTGTGGGGTTAATTCATGAGAGCGATCTTACGTATAATAAAAGATTAAAGCCTAAAGACGTGGTTTCTATTGACCAATCGCTTGAAGTTGAAATAATTGATATTAATAAAGAACATAAAAAATTAGGCTTGTCTTTAAAAAAATGCTTAGAAGATCCATGGGAACATGTGCCACAGAATTATTATGTAGGCCAGAGAATTACTGGCTTTGTCAAAGAAGTGAAAGATTATGGGGCATTCGTAGAATTAGAGCCAGGAGTAGATGCTTTACTTCATAAGACAGAAATGGGACTTGGAAAAACGGATAAAGCAAAGCAATATGTTTCAATCGGAGATAAATTAGATTTGGAAATATCATTTATCGATATAGAAAATAAAAGGATATCATTAAAATGTGATTTTTCTTTTGAAAAAAGAGATTAAATTATTCAGATACTAATGAGCAAAAAATATTATATTCCTTCAAGAAATCTCATAGGAAAGCTGTCAGGCGTACAGCTTGACTTATCAAATGTACCAGATTTTCCCTTTAAGAAAAAAAGAAAGATTTCTGATGATAGGGTTATGGGGTTTATTTATTCTCTCATTGAAGGAAAAGATTTTGGCTTTATTGTAATGAATGGACTTGGTCTTAATTTGTCCCCTGGTGTTAATGATTTTCAGCAAATTTTTTTCCATATTTCAGATTGTGAGGATAATGATCTCTCTAATGGAGATTGTGTAACTTTCGCTATCGCAGAAGGGATGGATGGTAAAACTAAGGCTGTTAGTGTAAGAAAACTACAAATTACTCATGAGGATTATATAAATGGGAAAAGGTATAATGGTCCTTATTCACGTATTATAGGAACGGGAAAGCAAGGGTATCTATACAAAGATTATCAGAAAACAATTCATGATCTGTTTTTTTCTACAGATGAAGGCAAAAACATTGTCTTACAAGATATTTTAGGTGAGCTGGAAGGGCATGATACTGATACATTGTCTATTATAGCATCTGCGCAGAAAAGAGACAAAAGAATTGAAGGTTTACTCAAACAAGCAACAAATATTATTAAATCAAAAGAAGAGACTAAATTACTTGCTCCATTTTATAAAAAACTATTATCTGATTCTTTAAAAAACTATTCTATTTATAATTTTCAGGAATCTATCAATTCGCTTGGGATAGACTATTGTAGAAAAATATTTATAGAATTTGTTAATGAGACAATTATCAAAGATAAACAGCAGTGTTCTGATTTTATAGATAAAATTTCAAATGAATTACTGCTAAGCATTGTTTCTTCTAAGGATGCTTACCCTAATACAGTGATAAGATGGTATCTTGCTAGGCGTTTTCATAATATACAATGGCTAAAACATGCAAGCATTGTTTCGGAATTAAATACCTCTACAGACTTAGCGAAAACCATTTTCATTACGATGAAAAATGTTTCAACTATAGACAAAGAGGCTTCTGATGAATTTGCCGATTATATTGCTTCAAGTAGCATTTCTTCTGACACATTGAAATGGAATATATTTTTGAGGACGTGGAATATTTCTTGTTATCGTCAAATAAAGGATAAACAGCGCCAACTTGAGTCTCTTCATGAATCATCGCCGACAATCATCAAAGATTTTTTGTCAAAAGTTGATGATCTGATTGAAATAGATAACACTGAAGAGGAAGAACTTGGTGATGAATATAATGATAAAGTAAACAAGGAAATTCATAAAACGCTGGAATGGATTGGTTATAAGACTATAGCCACGGGTATCGATCAAATGATTGATGACGAACAATATCAGTTTATTAATCAAATACCCGAAGATATAGCTATTAGCATTGTGTTTGATTATTTTAAAGGAACAAATTTATATAAAACATATATAGGTGAAAAATGGGATATTTGTAAAGCAGAGGTTCCTTATGTGGTATTTGACTTAGAAGCAGATGGAGATAATATTAATGAATTCGCTTATTTAAAGGAGAACAATATTCGTAGTTTTGAGGGTGAGGAACAACTGAAATCTTTAGGGAGAGTCTTACAAAGGACCCCTATTGTTGTAGGGCATAATATAAAGCAGTGGGATCTTCCCATTTTGGATAGGAAAGGATTTTCTACAGAATCATTTATTTGGGATACCTTAGAAATTGAGATCCTATTAAATCCATGTCGCTATGCTTATTCTCTTTTTACCAAACATAAAGCGGAAGATGATACTCTATTAGAAGATAGACTATTTTGGAACCAACTTTATCGTCTGTCATTGAAGCCTGAACTGTGTGATGAGATAAAGGATTTTCTGCCTAAGGAGATAAAATCAATTATTCAATCGATAAAAAAGCCACATTTTGCTGAATATTTTAATAATTCTGCTACCGAAGTAGAACATTTCTTTCAGGAGCTTATTCCACTTGCAAATGATATAGAAAAGAAACTTGAGGACATCTCTAATATAAAATTAGATGAACCAACTCTTCTTGTTGCACCAAAAGATTTGTGGCCAAGAATCGCACAGCACGTTCCTGTTAAGTTCCCTTGTAATCTTGATAATAAAGAACTCAAGATTGTTGATCAAAAGAAATTGTTCGAGCAACCATTAGATAATCCACTTTGGGATGCTGTTCTTCACAGATTTTGCAAAGTTTCAGTTACACCAATTGTTGCAAATATTGCTCAATATTTACGCGTAGTAGATACTGCCGGAGATAAAATTTCATTTTCTGATGAACTGCTTACAGATTATCTTTCTGAAGCGAATAGCCACATTGATTGTATAGATATAGATGGATTTGAAGATAGACAAATATGGTCAAATGATTATCGGCATATTTATATAATTGGTTCAGAACTTCAAGATAGAATTCATAAATGTAAGTATGAGAAAGAATGGTCTTTCTTAGAATTAATGGACCTGAAATGTAAACTGCCGCTTACTATGGCTTCAACCAACATTGCTTGTCTTGAAAAAGATGATATTGAAAAACTTGGGATTGAGACAACAAATCTTACAGCTAATGTATGGGCAGAACGTTTGTGGAATGGAAAATTTGCAATTTATCATAATTACAGATATAAAGTATATCGTGATAAGTTCCTTTCTCATTTTAACGTAAATGCACAGGAGGTTAAATGGACCTTGGATGGAGAACGGGGTGATTTACATGATATTATTCAAGTTCGAACAAAGCAGGATACATCATTTAATTCTGCTTTAATGCGCGTTAATCCTTCTTCTACCTCTAGAAAGAAATATTGGGTTTATCAAATGGCTTTACTAAAACAAGTACATTCTCAGAATCCAAAGCTTCCTATTGTTTATGTGGTTAATAATCTAGATGAATATGATTCTTTATGCGCCTATGCACGCCAAAGTGGTTTCTACGTTCCTGATGAAGGTACAGGTTTTAGAAAATTAGAATATATTGGCAGCCGTTCACATGGTATGACAATTATCAGCAAAGATAGATTCTTGAATGATGTTGGCTCTTATCGTACAGATAAGGCATTCTGCTATGTATGGGACAATATGGATATTGACCGATACAAGATTATGTGGGATTCATTACCTTTTGAGGGTGACTATAATGACAATAATGAGGATGAAGCAGATGAAAAGTATAAGACTACTACTGCGCGACAATGTATTATAGCTGCTTGGCCGATATTTGAACATTACCAGTCAATGGTAATGGCAAATAACAAAAATACAAAATTCTATGTTTTCGATCCGTATTTTGATGATTATACAGGCCTTGAAAAGATATGCAATGCTTCAGTAGTGAACTATGAACTTTGGAAAAGTGAAGAAGAATACGAAAACGACCTGTTAAGTATAGATGAACTATTTAAAGATACTAATTTTACTGAAGAAAAGATTGATACAGAGAAAGCAAAAGAATTCATTAGCCATCATTTCATTAAAGGAAAAGATTGGTATAAAGAGCAAATCCCAATACTAGAGCATATGCTTGAAAGACGAGGGGATTGTATTATTTCAATGCCAACAGGTGGAGGAAAGTCAGTATTATTCCAAGGACCTTCTATTTATAGAGCAATGTTCTCACATCGCTTAACTCTTGTGGTAACACCGCTCCGTGCACTGATGCAGGATCAAGTTGAGGGTTTACAAGCCAATGGATTTGTTAATAATGTTGACTATTTAAGTGGCGATCGATTGTTTGCAGAAACACAATCTATTTATAGGCGCATAAAAAGTGGAGAAATTGCTTTGCTATACATAACACCTGAAAGATTTAGGGTCCGCTCATTTATAAATGTTCTTGAACAGCGTTTACATATAGATGGTGGACTTGAGTATATTGTATTTGACGAAGCTCACTGTATCTCCCAATGGGGCCAAGATTTTCGCCCTGATTATCGGAATGCTATCCAAAAATGTGTGGATTTAAAAGGAGTCTATGATATAAAGATAGCTCTTTTTTCGGCTACTGTTACTTCTCAAGTAGAGAGTGATATCCGGAGGTTCTTCAATGATAAGGATGGTAATCCTATTTATGAAATAACTAAACTGGGCGAAAGTCCTAATCCTGTTAGAGATCATATCTCAATATCTTTTGCGCTAGATGGAAAAAAGCAGAGAAGCCAGCAAGGTAATGATACCTCTTCAAGAATTAATACTATAGCACAATATATTCTAGATAATAATATAAACTTCGACAAGAGCTGTATGTTAATTTTCTGCCGAACACATAATGATTGTGTTTCTACAGCAGAAGAACTGAATACCTTATGCTCAAAAGAAGAACATAAAAATGATGTTTTGGGCGAGTGTTGTGAACATATAGATTTTTACCATGCCGGGCTGGATGCAACGCAACGAAATGACAAATATAGGCAATTCAAGAACGATCCAGAAGATAATATTCCAGAGAGTGAGCGTATCAAAATATTATGCACTACTAAAGCATTTGGAATGGGTATGGACATACCTAATGTGCATTATTTAGTTCATTATAGCCCACCATCTGTATTGGAAGATTACCTGCAAGAAGTAGGTCGTGCAGGGCGAGACAAGAATAAATATGATGAGGTGTTCAAGGGGGGTGAAGAACAAATTCCTGCATTATGTATTACGTCTAGTGAAGATTTTAAACATCTGAAAGACCTCCTCGTGAATAGTCAGATGAGTTGGTCAGATTTGACATTATGTAAAGAAAAGATAGTAGATTTTATCTGCCGATTTAAGAAACTGGATGAGGTTAAACTCAAACCTATTGTAGTTCCGTATAATGTCTGGGTAAAAGATAATGACCCTGAACATTTTACAGAAATAACAGCATCTAGATTGGCTTTTCATTGGTTAGATTATATTGGTTATATCAAATTGAAGTATCTTAATCAAGCATATTTTGACATTACAATAGCCGATGGGGCAAAGCCAGGATATAGAGATAATGAGGATAATAAAGCAATTCTTGAATACTTAATTAATAATGCAGAGAGAAAAGGAGAACCTTCCCTGTTTTCTATAGTTGACATGAAGGTTGCATTGCGTAAATCTGTAAATAAGATTGTAGATTCTTTATTATATTATCAGGAAAGGGGTATAATTAATGTAAATGAAACGATGCGTTGTGAAATCAGTACTCGCAGGTACTGGGAAACTCGCTATATGATAGAAACTGATAGAAACATTTCTGCACTTCGAATTGTCTTTGACGGTTTAAATAATTTACTAAACAGTTGTAAGGTTGGAGAAGAACGTATTATTGATATAAATGAACGTGTTGATATCTGCAAACATCTATTAGATGATTTCAATCCTGAATTAATAACTGAAGAAAGGATAAGACAACGCAGAGGAGGAAATACGGTAAGAGAATATGTCAAGTATATGCCATGGAAAGTAATAGCTACCAATGAACCTAAAGGTGCTGTTACTATTGCTGATACTTTTAAAAAAGACATTCAAGGGAGAACGGGTCTAAACATGTTCAGAATCTTGCGCTTTATTCCAGATGTAGATTTTAAGGTTAAACAGACCGAAGAAGGAATCTTCTATCATATTAATATAAAAAGTAAAAAATGGGAATCCTTCCTTTCGCAATTGGAAGATGACTGTTTTACATGGATTAAATTTGTTGTTAAGAACACTTCTTATTTTGAATGGGCGCAAAAACTATTGGAATTTGATTTCAAAGAAAATGGAAGGCGCTTTGCTTATTTTGAAAAGATTTTATCTATCCTTAAATTGCTTTCCTATATAGACTATACACCGCTGACAAATACGGGTATAGAAGTACTTGCAACTGATAAAACAGGTGAGCCTATTGATGATGGATTGGTAGAAGACTCTCCGCTATATGATTATCGTAAAGATTTTGATGATCAAGAGAGAGTTAAGGGAGTGCGCTTGGTATGTATGAATATATTCTCCCAACTGGAGAAATCAAAACAGAATGATTTTATCCGCAGATATTTTATGTGTAGAAATTATGGTGATTATTTGTCATTGGCTGGTGACTATATCCCTGATAATTCTACTCTTTTAGATGAATTGACAGCTAAAGCCCTTGAAGATGAGGAAAATAAATTGGCAGGAAATAAAGAACAATTACATATATATAATCAACCTATAAATGTAAATGTGAATGTCCTTGCCGGTCCAGGGTCAGGAAAAACACATGTTCTAACTTTACGTTGCGCAAAACTAATATACAGGGAGCATGTATCTCCTGACAATATACTGGTTTTGGCATACAATAGAGCAGTGGTTACAGAACTCAAAAACCGTTTAGATAAATTATTTACTAAATTGGGGATGAGCCGTATAGCACATAGATTGCGGGTCTATACATTCCATGCTTTAGCTAAAGTCTGTATGGGGCAACAGTTGAACAATATTCCCCCTAAAAGATGGGAAAATTTCTTTTGGCAATATTTACGCAATAACCCTAATGACTTTAAAGCGAAGTTTGCTGATATTAAATTCGTTCTAGTGGATGAGTTTCAAGATATAACTAATGTAAGGCTGAATTCTTTAGAAGAAATTCACAACCTTTACCCTGATGCAAAATTCTTTACTATTGGTGATATTGATCAGAGCATCTATGGTTTCGACCGCGTGCCAGAAGATAATTGGGGAAGGCATTTGGTTTTGACGCCAGCCCAATATGCAGCATGTTTAAATCCAGAACCATATTATCAAAGGCTGAATAAGATGTTAGAGCCGAGAGAGTTAAGTATGAACACGAACTACCGGTCTTACCAAAAAATTCTAGATAGTGCCTCTGTATTTATTCCAAAAGGTCATTCACTTCCAGTTTCGGATGAATCCCTAATGAAGCATGAACCTAAAGAAAACTATGTGGTTATTACGGATAACGAACTTGATCCTAAAAAGGCTTGGTTTAAAGATCTTCCGAATATTATTTCCTGGGCTAAAAATGAGAACATAGAAGCAAATAAGTCAGGTGAAGAACATAGGATAATTCGAAATATAGCCGTATTGTTTAGAAAGAATAATGAAGTTTATAGAGGTTTCTCAAGGATAAAAGCAATTGTCCCGCCAGATATACGTGTTAGAATTCAGGGTGCAAGTACATATGAATTGTGGCGCGAGCGCGAAATCTATGATCTGATTCATTTCCTTGAATCCAAAGATAACGAATACTTAGATTTAAATGAATCAGGATCTCTTTATACTATCAAAGATAACCTAAAGAGGAAGATTGATGATAATGTGTGGGATTCATACTTAATTGATGTAGCTTACACATTAGTACTTAGCTTTTTTGATTTGATTCGTTCAGACTTGCAGTCTCATACTTATGCAGATCTAGTTGCATATATAAAAGAAGTAGCAGGTAGTGATGATGGAGGGCAAGTATATAAAATTTATGACCAGTATAAAGAACAGCGCATCTTCAAACAAGATATACTGACTATTGTGCTTACGACTATGCATAAAGTTAAAGGACTAGAGTTTGATGTCGTTATAATTACGCCGTCATTCGCAAGTCTACCTTTAAAGCCTCATAGAGATTATGAAGCCTACGAACACCCTCTTGAAGACGATTTGGCAGATATAGCAGAGGAACGGCGTTTACTTTTTGTCTCTTATACACGTGCCAAGAAACGTCTCTATATATATAAAGGTCATAGAGAAAAAGCTTTAGAGCAACTTAAAATCTATATAGCACCGAATTATTCAGAATTAATGTTTACTGAAAACGACCCAGGTCTTGATAAGTACAATCTTGGATTTACTATTAATAACAGAGATATAGTTGAGCTTGTAGATAAAAAATTGCGTAAAAATGATGAAGTTTCGATCAGTCTAAAAAACGAATATGCAAATATTGTCTGGAATGGGCAAATAATAGGCAGGTTAGCTAGCAATAGTAATATTAGAAGAAAAATGATAGAAAATCACACAAAACAATTGAGAGGCTTATTTGTAAGTGAAATCTGTGCATGGGAATATAATGATTCTGTAAATGTGGACGAGAGAAATCGTCTTGCAGTAGAGAATCATGTCGGAGGAGCGAGAATAACAAATTTTGCCGCCGATTGGTTATATGACGCCAGAAATAGAGGATACGTTTATATAGTAATAATAGCAGGTTTTGGAGAGCCTGCATAAATCATATGTGTTATGGATTCTATACTAAAAGGATTAAAGCATGATTTCAACTTAGCAGTTGAGAATTATAATATACAGGATTATGTCGGTTTTTTTCGGAACATTAGACCGGCTATTGAGTTGTTTTGTAAACTAATTATCTATGATACGATAGGTAATGAAAACATATACAACAAGCTTTTAAATGGAGAAAAGACGTTAAGTAAATATATGGATAAATATAGCATTACCTCTACTAATAATAAGCCTGTTACTGGTAGTGCGTTAGTTTTTATATTTCCCAAAGCTTATTTTTACAAAAACCCTGATGTTATGACATCACGGTTTAATATGAAGTTCAAAAAAATTAAGGCTGGTTTGGAAAGCTATAGTTCTAGTTTAAATTATTGGTACAGTGTCGCAAGTGAGATAGGAAACCATACAGATGGGTCGGTAATGAACGTTGAAAAACAAGCACATTCATGTGCTGTTAATTTGGATAGTTTCTTGGATTTTTTGAGCTCGTATAAAATAGTTTCAGACACTGTATTACAATCATTAATAGAGTTAGAAAAAATCTCTTTTATATCTAATGATCTAAAAAAGGCAGAAAAAGAAATCCAAGAGAAAAAAGAAATTCTGAAGGAGAAAGAGCAAACTATAAGCGAGCAAGATAAGATATTACTTCTAATGAAAGAGCAATTGGCAGAAGTGGAAAAAGATCGTCTAGAAGCTCTTAATAAAACTAGTGAAGTAGAAAGTCAACTCAAAATTAAATTAAAAGAAATAGAAGATTTAAAAGTGCAATTATCTGAGCATAACATAGATGTAGATGAGAATACAAATGATACGGTATCACCTTTGCCAATCTCTACTAAAACTGCCATTTCTTTAAAGAATAAATTGAAAGAAAAGATAGCAATAGATAATTGGGATGTTGAGGAGGAGTCTATGGATGACGATCAATTGGATTTAATTGAAGATACTTTAGACAAATCTATGTTGGTCAGTGGATGTGCAGGGAGTGGAAAATCGGTTATTGCAATGCATAAAGCTGAACAAATTGCAGAAGCTGGTTTTGATGTAATATTGATTGCATATACTAAATCACTCAATGGCTTTATGCAGTGTGGTAGTAAAAAGGTAAATCACTATCGTTTCTTTTATCACTACCAATGGCTCAATGCCAAGATGCCTTCTGCTGATTATATTATCGTTGATGAAATTCAGGATTTTGAAAGAGACGAAATACAACAATTCATCAATGCTGCTAAAAAATATTATCTATTCTTTGGAGACTCAGCTCAATCTATATACAGTCATTTTGGAAAGAAAACCTTAAGTATTGAAGAAATCTCGTTGATGACAGGGCTTAAGCCACTCAATCTTTACAACAACTATCGTCTTCCTAGGCCTGTCGCTAAAATAACTCAAAACTATGTCGGGGTTGATGTGTTACCGTATGCCGATAAGGTCTACCAGAATAAAGAAAAGTCTTTGCCATATTTTATTCGTTATAATGATTTTGACTCTCAGATGGGGGCGGTTAATCAAATCATAAACATTCACCCTGATTCATCTGTTGGAATACTCCTTCCTAGTAATACCCTCGTACAGCAGACGTGTGAAAAGTTGAATTCTTTAGGAATAGATTTTGAGTATAAATTCCAAGTTGAAAATAATGCAGAGAAAAAAATGTATGGCAATCTTGATTTCAGCTCAAATTTGCCGAAGGTTATGACCTATCATAGCGCCAAGGGACTGCAATTTGATGTTGTTATATTGCCTATGTATCAAGGTGCACTAACTGAAGATTCAAGGAAAGCTTTGTATGTCGCAATGACACGAACAATGCATAAACTTTATGTTTTATATAGCACTCCAGAATTGAAGTCTCCTCTAGATGTTCCTTCGATTTTATATAAGAAAAGTTTATAAAAGAAGATTACAATGCCACTGACTAAAGAAGCCTTAAAAAGATATATGATATTGGATGGGTTGCTTAGTGATCCGTATCATAATTATACATTGGACGATTTGACAGATGAAGTGTCCAATCGTATGTCGGCTCGGAATAGTACTCCCAACGGAGTGGTTAGACGTACCATAGAGAAAGATCTGGATGCCATTCAACTTGAACCATTTTACGCGGAGATAGAGAGGTACTCTGTAGTTAAGTTTAATAAAGAAACACAGAAAGAGCGAAGGAGAATGTGCCTTCGCTATGCCGATCCTTCCTTTTCTATCTTTAAGAAGGAGTTGACCGATGATGAGAAGAATCTTCTCAGAGATGCTTTAGCACTGATAGGTCAATTTGAAGGACTGCCTAAATTCCAGGCATTGGAATCTATGCTCAAAGGACTGGAAATCAATGAGCCAAATCGGAAGATTATTTCATTTACGAAAAATCCGTTAGAAAGATCTAATCTTCTGGGAGAACTGTTTACAGCCATCTCCAATAGACAGGTGATAGAGTTACATTACCATAAATTTAGCGATCCCGAGAATGTATCTCAGTATAATGTTATCCCTTATTTGCTGAAGGAGTATAATCGACGCTGGTATCTCATTGCAGCTGCAGAGAGTGATGGTAAGTTGCTAAATTTTGCCCTTGATCGTATGAATAAAGTTGTTCCTCTACCTTCACATCCTTATGTGGAGTTTGATGGAGATATCAATGAAAGGTTTGAGGAGATAATAGGTGTATCCTTTTATTCTGAGAATCCTGTCCAGAAGATTATCTTTTGGGTAAGTGACAATGCTAAAGACTATATAGAAACAAAGCCGTTGCATGAAACACACACACCTATTAGAGGGGAGAATGCTTTGGCACTTCGCGAACGTTTTCCTATGCTTAAGGGAGGGGCATTCTACAAAATAGAGTGTCGAGAAAACTATGAGCTTATCCGCGAACTTACGCTTTTCGGAAAAGAACTGTTGGTATTAGAACCTTCCGAGATTCAGAAGAAGGTTTTTCAGCGTATTGATGAGATGAGGAATGATTATGCAAAAATACTAGCAAAGCCTATATAACTTTAGTTTATTTTTGATAAAAATAATTCAATCAAACGTAATTTCACGAACGTCCCATTCGTGAAATGCATATACATTTGCAAAAAAATAAAATAGGAGCAAATAAGATTATGAATTTCTTTAAAAGATTATTGGGGAAAAAGGAGGACCATCCTGAAAGAATTAAAGAGAAAGAAATAGGAGGCGTATCATACCCTCAGATATTGTCAAAAAGGATATCTGATTATCTGGAAGAATGCCCTGAGTGGATAGGAGATGTAAACCGCTGGGGGTATGGTAAAGAAGATGCTTTCTTGATGGCATGTGATAATAGTGTAATAGCTATCCGGAATGAATATACATTTGCTAGACTTCGCTCAGCAATAGAAGTTAATGAAATTCTGGGAAAGGTTTTTGATCGTATGGAAAGAACCGAACAGCATTTAGTAGAAGATGGCAAAAATGGCTATGACGTATTACGTTTAAAAGTATACTACTTTTCGACAGAAGATGTAGCGTTTCTGAAAAATGATTTAGAAAAACATAATGGTTACAAAGATGACAAGGATGGGTTTGACCATCACATGCACTTGAGGGATGAAAGGGTGAAGTTTTATTTTACGGAATGCTGGATAAACATTAATAGTTTTTTCAATGTATAATAATTAAATAACACCACTCAATAGCAAAATAAGTTCGATTTATCTGGGGATAAATTATGAGAACATGAAAGTTACATAGAGAACTTATAATAAATAATCATATGCCATACAAAGTACCAGCACATATAAACAATCCGATCGCTACCATGATTAAGCGGTTTAAGGAGAGGGAGAAGGGGATGGTCACGGAGTCTCGTAAAGAGATACAGCGACGCTTCAGTGGCTTGGATTGGGAAGATCAGAAGAGGATTCTTCTGGCCTTCCT
>JAEEGL010318653.1_pt1 | contig 14702 bp, 9 predicted proteins | sample 9134231 | NCBI WGS metagenome assembly JAEEGL01 (sample SAMN16246548, study PRJNA631951) | gut metagenome | biome: gut microbiome; feature: rumen; material: fiber-attached | host: Bos | place: Iran: Karaj | collected 2018-10 | reverse complement strand
TGCCTATTCCTTTGATAGAGAGGAATTTCGGTTCAGTCGCGAAATGAGCTATTACGCGGTCATGGCTTGGGCAAACAGGTGCTATGAACCAGAATATGGAGACCAAGTCTCACTCCGAGATTTGCAACCCTATTTGAACGAAGTCGGCAAGCAATTGATTGATGATAACTATTTCATGCTCAGTACGATTGACCAGATTTTGTTGAAGAATAGGCTGTGGAGCCAAATTGAGGATTATATGTTTTTCGAGTTGAACGATGCCGATAATACATGCATTGCCCTGAACTGTCAGGACCGACAAAACGTTTGGGGCTATTGGTATAGAAAAGGCAGGTCGGAAATCGAACTGAAGGGTGTTTGTGACGAGGACGTTCTTACTCTGAAAACCACTGACAGTATTCTGACAATCAACGTAAAAGCGTTCAAAGATTATCCTTACAGTCGGGAACAGATTGTCGGGTACTCGGACAAAAGTCTGCCTTACTAAATGGATGGCCGAAACGGCGTTGTTGTAATAAACTCTCGTTTCTTCCAGCGGCAGCGTGGGGTGCAACGAGTGGACCATAGATGCAAATTATGAACTTGTTGATTGGTGTATGGTGGTAAATGGTGTTTGAAGATAGTTCTGGAGGTCGAATAGAGTTGAACTCAATCATTTTATTTCTCGGTTGAAATAATTGCTGCTCTGATGACATTGAGAAGCAAGCCTGAAGGGCTGATAAGACCACAGGCAGGTGGTGAGCGAAGCGTAACCCCTGCTGTGGGTAGATAGTATCGAAAGCCCAGAGAATGGGCGGCAGAATTAACCACGAAAATCACGAATGTACACGAAAAACAGTTTCCCTTAACCATTAACCGATAATCCTTAACCGATAACCATTCCCCTTAACCCTTAAACGTTAACCATTAACCTGTCTTACGCAAATTGTTTTTTGGACATATCAATAAAGCTGATTGGTAGGTAAATTCGATGCACAATGTGTTAAAATGGAGGGCAAAATGAATTTTCTGTTTGGAGAATTGGAGAAAATTGTATAGACTTGCAGCCGTGAAAAGACACTCTGACTTTGGGTAACAAAGGACTTGAGAAACATCACAAACCTAACATTCTACAATGAAACGACTTTTATTCTTATTGAGCGCTGCCACGGGAACGTGTGCCTGGGCGCAAGAGCTGTCGCAGCCCGAAGACAGTCTGCGGCAGAACGAACTCCAGACTCAGGAGTCGGTACAGCAGGAAAATGACAGCGTGCAGGATGACCTCCAGTATGCCGTCAGTGTCCTTGTCGGACAGGACACTACTCAGACGCGGGAGTGGGCATTGAACTGGCTTCTGGAGACACAGGACACGGTGGCGGATGCTTCCGTGCAGAACCTTTTGGGTATGGCCTACATGAAGGGGTGGGGCACGGAGGCCGATACGGCTCGCGCCGTTGGGTTCCTGCAACAGTCAGTCGATGGGGGCTATGCACCCGCGTGCCACAACCTGGGCATGTACTACAAGTATGCTCCTCAGGGCAAGCAGGATTTCGGGAAGGCTTATGGCCTGTTCCGCGAGGGGGCGAACCTCGACGACGGTACCTGCTGCTACGATTGTGCCTTCATGCTCTACAAGGGACTGGGCACGTCACAGAGCTATGCGGAGGCCATCCCGCTGCTGGAGAAAGCAGCAGAACAGGGTCATGCCGATGCCATCTACATGCTGGGACTGTGTTACCGTAACGGCTACGGCGTGGAACCCGATTCGACCCTCAGTTACTTCTTCCTGAACATGGCTGCCGGGATGGAAGTGGAGGAGGCCGCGGAGGAACTGCACCGGCCGCTGCCTGAGAACATGGCACTGACCCGGGAAGAGATGCCCGTGGCCGCAGAACGCCAGGTGGTGGTGGAGGAGGAGATGCCGTCGGTCGTGTCTCATATACCGTTGAACCGCCAGGTTCTTGCCGGCCGGTACGAGGGCGTGGTGGTGACCTACGACTGGAGCGGAGAGTGGGCATTGAAGGAGACGCCGCTGACGCTGGGCTTGGAGGTGACCACGGCGGCAGACACGGTGAAGGGCAGCTGGCAGATGGGGACGGACACGATAGGCTTCCACGCCAGGTTGTCGGACGACGGCACGTTGCACTTCGACAAGACCGAGAGGGCATTGGAGGAACGGTATGCACCTGGGTTCTGGGCACACTTCCGTTTTGAGCAGGCCGCGGTGAACTATAGGCAGGGAATGCTGACAGGGCGGCTCCGACTCTACTCACTGGACGAGCAGGAACCCGGCCGTCCGATGTATGTCTCGCTCCGACAGACGGAACGCGCCGATGGAGGAAGTCCCGAGGACGAGTTCCTGAACATCGTGGCCTACGTCTCGCCGAATCAGCATACCGTGACCCTGAAATTCGAACTGCCAGAAGACGTGCCCTCGGCACAGGTGGGGTTCTACAACCAGAACGGACTGAAACTGTCCGAACATGCCTACGGCGCACTTCCGGCAGGAGTAACCACCTTGACACTCCACCCTTCGCTGACGCCAGGCTACTATGCCATCCGCGTCCAGGCAGGCACGCACCTGTACCAGACACTGGTAGTGATATGAATAATGAATTGAAACAGAACTCGAAAACTGCGAAAAGGACGAAAGCATCCGTTCCGATGATTCCGTCCCGAGCACTTTAAACAGAAACATTGAAGACACAATGAAGAAAACGATATTACTCCTGTTGCTGCTTGCCTCAGTACAGGCAGATGCACAATACATGAACAAGGGCACCGACCTGTTGGGGAAGCCAGTCTTAACCGTGATGAAGTGCCCCTTTTGCGGAAGGGAATTTACGTCGCTGAAGCGGATAACGTCGCATGTCGAGGTGTGCGACTACCGCTTCTGCATTGAGTACCACTATGATGCATCGGGTAACCGCATCCGCCGTATCGTTACTTGGACTGTCGCTCCCGAATCGGGCAAGAAACTGAATGCGACTGAAAACAAATAAATTCACACACAATAAATTGCCGGTTCCGACGTCCTTATGTACAGCGATTATCCTGTCTAGAAGAAGGTCGGCAGAGGCAGACAAACATCCATCCAGACATGAGACATATAGCACTTCACACCATACTCCTTTTGGGCATGACGATATTCGGTTCAACGACTAGACTGCATGCACAGACGGGCGGAGAGGCGGTCGGCAACCTCAGCGGACAGCTGACGGTCTCCGACATGGGCGCTGCCGTGTATAGCCTGACCTTCGACGTGCCCGACGGCGGACCGCTCACCCCGCAGATTGGTATTGCCTACAACAGCCAGACCGCTGGTTACGGCTTGGCCGGTTATGGTTTCAACATCACGGGTATTTCTTGCATCACGCGCGGCGGCAAGGATTTGTTCCACAACCAGACCGTGCAGGGCGTGACCTACACTGATGCCGACAACTTCTTTCTGGACGGCAAGCGCTTGATACTGAAGGAAGGGGAACATGGCAAGGATGGTTCGAAGTATTGTCTGGAGGGTGACCCATATACGGATGTTTTGATGCACAACAAGGTCAAGACAACCTACATCTTCCATGACCCAGGAGCTGGGGACGTGTATTATGATAATCCGAAGCAGTTTCAGGGAGTACCCGATTCCCTGATAACTCGAGTAGACGAGACAATCTTTTGGTTTGAAGTGAGTATGACCAATGGCCAGAAACTGGAATATGGCAAAACGCCAGATTCTAAGTTGATGTACACGAACCGAAGGGGTCAGGAGCATATTGCAGCATGGTATGTAAATAAAGCAACAGATCAGTACTATAATTATATTGACTATATATATTCGGTAAAGAACTGTACCATCAAGCCAAGGAAAATCACGTTTGGCAAGGTAGGTTGTATGGCAAACAACGAATGTAATGAAATTCTTTTTCATTATCAATCGCTTGGAAACAATGCACGGACTTTTTGTATAGAAGATCAGATTGGGAAAATTGATTCGTGCCTTTCTGCTATTGATATATATAAGAATAACTATCTTTATAGAAAATACCATTTCAATTATGATGACACATCAGACCTTTCTGTAAAGAAATGGCATAGGTTGACTTCTGTAGTAGAAGAGAATGGCAAGGGAGAAAGGCTTAGACCATTAGAGTTTAGTTGGGAGTTTCTGCCTGGAACAGAATTGGAATGTTCGAAAATAGAGAATATTAAGACAGAAGAGAATAAGATGGTCTCTTATGATAAGTCAGATAATAGTTTCTTTGCGGTTGATTTGAATGGAGATGGAATTAGTGATATTATTCGCTTGACTCCCGTACGAAAAATGGATGGCAGTGGCGAGTTATGTACCTTATTAAGTATCAGCGAAAGTCTTTCTTATGCAGATAGGACAGGTAACCATATTGTGCATTTTAGTAATCGAATTCCGGATACATTGTCTTTTACTTATAAAATGGAGTATTTTGATGTCATAAGTAAAAATACACTATGTAGTCCTGAGGTTATGGATTGTGACGGAGATGGGTATAACGACTTAGTAATGATGTCACGTAAGTATCAAGAGGATGACGGTCATACGCAAAATAGTTTTATTCGGATTAATTTTATGTCTGGAAAGACAAAGCAATGGAAAAATTATAAACCCTATATATTGCCAAAGCGTGACAGCAAAATTCTTAGTACGTCATTTGATGTGAATGGAGATGGAAAAAATCAAATGATAATAGTAGAAGATGCAAAGTCAAACGGAAAGTACCCTTGCTACTTGGTATCTTTCCATAATGACGAAGAACCAGAATATAAGCCTTTCTTCATTAATTTGGCGAGTAAACCCAAATGGATTTTTAATGGAGATTACGATAATGATGGATTGACGGATTTGATGCTCATCCACGAAAAAGGCTATGAAATATTCTATAATAGCGGTTCCTCGGAAATGGTACCGTTCTCAGAAGATAATTCTTATTATGGATTTAGCCTTTGCAGCCACAAAGAGATAGTACAGGGAGATTTTAATGGAGATGGGTTATTGGATTTCGCTTACAGAAAAGACAAAGAATGTGATCTTTGGATAGCATACAATGTTGCAGGAAGGGGATTTGACATAGTAAAACATAAGGATATTATCTACCCTTACAAATATGAAGTTCGAAATCAAAGAACGGTTGAAAGAAGGGAGGAAGCCAAAAGTATTTCACTCCTAGTCTTTGATGTCAATTACGATGGATGTTCTGACATATTGGTCAGTCAAAGTAAGTATACTACATTCTTAAATGAAAAAAGAGAATCTGTAAGTAGTTGGATTTTAGAAAATAAAGTATTGTCATTTCCAGACAGAGATTCATATGTGGATTTGTCCCTTTTCCCAACGAAGGAAACGAAGACGAAAGTACTGCAAAAATGTTTGGTAGGAGATTTTGACGGGGATGGTTTTTTTGAATTGGCCAACTATGGAAGTTCATTAGATTCTATTACAACTTCTTATCAAGAAAACGAAATCAACGTTTACAAAATCAAGGCAGATTTGTCAAAGATAGGTAAAATAACAAGAATCAAGGATGCCCTAGGTAACGAAAGTGTTATCAGTTATGATAATTTGACGAACCCTAATATTTACAATAAGAAAAAGGTTAGGGTTGTAAAGACGGAATACAATGATTACGGCCAAGCAGTCATATATGAAAGTATAGAAACGCCGCAGAACTATCCTGTCAATCTATACACACTTCCGCTTTCAGTTGTGTCGAAGGTGTCAAGTGATATTGGTTCCTTTGGTAGTAAAACCTTAAAGTATCAATATGAAGACCTGAAGATTCATATTGCAGGTGGAGGAATGCTTGGTTTCGACAAGATAACCACCAAGGAATATGATAATCGAGATGAATTGATATCAACAAAGATAACCGCCATAAAGGAAAGGGATGAAAAGCATCTTTTGCCTATAGAAGTGGCAGATACGTGCTGGATTGGTGACAATTATTCTACATCTTTAACCAAAACCTCCATCGTTGAACATGGAGGGACCTTCTTCTCATACGTCAGTGAAAAGAAGATGACGGACTTGGAAGGAAATCAGGCCTGGACATCTTCACAGTATGACGTGAGCAAGGGTGTTGTCATTCATGAAAAGGTGACGAACGAAGCCGACCAGATGTTCAAGGAGGTCAAATACACTTATCCAGAGAAAGCTAACGCCTTTGGCGCATGGTTGCCAGAATCGATGACCATGATGCAGAAGCACAGGGATGATGAGGCTCCTTTCTCCACCACGACTACATACAGGTACGACAATATCGGCAATCTCCTTTCTACGACGGTAAATGCTGGCACCGATTTGGCATTGACTACGACTGCCACATACGACAAGTATGGCAACGTGCTCTGTTCTGTCGATTCGGGGTATGGTGTAGTTTCCGTCAAGCAGTTAAACGACTATGATGAAACGGGAAGATATCTGCTCCGAAGTTATACCTATCCAGAGTCTGCTGTGAAGGAATATGCCTATGATGAAATGGGGAACCTCGTTTCCGAAACAGAGATAACCAACCCGACAGCTCCCTTGTCGACAACCTATACCTATGACGGATGGGGAAGGTGCATTTTGACCTTGTCCCCAGATGGCATAATGTCGAAGACGGAAATGGGTTGGGAAGACTCGGATGAGAGAAAATACTATATCAAGAAGACAAGTGATGGTCAGCCTCCTGTGACGACATGGTATGACAAGGGAGGATATGAGACCTATAGTGAGACGGTCGGTCCTCAGGCACCACTCGGTATCTGCATTTCCAAAACGACGGAATACACAAACAAGGGACAAGTAGAAAAGGTTGAGAGCCAAAGCGGAAAACTAACCGTGTGGCAGTCCTTTGAGTATGATGAGAGAGGCCGAGTCGTTACAGAAAAGTCCAGCACGGGGAAGCAGACCTCATATACGTATGGCAACAGAACCGTGACGAAAGACGAAGATGGCAGGGAACATACGACCCTCACGGACGAATGGGGCAATGTCATCAAGACGATAGACCCCATGGGGAATGAAGTCGTCTATACCTATTCGTCCAACGGTAAGCCAAGGAGCATAGCCTCATTGAATTCTGTCGTGAATTTGGAATATGATGTGGCTGGCAACAAGACAAAACTTGTTGATCCAGATGCAGGTACGATGACCTATACCTATGCCGCAGATGGAACTCTCCTCTCACAGACTGATGGTAAGGGAATTGAAACTTCCTATACTTTCGATAGTTTAGGTCGAGTTATCGCTTCCAATATAGGAGGAAAGGTTATTACTTCCGAATACGGCACTTCGGGAAATGACAATATGAGGTTGAAGCGTCAGTCGTTGGACGGCTACATCATCGAGTTCCAGTATGATTCCTTAGGCCGTGTAATCCAACAGGTTCGCACTGTCGGTCAGCATGGAGAGTATGCCTTCGACTACTCTTACAATAAATATGGAAAGTTGTCTGAAACCACATATCCAGGCGGATTGGTGGTAAAACATTCGTATGACAAAAATGGCTATAAGATAAAGACGACGGCAGACGGAAAGGTTGTATATAATCTGTGGCAATACGATGGATTGATCAAAAAGTCCAAGTTCCTTGATTTGACCCATACCGTTGAACGAAATCAGAAAGGTTACGAGGTGACCAGATGGATAAGCAAAGACGAAGAGATAGAATATACCCCAGAACAACTGGATTCGATTTTCTCTGCAAATCCACCGTTCCTATCTGGTCAGGAGGGAGATGATGAAAATATAAAATACAATTTTCCAGACCCTTTGCCCGCATTTGAGACGATTATCTTGGATCAGTTCAACATGAAATATGACACGATTACCAATAATCTGTTGTCAAGGCAGAGACATGACAGACCATGGGAGGTGTTCGAGTATGACGAACTGGACAGATTGTGCACCGTAAAGGTGGGAAATGCGATTCGGTTGTCCATGCAATATGCGGACAATGGCAACATCTTGCAAAAGAGTGACGTAGGAGAATTCAGTTACGAAGGACAGAAACGTCCACATGCCGTTGCGCGCATTAGAAAGAGAATAGAAGGTGAGAAGCTTGGCGATGAATTGAATACCCAGTTCAATTCATTAGGCAAGATACGCCTTATCTTGGACACGAAACAGAATCTGGCACAGGAATTCTTCTATGGCCCAGACCAACAGAGGTGGTATTCTTATCTGACGGATGACCTTTCGACAATAAAGGTGGATACAGAAGAAGAGAGAGATAAGAATACAGTGAAGTCTTTGTGTCAGACAGAAGAGCCCGTTACTCGTCTTGATGACAACTTGCGGGAAATAGTTTATGTCGGCAACTACGAGAAGATAACAGAGAATGGCAAGACCCGAGAGTTCTACTATTTGGACGGAGGTGCCATCATCGTGAAACAGAATGGGGTATTTACTCCTTATCAGGCTTTTACAGATAATCTGGGCAGTGTACTTTCCATCCTGAATGAGGAGGGAGAGAAGGTCTTCGATGCAGAGTATGATGCATGGGGTAACCAGACCATATCAAAGAATGAAATAGGATTCCAAAGAGGTTATACAGGGCATGAGATGTTGAACGAGTTCGGCATCATCAACATGAACGGCCGTCTGTATGACCCCGTCCTTGGTCGTTTCTTCAGTCCGGACAATTATGTCCAGGCACCTGGTAATAGTCAGAACTTCAACCGATACAGCTATTGCCTGAATAATCCGCTGAAATATACGGATCCAAGTGGAGAAGTCTGTGGAATTGATGATGCCGTTATTGCATTCACAATTCTCAGTGTAGCAAACAGCATGATGACAACCTATTGTTTGAGTGAAGGCGATTGGAGTGCTACTATGAAATCAGGCGGTATTGCTCTTTTGTCATCTGCTGCGACTTATGGTATTGGTTCTGCATGTTCTGCAATGACGAATGCAGGAATGAATGCTATGAGTGTGGGACTTATAAACGCAGGAATGCATGGACTGAACAGCGGTTTGATTTCCGCAATAAACGGAGGAAGTTTTGGAAGGGGTTTTATTACGGGTGCGGCTTCGGCAGGAATAGGATCTTTTGCTAATAATGTTGATATGCCAACAGAAGCTATGCTCGCTTGCACTACTGCCATGGGTGGTGCCGTGGCATGGGCTACAGGTGGCAGTTTCTTGGAGGGAGCGATACGAGGAATGCAGATTGGAGCATTCAATCATGCCATGCATGATGATAATGAAGTGGCCGAAACTCTTGGATTGCCCGAAGTTATCGTCACCGCAGAGTCAAGTTCAAACGCCAGCGTTGCTTTGGGAGCTGCGGCTGCGGTACTTTGGGCTGACGATGCAACTGTAATCGGTGTCGCAGATGACTTGGTTGCTGTAGGGGTGAGTGTTGCTGCTGGAGCAACCTGGCTTTATGAGAACCGTGCTGCTATAGAGAATTGTTTAATTCGTGCATATGCCAGCATTAACTCCATGACTAATAAGACAAAGGAATGCCGGCCTGGGTATGTCTATCACCTTGTGGCATTAAGTGATGGAGAATATCCTAATGTTAGAGGCGGTATGGTGTCTCTGAAAGCAGGTGATACTTGGAAGATTGGCGAAACTATCAACGGTCTAGGTAGATATCCAGGAAGCTATTTGGACGATTTGAATGTTAAAATGGTATTTCGTTCTGCTCCAATGACAAACAAGTACGATTTATTGATAGAAGAAAAAAGGCAGTTGATAAAATATTATTTACAAAATGGTCATTTGCCTCCTGGAAACAAAATGTTTAAGTAAGATACCTATAGATGTGTTTAATAATTAATGTTATAAATTTATGGTAATAAGCAATGTATTTCATGGCTTTTGGCATTATGAAACTAATGTGATTTTTGGTAAGGCTGAAAAACTTTTAGAAGAGTTAAATGAGTCTCTTTCTAACAGAGTATATACATCAAATCTTCAATTGGATAAAATTTTATTCAGTTTTCGGGATCCAGAAGCAATACTGTGCCGTGTGCGCCCAAGTTACAGAGCAGTTCGTGATATGGCGAAAGGGCCTTACGAGCCATATTCTCTTATGGCTTTGATTTATGAAATTCCACTTCTTGATAGAGATTTCATCAAGGTCTCTGAGAAGGAGTTGCCGACATACATTGGTAAAATCCTTTTGGAGCATCTTGAAACTCACGACGTACCAACCAAGATACGCAAACAGTTTGACCGAGAGCGTTTCATCGCCGACGTTCGAGACTTTTTCGTCAATGTGAAAGGCTGCAAATTGTAATCTCATTCTTTTGCAAGTTCCTTCTGAGTCATTCCCTTTCGGGTCATAGAATAATATCTACTGTAGCGCCGTAGCGGCATGCCCACTTCCGTAAGGGAAAAGTTGTCTTTCCCTACGGATTTTTGATCGCAACGGTGCAACGGTGCAACTTTGGACGGTTTTTCTACAAAATGGCACCTTGGGTAGTCATTTTGTCTTTTCGTCATCCTTCGGTGAGGGTTCTGTGAGCCTATTATGAGTCACTATGTTTGCAGGGCGAAAACCACAAACGAGTTACGCAATAGATATCAAGGACGCTCTTAGGGGCTTTGCGCCCCTGCCGCTTGGCAAACTCCGCAGTGTTTTTCATGGTAGAGTTTGCAAGACGACAGAGTATCCTTGAAAAATGGAAGAAATTTCTATTGAAAAGGTTGTAGTTCAAGTTTTGAACATTATATTCAAAACAAAAAAACAACCAAACTACAACCTATGCAAAGAAAAGAATTATCTTTCAAAGGACAAACAATTTACGTAGGAATTGATGTCCACAAGACCACTTGGGTGGTCACGGTGATGACCGCAGTTGGCAAATACGAGAAGAAATTCTCGCAGCCGGCATCACCACTAAAGCTCTTTGAAAACTTGAAGAAGAATTATCCGGATGCGATTTACGAAGCAGCATACGAGGCTGGTTTCACGGGGTATTCCACCTATTATCACTTGATGGAACTCGGCATCTTATGCAGACTCGTCAATGCGGCAGACATCCCGACGACGGATGACGAACGCAGGAACAAGACAGATGTGGTCGACTCGGCCAAATTGGCACGCTGCCTGCGTAACGGAGACATCAGGGGCATCTACGTCATGCCGAAGGAGAGCCTGGATGCAAGAGGCATAGTGCGGGTCCGCAAGACTTTCCTGAAACAGCTCAGCGGCTACAAGGTCAGGATCAAGCATCTGCTCCACAATAACGGAGTGCAGTATCCTGAGCGGTTTACGAAAAGCAGTACCCACTGGTCACGCGCCTTTACGAAGTGGCTCAGCGAGGAGGTAGAGTTATTGTCGGAAGACAGGGGAACCCTGAATCTCCTGCTTGAACAAGTCGGGCATCTCCGACAGTCCGTGCTGAATGCGACAAGGAATCTCAGACAGCTGAGCCAGATGCCGTTTTACAGAAAGAACTTCAATCACCTCATGACAGTGCCAGGCATTGGAGTCATTACGGCAATGACCATATTGACTGAGATAGCCGATACGGGAAGGTTCCCAAACGAAAGGGCCTATACAAAGTACGTGGGGTTCATTCCAGATTGTCATGACTCCGGCGAGCACAGGGTCAAGGGAGAGATGACTGGACGAGGAAACAACCACCTGCGAATGGACTACATCGAATCGGCATGGATAGCCATACGGAGTGATGCATCTCTCTGTTCCGCATATGTCAGATACTGCCAGAGAATGGAAAGGAATGAGGCCATCGTAAGGATAGCCAGAAGTCTTGCCCACATAACCCTGGCCCTGGTAAAGAATGACAAGGATTATATCTCCGCTTAGAACCGGATTAAGCAACAATACAGGTAATTGGCAGACTGAAGGACAACTGCAAAAGATGAAAACGACATTTAAATAACCTTGATGAGTCTCTGGCTACATCTTCTGTGAGGCTAATGCGTTTATCTCCTACACGTCTGAAACAGCGACTTGATGAGTCCCCGTGACTACATCTCATTGAAGGTTGTCGGTAGGTCTGCCCTTTACTTTTTGTCTGGCATTTTTTTGTCAGACAGACTCTGTGTTCCTCTTCATTTTTGCTCATTAGAGCAGTCAAAGACCGTAATTTGTTGTCTAACAACATTATTTTTATTCACCTTTTATTGTCAATCCTTGGATTGCAACATAGAAGGTTATTATGTCCGTTTTAGGAAAAGATACTGCTTTTCGATAAAAAGTTGGAACAAAATGCGAAAACCGCTAAGTTAATCCCAATCGTTCAATTTGGGGTGCAACGAGTGGCCCAATAGATGCAAAGCCAAGTGAGCAGGTTTGTGCCAAAGAAAAGCAAAGAGTCAAAAAACGATATGTTTTTCGGGCTAATATTTGGTTTTCCTGTTCATTATGATTATATTTGCCCTTGAAATCTATTAACAACGGGAAGTTCATTCCCAAATATTTAAGCAAATAAATCAAGAAAATGAGAAAGAAAATTGTTGCCGGTAACTGGAAGATGAATACCACTCTCCAGGAAGGTGTTGCTTTGGCCGAGGATTTGAAGAAGGCTTTGGCTGGTAAGAAGGTAAACTGTGACGTCGTTGTCTGCACTCCTTTCATCAGCGTTGCAAGCGTAGCTAAGACTCTGGAAGGTACCATTATCGGTGTTGGTGCTGAGGATTGCTCTGCACACGACAAGGGTGCTTACACAGGTGAGGTTGCTGCCAACATGATTGCCTCTACAGGTGCTAAGTATGTCATCTTGGGCCACAGCGAGCGTCGTCAGTATCATGGCGAGAACAACGAACTTCTCGTTGCTAAGTTGAACCAGGCTTTGGCTAACGGCTTGACCCCAATCTTCTGTGTAGGTGAGGTTAAGGAGGAGCGTGAGAACGGTACCTTCAAGGCTGTCATCGAGGGTCAGATGGAGGCTATGTACTCTCTCTCGGCTGAGGATTTCGCCAAGTGTGTCGTTGCTTACGAGCCAGTTTGGGCTATCGGTACCGGTCTCACCGCTACCAGCGAGCAGGCAGAAGAGGTTCACGCCTTCATCCGTGCCAGCATTGCAAAGAAGTATAACGCAGAGGTTGCCGAGAACACCTCAATCCTGTATGGCGGTTCATGCAAGGGCAGCAATGCTCCTGAGCTCTTCGCACAGCCAGACATCGATGGCGGTTTGATTGGTGGCGCTGCTCTCAAGGCAGAGACTTTCTTGCCTATCATCGAGGCTTGGAAGTAATATCAGACAATGAAGTTACTGAAACTTATATTGTGGGCATTGCCCATGGTCGCATCGGCTCAAGTAGTGGAACGTACCACTACTTCCGTCGGTGCGGCTTTAACTATATGCGATTACCTGCGTCAGCAGGGTAATGTGGAGCTGCTGCAAGACCCCCGATTGGAGGAATTGGTGGGCAAGACTTCCAAGATTTATAACGCTGCATCGCACTTGCAGGTCAACAAGGCAGGCGAACGTGTCATCGTGTCGCCGGGCTACCGAGTGCGTGTCTTCTCGGGCAACAATCAGATAACCTCCAAGAATGAGGCGTTCAAGATTGAGGACGAGTTGAAGTTCTATATCCCTGACTTGCAGACGTATGTCCTCTTCAAGACGCCGAACTGGCGACTGGTGGTGGGCAACTACCGCACGCAGGAAGAGGCAACCGCTGCCTTGCGTGTACTCAAAAAGAAGTTCCCGATCTACGGACGCGAGATGTTCGTGGTGAACGACGATATCGAGATTCCGTTGAAGTAAGGACCCTCTCCCGACCTCCCCACGAGGGGGAGGAGTGGTTTGAACGGCAAAAGCATTATTAAACACTTGATAGCTTAGTATTTAGTATTTAACTCAACTTTTGCAAGTACGACAAGGGAGTTAATTTCATGGAGTTAACAGGAGATAACAGGTCCTCGCAGCGACTGGAACGATTGATAATCGTTCAGCGAGAAGACGAAGCTTCAGCAGAGGGAAACTGACGAATGTGGAAGTCGTCTGATGCACTTTAGCACTAAGCCAGTAACGTCCGTTAACTACTTGAGCGAAGCGATAACTCCTAATAACTACCGTTAACTACTTTCAAGAGAGAAAGTTGCAATACTTGCGAAACTTGAATATTTAATATTTAGTACTCTGTACTATATGGAATATAACGAAGAGTTGTTGGCACCGATGGCCGATAGTGTACGCCAGATGCTTCAATTGGTGGGGGAGGACCCCGAACGAGAGGGATTGCAGAAGACGCCTCTCCGAGTGGCCAAGTCCATGCAGTTCCTGACGCAGGGCTACCACCAGGACCCGAGGGCAGTCCTTCAGTCGGCCATGTTCCGGGAGGACTATCAGCAGATGGTCATCGTCAAGGATATTGACTTCTACAGCCTTTGTGAGCATCACATGCTTCCGTTCTTTGGCAAGGTTCATGTGGCCTATATTCCAAACAAATACATCGTGGGATTGTCCAAGATTCCTCGGGTGGTGGAGATTTTCGCCCGCCGTCTGCAAGTGCAGGAGCGACTCACCACGCAAATCAAGGAATGTATTCAGGAGACGTTGCATCCCATGGGTGTCATGGTCGTGGTCGAGGCCCGACATCTGTGTATGCAGATGCGAGGCGTGGAATCGCAGAATGCCATGACCACCACTTCCGACTTCTGCGGCGCCTTCAACGAAATCAAAACACGACAGGAATTCCTCAGTTTAATCAAGGAAAAATAACAGTACGTGAAACGACTTTATATCTTATCCTCTATTTCTCTCATTGCATGCGGACTGCTGTC
>JAEEGL017282003.1_pt1 | contig 14703 bp, 21 predicted proteins | sample 9134231 | NCBI WGS metagenome assembly JAEEGL01 (sample SAMN16246548, study PRJNA631951) | gut metagenome | biome: gut microbiome; feature: rumen; material: fiber-attached | host: Bos | place: Iran: Karaj | collected 2018-10 | reverse complement strand
GTATGTATATGGAATCTAAAGAAATGCATGAAGGAAAAGAAAAACAAATGATGGAATTAGAAAAATATATGAAAGAATTAAGTGGAGACGTTATGGAAATGATTAATGACGCAACTCCAGAAGAGAAAGAAATTCTTTCTCAAAAACTTTCAACTTTAGCAGAAAAAATTAAATAATGATTATCATAAATGGAATACAATGGAAAGTAAAATTCGTTCATCCTTGAGATAATATGCTTATTCGTGAGGATGGAATTCGTACATTAGGAATGTGCGATAGAGATACTAAAACCATATATTTAGCAGAGAATTTAGAAGGAAGTATGCTAAAGAAAGTCATTTGTCATGAAATAGTACATGCCGCAATGTTCTCTTATGACGTATATCTTTCTCTTGAACAAGAAGAGGTTATTGCGGATATAATTGCTACATATGGAGAAGAAATAATTAATGTAACAAATAAAGTGTTCTACAAGCTACAACATATTTAGTTGTAGCTTTCTTTTTTTTGGGTAAAAATAATCAATATATAAAAGATAGTTTTTATTTATAAATAGAAGATTTAAAAGGAGGCTGGATATTATGTTTATAATAGATGAAGACGGCACAACTTTAAAAGTAACTAGAGGTCAATCTGGTTCTATTACTTTTGGTGCATTAACACCTGAAGGCGAATCCTATACTTTTGTTGCAGGAGATGTTGTTAGATTAAATGTTACAAAAGAAGGAAGAGAAAATGCAGTTGTAATGTCTGTTGATACAATAGTAGAAGAAGATACTGAAGAAGTAACTATTTCTATAACTAGCTTCGATTCAAAAATAGGAACTGTAATCAATAAACCAACTGATTATTGGTATGATATAGAATTAAATCCAGATTCATCAATCGCGCAAATGCTTTTAGGCTATGATGATGAAGGTCCAAAGATTTTTAAACTATATCCAGAAAGTATAAAGGAGGAGGCTTAAGATGGCAGATTTAACAGGTAAAACAGGAAATAAAATAAAAGGATTAACTCTTGCTAACTTAGGTATTGCTGGTCCTAAAGGTGAAGATGGCGTAGGCGTTGCATCAATCACAATGAATGCGGAGTATGAATTAATAATAACTTTAACTAATGGAAATATATATACTTCTCCTATATTAAAAGGTCCAAAAGGAGATTCAGTTGAATATGATGATACTGAATTAAGAGAAGAAATTGATGACAGATATACAAAAGCAGAAGTAGATAATATGATTAGTGTTATTCCTAAGTTTGCTATTGCTGTTGTTAATGAATTACCTGTTTCAGATATAAGTACAACTACTGTATATTTAGTACCTAATAACAGTGGAGAAACAAGTAATTTATATGATGAATATATATACACAACTCAATGGGAAAAATTAGGAACACAAACTGTTGATTTATCAGATTATCCTACTACAAATGAAATGAACGATGCAATTGATGCGGCAATTAATTCAATTATTGATGGAGACGAGGTGGAATTTTAATGAAGGTATTAGTAACAAAAGAATACTTAACTAATATTGCAAATAGTATTCGTGGCAAAAAAGGAAATACAACTAAATATAAACCAGAAGACATGAGTGAAGCTATTGATAGTATTACTACTACATATGCTCCAAGATATATTTCTTTTAGGGAGTATAAAGGAGGAGATTTAAACTCTGAGTTAACTGCATTAGATACTTCTAAAATGACAACTATGGCACAAATGTTTTATTATTGTGATGTTTTAGCTAGTTTAAATGTAAGTACTTTTAATACAGAAAATGTTAATAATATGAGATATATGTTTTATGCTTGTAATCATATTATTAGTTTAGATTTAAGTAATTTTAATACTAATAGGGTTACGGATATGAGTTATATGTTTGCAAATTGTGAAAGATTAACATTATTAGATATTCGCAATTTTAATTTTAGTAATGTTACTTCACATACTGGAATGTTTAATAGCGTACCTAGTGATTGTAAAATAATTGTTGCAGATGATAATGCAAAAAGATGGATAACAAGTAAATTTTCTAATTTAACTAATGTAAAAACTGTAGCTGAATTATAATAAAAATAAAAAAGAGGTGGAAATTAATCCACCTCTTTTTTTTATTCTCAATTTATTTCATTATTATCTTTTTCTTTATATTGAGATAAGCCTATACAAATTGCATCTGCTTCATCATCATTAACTGTTATATTATATTTATCTTGAACATATTGTATATCTTGTTCTTTTAATGATATTCTTTTTATTCCGCGGCTATTCTTAATACCTAGAGCTGCACGTCATGAACTTGGATATATATATTCTATTTCAGTAGAAGAATAATTATCGTGAATTAGAAATGCGGTTGCCGCTTGAAGTCACATTAAAGCTCGATGAGTTTTAGTATTACCAACCCCATAACCACCTTCAGGTCTAACTTCTTCCACAATAATCTTGTTTACGGAATATTTATCAAGGATTTCCGCAATTCCATTTCTCATAATATATATTCTTTTTATTAAGTCTGTTGATGAAGATGTTATACATCCATAATCTTTAAGTTCTCCATCTTCAAAATAGGCTCATCCGCTTGAATGAGTTGAAAGGTCTAATGATAATATATTCATTATATATCGACCTCCTTTTTATTAGGAATTCGTTCAATTAGTTTTACATAAGTTTCTTCATCTTCGTTTTCTCCTAATAGCAAATCTAATCTGTCTTTTGATACTGTTCATCTTGAACCAGGACTTGGAACTATTCCTAGTTGTATATCTTTCATATTTCGATCTTGATAAGTTTTTAATGCTTCTACTATATATTTAGAATTTAATTCTTCTTCATAAGTTGATTTACTAGGCTCTATAAACTTATCTCAAGTGTCAGGAATTAAATTATATTTAAAATTAAATTTTTTATTATATATTTCATCAACAGGAATGTTAGACATATCAAAAGGTAATATGAAACCATAATCATTTGTAATGTTTAATTCTTTTAAACATTTTCAAGGAGTTACTATAATTGGAACATTTAATAATAAACTTTCAATCATTGTATAACAATAAGCTTCAGTGTCGCTTAATTGAACTGTGTAATCTGATTTAGCTATGTAATCTCTTATATTTAATTGAGGTTCCATAAAGATTATTCTAGGATGTTTAATCACCTTAGTGTCATTAGTAAAGATAGTTCAAATATAAGGAATTTCAGCCTTATCTAATGCTTCTGCCAATTTTAATATTCTATTTTTTCCTTTTTCTGCAGTTAGTCTAGTTGCGGAAATAAGATATAATACTCTTTTTGGTTTATCTATTGTAATTGGATTGTAACATAATGTACAAGGCAATCCAGTTAATTCAGTAAAAGCATCACATACAGATTGACTTACTCCAATATATTCATTAATTTTAACATGAATATTCGGATGAATACCTAAATCTTTATAATTAGCATGAATAATTTCATAATATCTTTCTGCTTGAATATTATCTATTGGTTTTAAACTATAATTAAAAAATGCTTTTTTGCATTTTATTTTTTGTCCTTTATATTTTATTACTCTTATAAATTTTTTTAATCTTTTAATTTGATTTAAATCTCCATAAGAATAAAAAACTGTAATATCATTATTACAATATTTTTTGGCTATTTCATAAAAGAAAGTTTCAACTCCACCAATTTTATTTAAACGATCAAAATAAAATATATTTGTATAAAATTGTTCTTGATTTTCCATATTCTATCCTTTCCAATTTGCAGACAGTCCATTTTCATTGCTATTATAAAAATATAAGTAATCAAGTATTCTCTCTTCTTTTCCTTTTAATGCTATTTGATTAAAATCATAATCTTCTGCAAATTTTTTATTATTAAAACGCACATTTTTCAAATTATTTTTGTTATATATAATGCCTCACACACTACAATTTCAATCTGGTCTTCCAGTTGTTACATCTACATAAAATGATTTATCTATTTTTTCTCAGCTCATTAAACAATAATCAAATGTTGTTAAATTTATCTTATTTATTATTTTAGATACAAAATCTTTAGAAACTAAATCATCTGCATCAACGAAAGTTATATAGTCTCCTTTTGCAATATCTAATCCATAATTACGAGGGATTCCTGCACATCCACTATTATTTAATAAATGTATTATAGTTGCTTTAATTTTATCAAGTTCTTGCTCATGACAGCCATCATCAATAATAATTCATTCGACTTCATTGGTTAATTGTGGTTCTAAAACCTTTACTAAATTTTGAAGATAATTTAGACAATTATAATATGGTGTTATTATTGATAATTTCATTATTGTCAAGCCTCTCCTCTTTCAATGTGGCCTTTTGCTTCTTCTATTTTTCATAATCTTCTTTTTTCACAATAGTCGTGATTACATTTTAAATCTAATAAACTTTGATAAAATTTATGCATTGATTTTTCTCATTTAGCATCTTGTAATTTTTTATTTTCTTGTGAGCTACATTGATTTGGATTTTGAGTATTATGACATACAGCGGATATTTTTAAAACCTCAAAGTTAGTTAAGACATCAATTTGTTTAATATGTTGAATTGCGTCTTCCATTAATGTATCTTCTTCAAAAGGTATCATTTTATCTGCTCTAATGCATTTTATTCAAGAAGCTACATAACAAGTATTTGCTAATTCATCTAAATTTTTTTCATCTAGCCATACTGTAAATTGCCAATTATCTTTTGTTAATATATCAAAAGAAAGTCTAATTAATTCTGGATTATTTTTACTTATGATAAAATCATAGACTTGTTGGAATATAGTATTACTCATAAATCAATCATCACTATCTAAAAATAGAAAATATTTTCCGGTAGCTTGTTTAATACCAATATTGCGGCTACCGCCATTTCAAGCTTTTTCTTTTAATTCAATTAATTTCGTATCTTTATCTTTGTATTCATTAAAAATATTTTTAACTATTTCAATACTATTATCTGTTGAAACATCATCTATTACAATTAATTCATAATTAGTAAAAGTTTGATTTAATACTGATTTTAAACATTTTTCTAAATATGTTGAATTATTGTAATTAGGAATTATAACACTAAAAAATATATCTTTTTGCATAGTATCTTTTCTCCTTCATATTAAAATTATATCATAAAATTCTAGAATTGTCAAAAAAAACAGCAAAAAAAGAAAAGTGATTATTTATCACTTTTCTTTTCATTTTGTTGATTATTATTTAATAGTTTATTTGCAGTAAAGCCTGTTATTATACTTTTTAAATCTAGTCCTAAACTATCTTCTGCAACTTTTAATATTTTATCTATCTTTTGAGTATTATTTTCAATTAATTTAGTTGATTGATCGCCATACATTGTAATATTATCTACATTAGCTAATGGAGCAGATACTTCTTTTGCAACTTGTGGTAGGGCAGCCATAATCATTTCAACAATAGATGCTTCTCCCATTTTCTTTTGAGCTTCAGCTTTCTTTTCAATACCTTCAGCTTCCGCAACGCCTTTAGCACGAATACCTTCTGCTTCTGCTTGAAGTATTGCTTTTTTACCTTCGGCTTCAGCTAATAATTTAGCTTTAATACCTTCTGCTTCTTTAATATTAGCTTCTTTTTCTGCTTCAGCACGAGCTATTCTTGCTTGAGCTTCAGCTTCTGCAGCTTTTACAGCACGAGTTTTATCAACTTCAGCTTGGATTTCCGCAGCATATTTTTCTGCATCTGCACGTTTTTTAATTTCAGCTTCAAGTTCTTGTTCTTTTAAAGCAACTTCTTTTTGTTTTAAAGATGTCATCTTTTCAGTTTTAGCAACTTGTGCATCTACTTCATTTTCGTTAATTGTTTTTTGTTGAACAGCCTTTTGGATTTCATAAGCAGCGTCTGCATCAGCTTTCTTTTTATCTTGTTCAATTTTATATTCAGCTTTTTTAATTATCAAGTCTTTTTGTTGTTCAGCTATCTTAGCATCTGCGGCTGCACGAGCACGAGCTCCTTCTTCATCAGCGGCGGCTTCCGCAACTTTAATTTCTTTTTCAGCTTGAGCTCTTGCAATTTTAGCATTTTTTTGAATTTGAGTTAAATTATCAACTCCTAAATTTAAAATAGCATCATTATCATCTGTTACATTTTGAACATTTAAATTAACAATTTCAAGACCTAATTTAGCAATATCGTCTATTGCATTTTCTTGTATCTTTTGTGAAAATAATTGTTTATTATTAACTAAATCAGTTAATATCATTTGTCCTATTATTTCACGCATATTACCCTCAAGAATTTGTTGAACATTAACTGCTATTTCTTTTGTGTCTTGATTTAAGAAATGCTTTGCAGCAATTTGAATTAAATCATTTTGAGTAGAAATTCTTACATTAGCTACCGCATCTACATCAACATTAATAAAATCGTTTGTTGGAACTCTATTTGCTCTAACGTCTATTTGAATTAATTTTAAAGGTATCTTATCTATTCTTTCAAAGAAAGGTATTCTAAAAGCTGCTTTTCCTGTGATAACTCTAGGTTCTTTTTTAATACCTGAAATTAAATAAACCATATCTGGTGGACATTTAATATAACTAACAGCAATAAAAGTAACTAATAAAACAATTATTGCAACAATAATAATTCCTAATAATATACTCATTTTCTATCTCCTTTTATCTCTTTTTATTTATCTTCTTCGTATTTTGAAAAAACTTCACACCAACCATCAAAATGGTCTAGTTCATGTTGAATAATTACTGAACATAACCCTCCATTAGCTAGTTGTTGAGGATTTCCATTTTCATCTATATAATTACACCAAACTTTATGCGATCTATATACTCTTTTAGTTTTACCTGGCGCACTTAAACAACCTTCATTAAAAAATATTTCTCCTCTTCTTCTTGTAATACGAGGATTAATTAAGGTATATATTTTTCCATTGTATTTAACAAGACACACCCTTTTAGGAACTCCTATTTGAATTGCAGAAATTCCCACTCCTGATTTATGGACTGCCAAAGTATCTTTTAAATCTTGAATAAGTTGTTTAATTTCATCATTGATTTCTTTGACTTCTTCACTTTTTTGAGTTAATATATCTTTATCTTTTTCATAAATTAAAATTTCTTTTATCATTTTTCATTTTCCTTTCTTTTTATATAAATATTATATCATATTTTTTATTAAATATCAACTCTTACTTCATTATATTTGTTATATCTTTTTGTCATATCAATTTGGTCTTCAAAAGAAAGCTTTTTTGCAAAGTTGTCATAGAAACCACAAGTTTTATATTCAGGACAACCGCCACATCTAATACATTGTGGAACACAAGCCCAATAAATATCTTCATCATATTGCTTTATTTCTCTTAGAACGCTTTTTCAATAGCTTCTTGTTGTGGGATCTGCGCATGTGCAAAGTCTTTTTGCGGAAATATTTATTAAGGCTTGAATATTAGCTTCCATTTCCATTGGTACAGTATCCATTTGACTACGTTGACTTCTATCTTTTATATCTGTTCTATCTGCTCTTTGTGTCCCAACTCATTTTTCTACTCCTTCATGGTGTCTGACAAAATGAGTTGAAATAGCATATGGAATAGACTCTCATTTTCAACTAATAGTACCTCTTCTAATAGGACTATGTTCTGCTAATAATAATTTTCTTTTTCATTCTGCAGAAGGTTCTTTATCTCCAGCTTCCTTAGAAATAGTTGTCATACAAGCTGATTTAATTTTTTTCCAGTTTATATTAAAATCTGTTATATTAGCTTTTAAATTATATACTGCCATTATTAAACCCCTGTACTTCCAAAACCGCCTTTACCACGCTCAGTTTCATCTAAATCATTTACTAAATGTAAATGAATAGATGTATATGGTATAACTACTAATTGAGCAATACGATCGCCACCTTTTACAATCTTAGCTTCACTTGTATCATTGTGTAAAGCAATTCCTATACTACCACGATAGTCACTATCCACGACCCCTGTGCAGTTTGCGGGTCTTAGACCTTGTTTAGTAGCCAATCCAGATCTAGCAAATATAGCTCCAAATGTATTATCAGGTAATGCAATAGCAATACCAGTATCAATTTTAACTGTAGAATGTGCGGGAATCTCTATATCTCCTTCAGAGCTAGGTATATATAAATCATACCCTGCTGCAGCCGCACTTCCTCTAGTTGGTTCGATTGCATCTTCTCTTGTTTTAATATATTCAGTTGGAATTCCTTTAGATTCTACAAAATCAATAAGATTATCTACAAAATTTTCAACAATTTTATTATCCATTAAAATGCACTACCCCTTTCATATTTAACATCAACATCTGTTGTAGGTTCTTTTTCTGAATTAAAACCTTTAACTAAAGTGACTTTCCACCAAAAATCTACTACTTCACCTTTTTGTTTTCTCTCTTTATATTCAACAGTATGTTTAGTTAATAGATATCCAGATTCTTTCTTAGCTTCTTCAATGAAATTAGTGGCTTCATCTTCGCTACTGAATCTATATATTTCAGTTGTTGTTATTAGATATTTCATATATATCCTCCTTTTTATCCGTTAATTATATTAATATTTAATTTATTTTCTTTATATTGAGATATTTCCGCCTCTTTTATTTTATTTACAATTCCAGCTAAATATTTTTTAGAGCCAAGTAATTCAATATCATTTAATTCATATTTTATTGCGGTATTAACAATTATTTTTTGTATATCAGCTAATGGAGCAGATAATACATCAATTTTATTTCCATCTTCATAAACAAAAATATTTTGATTTATTACAAATGGTTTAATAACACTAACTATTTTTTTCATTTTTTCCTCCTTAAAAATCCCAAATAACACCATTATCATATGGAAAAAAGTAATAAACATAAGATTCGTTATTTATTACCATCCATATTTCAATAGCATCTTTATCTTTAGTTAAATCAATTCCACGAATTTCGCCTCTATTAGTTAAACATTCATCTACTAAACATTTAGCACAACTCATATATCTTTCAGACCATTTTTTATTTTTAAAATCAAAAACTGTATAATCTTTTCTTTCATTACATAATAACATATAATAATCATTATCTGTTTTATCTATAAAATTTTTAATAATTTCTTTCTTGCTATTTAAAATACCTTCACTTAATTTTATTTCATTTTGTTTAACTAAAACTTTATTTATATCATAAAGATTTCCAAACTCTATTTTTTTGTCATGTTCTTTTTCCATTATTATTTTATAATCCCCCTTTTTATTTTTATAATATTATGTTATAATTGTATTTGTATATCTGTATCTTCTAATAAGTTTTTTAAAGTAGCTTCAAGAACATCAGTTACATATTTATCTATAGCCGCCATTGTCTCACTATCGTCTAAATCTGCAAGATAATTAAAATTATGTATTTTAATTTCAAAAATTTCTTTTATTTTGTCTACATGAACATACTCTTTTTTTAATAATGGTATTAGGCAGTCTCTAAATTCTTTATAATATTTTTCATTATCTATATTTTCTAATATTTCATTTAATCTATTTGTTCTTGCTATCAATTCTCTTGTAATATTTTTATTGATTATTTCTAATTTTTTTATTTCTTTATCTTTTTGATGTATAGTTTCTATTAATTCTATTTCTATATCTTGATTTATTGACATATTATTTATCCTCCTTACATTTATCAATTTTTATAATTTCTTGATTTATTTCAATAGGGATATATCCATATTCTTTTTGAATTTTGAAATCATTAAATGTAATTATTAAAAGGGTGATTAAAAAAGAAATTGATATAGCAGTTATAAAAAACATATCTTTTCCGTTTAAATGATTTTCATATTTATTCATAATATTTTCTCCATTTTTCTTTTATATAATAATTATATCATTATTTTTATATAAAATCAAAGAGATTATAATAATCCTAAGTATAATCATATTATAATCTCTCTATATTTTTTATTCTTCGATTTTATATAACCCACATGCGCAAGTGTCATAGACAGGTTTCTCATTAGAATGTAAAATGTTTTTAAATTCTTGACACATACATTTAGTATCTTCATTATGTAGTATTTTACAAGGACAATATCCTCCATTGGATTTAATTTGATTTAAAATTTCAGATACTAATTCAGGTTCTTCAGTATTTATTTTAAATTTTTTCATTATGAAATAACCTCCGCATATTGATTTTTTGACGATAAAGTTACTTTTAAAACTTTATCATATATTTGTTCTTGATTAGGAATAAATCTTCCAAATTTAATAATAATGTTTTTATATTGTTTTAATATATTAATTTTATCTTGAATTTCATTTTTATTATACCCAGTATATATAATAATATCATCATTATGTGATAATCTAAAAGCTTTTATAAAAGAAATCATGTCATTAAAAGTATCAAAAGGTTCCAAACCTTGAAAACAAATAGCTTGTGTAATAGGATTATTATCAAAATATTCAATAACTTTTTCAATACTAAAATTTATATTAGGTAAAGAGACAAGATTTGAATTTTGGCAAACTTTTATTCCACATTCTTTATCACATTTAAAACTACATTTAGGTGTTTCTATAGTTAAACAAGGCTTTTTATAATTTATTAAATCGCAATCTATTATTCCTTTAATTAACATTCTTATTAACATTCTCCCATCTTCTCATTGTATATTCTTCTTGTCTTGTTTTTGACCAAGTTTTAATTGGAGTATAGAAACCAACAATTCTTGTATACTCAGTAGCAACAGGTTTTCCGCATACAGAACAGGTTCTTCCATAAAAAGCATGATTATCCTCACAGGCTTGAATTTTGGTGTTAAAAGCAAAATAAGTAACACCTTGATCAGCAATCCAATTTACCATATCTCAAGCTTTTTCAAAGCTATCAAAAGGAGCATCTATATTAGCATGAAGAATTGAACCTCCATTACAAAAACTATCAAACATGGCTTGAACTCTTACTCTTTCAGCAATTGTAGTTTGAATTCCTAATGGAACAAATTGATTTCCATAAAGAGGCAAATCATAAATAGTAGCATTAGGATAGAAAAATTTATCTTTTTTCATAAGTTTTGCTGCGGCAGTTTCTCCAGGTATTTGTTCTGTATTTATTTTATAATCACAATGATTTTCTTCAATAAAATTATCTGCTACAGAGCGCATTGTTTCAAAAATTTTCTTTCCAAAAGCGGCTGCCGCCTCTGTATAGAAAGTATTTCCTAATTCATCTACTCTTGTATATCCAAATTTTTTCATTGTCTCATATATTCCTATAAAGCCAATAGTATTATATAAATGTTCAAAATCTATTAAGTTATAATTAAAATTAGGAAGTAATTCTTTTTCAACATTTCTTTGAATTATATGTCTAACACAATCTAATGCTTGTAAATTTATAATTGTTCTATTTTTTAGTTCGTTTAAATATTCTTCTTCTGTATTAGTATCTAAAGCTAATCTTGCTAAATTTATAGTTGAAACTTTTACAGAACCAACTTTTAAAGCAGTTCCTCCAATACTATTAAAATAACCTAAATCGCGAATATCAGATTTTAATCTACAACAATTACTTAACGAGTTTACAGAGTCATCTACAAATAAATTTGAGTCAGACCATTCTCTGTTATGTTCTATTGCTCATTTAGCAAACTCTTCGTCTACAAATTTTCCATCTTGACGTAATAATGAAATTGTTTGAACTGGAAAAGTAAACATATTAGAATGTCTTATTTTTGCCATTACTTCAAGATATGTTTTTTGAAAATTAATAATTTCTTCTTCATAATCAATCATGAAACTTCCATCTGGAAATTCAGATCCACCAAATAAAGCTTCAAAATAAGGATGATCAAATACAGAAGTGTTAGTAAAAGCACTTTGAGACCCATCTCTTGTATAAGGTTGATTTACAGCATAAATAAATCTTTGAAAATTTTGACGTGCATATTTTTCTTCACATTGGCTTGTTTTAATACCTAAATAATCATTATCAACATCTTTCTTCCAAAAATAATACATATAAGGAATTAAATTAGGTAATCCAACAGCCCCAGAGGTTCTATTAGATGCATAACTAATAAATTCTTTAACAAAATCAACAAAAGTTGTTAAATGTTTTGCAGGTTGAGCATTAAAAGTTCCTCCAATAAAATATAAGCCTTTTTCAGCAAGGTCTTTTAAATCATAAGCAAAACAATATGATTTAAAAGTAGAAGTATCAGCGTCATGTATATATAATTTTCCTTCTCAGTCTAATTTTAATCATTCATTCGCAGCTTTAAAACCATATTTCTTTTGAATTTCATAATATATTTTATTATAAGCTAAAACTTTTCTATGAGGTTTACTCATTTCAGATAATAATGTAACTATATCTTTTCTTCCTACATTGCTATTACCATCAATAGAAGCGTTAGCTACTACTTTTTCATCAATAAAATTGTCTATAAAATCACTATAAGATAACTGTTCATCTCCAAAGCCATTTAATTTAGAAATTTCTTCTCCATATTCAGCTTGAAGTTTATTATATTGAGTTGTAAAATTTTTATTTAATTTAATATTAATTTGCATTGTATCCTCCTATTCATTTTATTGCTTGTCCAAAGTCTAACAATTCATTATTTTCAAGTTGTAAAGCAGGAGCATTAACTAAGTTAAGCTCTATCATTTCTTGAATATCAGTATGAATTTCATAATTAATATTTTTTTCTTTTAATTTTTTTTCTAAAACTTGACAGCGAGGACAATTTGTACTATAAAGTTTAATCATAATATTATAGTCTCCTTTCTTTTTCTATTAATATATAAAAATGATTTTTTAAAAATTACTTCATTTTGCCCAAATCAAGAGAAAAAGAAAAAATGAGCATAAGATGTTACTTTTATAATAACATCTTATACAATTATATAATTTTATTCTTCTTCTAAATTGGCTCTATCATGAGTTAATTTAATATCTCCATTATCATATACTTCAGTTATTTTATATAATTGATGGAAACCATTGTTTTTATATGTTTTTCCTACAAAAGTATCATCTCTGCGGAAACCCGCAACTAATAATTTTACTCCTCTTGTGAACCAACCTTTTTCAATTACATGTTTAACTCCATCATCACCAAGTTCACTAATTTGTCTATTAAACATTGCATAATATTCTTTTGTAAACTTAACATTAACAACGCCCGTTGGAGTTAACAAAGTTACTGATGAACGATTATCATTTTTCCCAATAACAGTTCCAATAATTTTGTATATTTTATAAATAGGAATATCTCTACCATTTCTTTTAAAGAAGTAATCTATTGGCGGATTAGAGGCTAATTCATTAAAATCTACAATTCCATATTTATTATTATTAACATTTGCTAATTCATGTTCATGATAATAGAAACATAACGCTTCCATTTCGTATGAACTTATATTACCTGTTGCATATTTGTCCCAATATTCTTTAAATAACATATTATTAAATCTATTAAGAATTCCCGCCTGATTATCTTTAACCCAATCTCTAGCTTTATCCATTACATCTTGATATATTTTTTCCCAATTAGTTTGTAAAATACAAGTTAATCCATTAATTACTTCTAACTGGTCTAAATCAAAATGTTTATTATAAAATTCTTCACAAACATTATCAAATACATAATATTTACCAACTTTTTTATTTGTTTTTAAATATTTTGTGAATAAATAAGTTTGTTTTTGTAAATCTAATTCTGCAGGTATCAAATCATGTTGAATTAATCCATTAAAATTTTGTAAAGTTATTTTTTTCTTTGCTTCACATACTTTAGATATATAATATATCATTGTTACATTACGTGCAGTAGTGTGAAGTTCTTCAGCCCAAGTTTTTTCTAATTTATCAAAAGCTCCAGCTTTTATTAAACTAAACATTGCACTTTTATTTAATGGGCATTTTGACATAAAATCAGCTATTCCCGCGTATGGTCTATGACTTATTATTTGTTCTATTGTTGGGCCATTAATATTACTTAATGCTTTCATACCAAATAATATTTCATTATTTTCAACATCTGGCTTAAAACTATAACTTGATTTATTAATATCTACTAAACTAACTTGAATACCTCTTGATGTTATATCTCCAATAGCTTTTGCAATTTTACCATAATCAGTTGCTTTTTCTTTCTTTTCTACAACATATCCATCGTCATCTTCTTCAAAGTCACTTTCTTCTTCAAGCCCACCGCTATTAACAATTAAACATGCTGTGTTCCAATATATCGGATTCCAATTAGTTGCTATAAACATAGTTTGAAAACCGATAAATGAATACGCAAGAGCATGAATAATACTAAATGAATAACCCATCTGAGGCCCAACTCCACATGCCCAAACATAGTGTCCTAAACAAGATGACTTCGCTTGTGTTAAAACTTTATCTCTTAATTCAGGAATTTTACTCATTTGTTTTTTACCAACTATTTTACGTGCGGCGTTCGCTTCTGCTAATGTAAATCCGCAAATATTCTCATCCATTAACATTCTCATTAACTGTTCTTGGCTTGGCGGAACTCCATATGAACTTAAGAAATGTGGTTCTAATGCTTTTTGTTCTGCTTGAGTTAATCCATAATCTCTCATTTCTTTATACCACAAACTAATATCATTTTTAAATCTAATATATTTATCCATTGGAGACTCTTGTCCTTTTTCTGCAGT
>JAEEGL016581823.1_pt1 | contig 14703 bp, 13 predicted proteins | sample 9134231 | NCBI WGS metagenome assembly JAEEGL01 (sample SAMN16246548, study PRJNA631951) | gut metagenome | biome: gut microbiome; feature: rumen; material: fiber-attached | host: Bos | place: Iran: Karaj | collected 2018-10 | reverse complement strand
CTTCTTGAAGCGATCAACACGTCCGCCAGTGTCTACCAGCTTCTGCTTGCCGGTATAGAAAGGATGGCATTTGGAGCAGATATCCACCTTCATCTCTTTCTTTGTGGAGCCGGTTTCAAATGTTTCACCGCATACGCAGCGAACGATACATTTGCCGTACTGGGGATGAATGTTTTCCTTCATTGCTGTTTCACCTCTTTCGCGTATGCAATGGCGGCGGTTAAACCGCAAATGGTATATTATCATATTCAGATATCTTTTGCAATCATTTTTTTGTGACTTGCCCATTCTTTTCGGAACTCTGTGAAAATTGTGTGAATCAAAGGGTTTCACCTTCTATCTGTCGAAAACATATTCGATTTATCAGTAATTATTGGAGGTTTTACCTGTTATGTCGAAAAACCCGGAACCGAAACCCTTCGATGTGGGAGGTCAGGCTGTCATGGAAGGCGTCATGATGCGGTCGCCGAATGCTACCGCTGTAACCGTGCGCCGGCCTGATGGTACAATGGTGACAAAACTGACCCCGTTCATCCCGCTCAAGGAAAAACATCCCTGGATGGGGAAACCTTTTATCCGCGGGGTTATCAATATGGGCACAATGCTGTACTACGGCATGAACACCCTGGAAGATTCCACGAAAATGCTCGGCCTCCTGGACGAAGAACCGTCCAAGTTCGAGAAATGGCTGGCAAAAAAGCTGGGTAAAGGCGTGGACAAAATTGTGATGGGTCTTGCCATTGTGCTTGCTGTCATCCTGTCGCTCGGCCTGTTTATGGCAGTTCCCGCTGCGGTGGAAAACGCCCTGAAAAAAGCCGGTTCGCCGGCGATTGTTTACACCCTTGCGGGCGGCTTAATCAAGATACTGCTTTTGATCGGCTATATGGTATTCTGCGGCCTGGTCCCAGACGTCCGCAGGACATTCCAGTATCACGGAGCGGAACACAAATCCGTTCATTGCCATGAGTCAGGGAAACCGCTTACGCCTGAGAACGCGCAGTCTTTTTCTCGGCTGCATCCCCGCTGCGGTACCGCATTCCTCCTGATTGTATTTATCGTCAGTATCATTCTGTTTCTCATTCTGAATGTGCTTCTTCCGATCAACAATTTCGTGCTCCGTTTCCTATTCCATCTTGCAATGCTGCCGTTCGTGGCGGGCATCAGCTATGAGGTGCTGATGGGGCTGGCGCATTCAAAAGGTAAAACCGCATGCGCGCTTCGTGCCCCTGGAATGCAGATGCAGCGGCTGACGACGCGGGAACCGGACGAAAAAATGCTTGAATGCGCGATTGTTTCAGTCAACGTCGTATTGAACGGTTTCCCCGAAGGCTGCAGGAAAACTCCCGAAGGTTGGGGAATCTTCAGGGACTACCGCGAATCTGAGCCGGGATACTGTCCTCCGCCGGAAACGCCGGAAAATGAATGTACCGCCGATACTTCGCAGGCGGGCAAACCGGATCCTGTCATTCCGGAGCCGGAAAGCAAAGGATGACGCCGCGGGATCTGATCCGGAATACAGCGGATGTTTTCCGTCGTGCCGGGATTCCGGATCCTGAATATGACAGCGCGATGCTTCTCTCCTCTCTGACCGGCCGTTCTTCCCTTCCGCTCCGTATGGATACGGATACAGTGCTGGATGAGGATACGATTGCCCGCTTTCAGGCCCTCTGTTCCCGCCGGATCGGGAGGGAACCGCTTCAGTATATCCTTTCGGATGCCTATTTCTGCGGTTTCCGGTTCCATGTGGATCACAGGGTCCTGATTCCCAGGCCGGAAACGGAACTGCTCTGCGAATGGGCCCTGGAAAAGATGTCCGGATTCACTCATCCGAAAGGACTGGACCTTTGCTGCGGAAGCGGCTGTATCGGTATCACGCTGAAATTGCGTATGCCTTTGTCCTTCATACTGGCTTCGGATCTTTCCGGTGACGCGCTGGACGTTGCGAAACTGAACGCTTCCCGGCTTGGTGCGGATGTGTCTTTTATCCGGAGCGATCTTTTTTCAGCCCTTCCGGATGAATCCTTTGATCTGATCATCAGCAATCCCCCCTATATTCCGTCTGCCGAATGCCGTAACCTCCAGCCTGAAGTAATGTCAGAACCTCTTTCTGCGCTTGACGGCGGGGATGACGGCCTGGCGTTCTATCGCCGGATCTGCCGGGAATCTCCGCGCCATCTTCGGAACGGCGGTTTCCTGCTGATGGAGTTTGGGGACGGCGAATCTGAATCTGTAATCCGAATGATGCGGGAAGCCGGTTTCTCTGAAATTGAAATGAAGAATGATTATCAGTCCCTTCCGCGAATGATCTGCGGAAAAATGACGTGACGGAGGCCGTATGTTCGAAAAACTCGCATCCCTGCGCGATGAGTATCTGGAGCTGTCCGAGTCCATTTCCCATGAGGAAGTGATCCGGGATTATCCGCGTTATCAGGCGATGCTGAAGAAAATGGCCGACCTGAAACCCATTGTCGATCAGTATGAAAAATATCTGAATACAGAAAAGAAAATCCACGATACGGAAGAATTACTCTCAGACCCGGACCTGGCCGAAGAGGCCGGTATGGAAATCTCAGATCTGCGTGCACTCCTGGATCAGCTGACCGGTGTCCTCAGGCTGATGCTCGTCCCGTCCGACCCGATGGACAGCCGGAATGTAATTCTGGAAATCCGGGCCGGCGTCGGTGGCGAGGAAGCGTCTCTGTTTGCCGGCGATCTCCTGCGGATGTATCAGAAATATGCCGATAAATCCGGCCTCCATGTTGATCTGATGTCCGTCAGCAAAACAGATCTTGGCGGCGTAAATGAAGCGCTTCTGATGATCAGCGGCAAGGATGCGTATGCCAGTCTGAAGTTTGAGAGCGGAATCCATTGCGTCAAGCGGGTTCCGGTTACTGAAAGCGGCGGCCGTATCCATACATCGACTGCCACAGTCGCCGTCCTGCCGGAAGCGGAAGACATGGAAATCACCGTCAATCCGTCGGATGTACGGATCGATGTATTTCATGCGTCCGGTCACGGCGGGCAGGGTGTCAACACGACGGACAGCGCTGTACGGATTACACACCTGCCGACCGGGATGGTTGTCACATGCCAGGACGAAAGAAGCCAGCTGGAAAACAAGGCCAAGGCAATGAAGGTGCTTCGATCCCGGCTGCTCGAACAGGCCCGTGCCGTCCATGAAGCGGAAACGGCCTCCAGCCGGAGCCTGCAGATCAAGCAAAGTGAGCGCAGTGAACGGATCCGGACATATTACTTCAATCATGATTATGTGGTCGATCATCGGATCAATATGACGCTGAACAGGACCGCCAATTTTCTGAACGGCGAGCTGGCTCCCCTGATCGACGCGCTGCGGCTGGCTGAAAAAACAAGCCTGCTGAATCAAACAAAAACCGGGAAGTGATTAATCCTTGATGACCCGTATGATGCCGGCGGATTCCTCCTCCCTCGCTTATGCGTCGAACCTGCTGAGGGAAGGGGAACTCGTCGCTTTTCCGACAGAAACGGTTTACGGACTTGGTGCGGATGCGCTGAATCCGGACGCGGTGCTGTCTGTTTTCGCCGCAAAAGGACGTCCGGCAGACAATCCGTTGATTGTCCACATATTTGATCGTTCGCAGCTGGAACCACTCTGTGAAATACCGGATCGTGCATCAATTCTGATGGATGCTTTCTGGCCGGGTCCGCTGACACTTCTCTTTCCGCGTAAACGTTCCGTTCCGGACCAGGTTACCGCAGGTTTGCCTACAGTTGCGATCCGGATGCCTTCCCATCCGGTGGCTGCCGCCTTACTGAAAACCTGCGCTATTCCGGTTGCCGCTCCGTCCGCCAACCGTTCCGGACGGCCGAGTCCGACGACGGCACTGCATGTCCTGGAGGATATGAAAGGGCGGATTCCGTTAATCCTTGACGGTGGCCCCTGTGATGTCGGCCTTGAATCCACGGTCCTGGATCTATGCCACGGAAGTCCGGTAATCCTTCGTCCGGGCGGTATCACCAGGGATATGATCATGGATGTTCTCGGAGAAGAAGTCGCTGTTGCCGGCAGTGTGCTCCGTCCCTTGCAGCCGGGGGAAAAAGCGCTTTCTCCCGGAATGCGTTACAGGCATTACGCGCCGTCCGGCACAGTAACGCTTGTTGACGGAAATACGGACCGGGTCGTTGCTGTGATGAAACAAATGTGTTTGCAGGATATTGCGGACGGCCGCAGATCCTGTGTGCTCTGCTTTTCGGAACACGTTCCTCTGCTTTCCGGCTGTTTTCCCCATGATATGGGGCCGGCAGAAAACCACGCTGAAATTGCCCGGCGTCTTTTTGATATTCTTCGCCGTCTCGATCAGGAAGGAATGGAAACCATCTATTCCGAGGTTATTCCGCCCGAAGGTGTCGGCCTGGCAGTCATGAACCGCCTCGGCCGCGCGTCCTCGTTCCGCGTCATCCACGCGTAAAACAGGCCGGCTGCTTCGCAGCCGGCCTGACTGTATCACGTTGTATCAACGGGCCTTCATCAAATCCCCAGCAGTTCGCTGTACGCTTTCAGCGCTCCGTCCGTTTCATGGGCAAGAACCTTTTTGGCAAGCACCTTGCCCAGCTGCACGCCTTCCTGATCAAAGCTGTTCAGGTTCCAGACAAATCCCTGGAACATGACTTTGTTTTCAAAATGAGCCAGCAGCGATCCGAGGGCTTCCGGTGTCAGCTGATCGCCGATAATTATGCTCGAAGGCCGGTTGCCGGCAAAATACTTGTCCCTGTTTTCATCCTCTTTACCGCAGGCGAATGCCATAATCTGTGCTGCGACATTCGCCCCCAGTTTCTGCTGGCTCGTTGAATTCTGGATCACGACATCCACGTCCGCCTGGTTTTTCCTGAATCCGATAAACTGCAGCGGAATGATGTCCGTTCCCTGGTGCAGCAGCTGATAGAAGGAATGCTGACCGTTTGTCCCGGGTTCGCCGAAAATGACCGGACCCGTTACATAATCGACTGGTTCACCGAAACGGTTGACGGATTTTCCGTTGGATTCCATATCCAGCTGCTGCAGATGGGCCGGAAAACGGTTCAGCGCCTGCGAATACGGCAATACCGCGGTACAGGGATATCCCAGGATATTCCGTTCGTATACGCCGATCAGCGCGTCGAGCATTGCGGCGTTCTTCATCGGATCAGGGTTCCTGTTCAGGCGGTCCTCTTCCGCGGCGCCTTCCAGGAATCTCGCGAAAATCTCAGGCCCGAATGCAAGGGACAGAATTGCGCCGCCGACAGCCGAGGTAGACGAGTAGCGGCCGCCGATATAATCATCCATGAAGAAAGCCGCCAGGTAATCGCTGCTTTGGGCCAGCGGAGACGTTTCGCTCGTCACTGCGATCATATGCCTTGATGGATCAAGGCCGGCATCTTTCAGCGCTTCCTTGACAAATGTTTCATTCGTCAATGTTTCCAGCGTTGTCCCGGATTTGGATACCAGGATAAAAATACATTTTGCGGGATCGACCGATGCAAGCACGGATGCGGCGTCATCCGGATCCACGTTGCTGATAAACTTCGCTTCCATTTTGAAGCAACCGTTTTTTCGGGCCCAGTTTTCGAGGGCAAGATACATTGCCCGCGGGCCGAGATCGCTGCCGCCGATACCGATCTGTACGGCGGTTGTGAATTTTTCTCCCTTTTCATTCACAATCTGCCCGTCGTGAACCTTTTTCGCAAACCCAGCAATCTTTTGTTGCTGTTCCGTATAAAAGGCCCGTTTGTCCGTGCCGTCGCAGATGACGTCTTCTCCCAGTTGCCCGCGTGTCAGCTGATGGAGAACCCTGCGTTTTTCTCCGGTATTGATAACGGCGCCGTTATACAGTTCCGCGTACTTTTCAGTCAGTTCAGATTCAGAAGCAAGCTCGCATAAACCGGTCAGGATTTCGTCGTCCACCTGTTTTGCGGCATAGTAATAGGTCAGTCCGCCGCCCATGGGAACCGCATACTTCCGGACGCGCTCCTCGCCTTCTTTCCCGCTCATTGCCCGTGTCAGGTCCACGCGCCGCTGACTCCCCAGCAGCTTCTGGTATGATTTCAACTGATCCAGGTTTTTCCATTCCATATATGATCCCTCCCGTTTATCTCATGTTTTCTGGTTCTTCGCTGTCCGGCCGCCGCTTTTATTCCATCATTTCCCTGAAATGATTTTTGCACGCTTTTTCCAGTGCGTCGATGATAATCCGCAGTGTCCTGATTCTGGCATACTTTTTATCATTCGATTCAATGATATACCACGGTGCGTTCTTTGTACTGGTCTTCTGCAGCATTTCATCCACCGCTTCTTCATACTGCGGCCATTTTTCACGGTTCCGCCAGTCTTCGTCCGTGATTTTCCATTGCTTTTCCGGCGTGTTCTGCCGTTCTGTAAACCGTGCCAGCTGGGTGTCTTGATCAATATGAATCCAGAATTTTAGGACGACGGCGCCCCAGTCTGTCAGTTGCCGTTCAAATTCATTGATTTCGTTATACGCCCTCTGCCAGTCTTTTTCGCTGCAGAATCCCTCCAGCCGTTCCACCATGACCCGGCCGTACCATGTTCTGTCAAATATACAGATGTGTCCGGTCCTCGGAAGGCGGGTCCAGAACCGCCATAGATACTGCCGGTTCAGTTCGTGCGGCAGGGGGGACGCAATCGGATGAACGTCAAATCCGCGCGGATCCAGCGGATAGGCAACCCGGCGGATGTTGCCGCCCTTGCCGGCAGCATCCCAACCTTCATAACACAGGATGACCGGGATCTTGCGTTCATAGATTTTATTGTGCAGTTCGCTGAGACGGGCCTGCAGCTTTTTCAGTTCTTTCCGGTATTCGTCGTCCCCGATCGTCGGAGACAGGTCGACGTCTTTGAGTTTCGGCATGTCAATCAGCGGGAACTTTTCCTCGAAAGGCTCGCCGACATACCGTCCCTTGTCCAGTGCCTTTTCAATCTTGTCCGTCATCAGTTTGAGCGCGTCACGGACGGCGGTTTTCCGTTTTCTGGCATCCATTACATGCCATTTGACAGATTCCTCCGTCATATCCATGACTTCGTCATATATTTTCAGAAACTGGTCATATTCCCGGTTCTGCCAGAGATCGTCGTCTGTCACGCGCCATCTGGTTTCCATGCTTCCGTAAAGCGTCTCCAGGCGTTCCAGCTGTTCATCCCGGTCGATATGCAGGAACAGTTTCAGCACGATATAGCCGCCGTCTCTCAGCTGGCGTTCAAATTCATTGATGGCACGGATTCTGTGCTTGTATTCTTCCCGGGTAATTTCCCGGCGGATATATTTGCGTACCACGTTTTCCATCCAGCCGGAATCAAGAAACATGATCTTTCCGTTTTCGGGAATGGCGCAGGCGTATGGGTACAGGAAAGGATACCGGCTTTCATTTTCGGATACGACAGCCGGAGATACGACATTATAGAAACGCGGATCGATTTCGCTGATCAACTCTTTGATCAGGCTGCCTTTTCCGGCGGCCGCCCATCCTTCCAGAAGCACAAGTACCGGCAGTTTCCTTTCGCGCATGAGCTGAAGCCGGCTGATCATCTTTTCCCGGAGTGTTTTGATTTCACTGTTTAACGAGTCTTTGTCTTCCGGTTTGCTCCGTTCAAAATTCTTCAGCATTTCTCTGATCTTCTCCTCCTGTTCAGTTTTTATTATGAAATAATTATATCCGATCAGGCACGTCGAATCAAGCGTCTGAACGTTCCGGACCGAAATATTCAAAACCGGTAAAATCCGCGTATCCGCCGGTTTGCTGTGTCGCGTACAGGAACAGGCCGAATCTGCATCCGCAGAAGTGATCCAGTGTGAAGCGCACCGGATGGTCCGGTCCAAGCTGCTCCCATCTCCCGTCATGCTCCCATAGGAATCGGACCTCGTCTTTTGCAGTTTCCAGAACCGCTTCCGCCCGAAGCCTGATCACCGGCCCGTCCGATACGATCCGGGCAAATTCCGTTTCCGTACCTTTTCCCGCTGTCCGGGCTTTCATCACAAGTTCATACCTGCCTTCGTTTCTTGTCACGCCGATCAGCCCGTACATTCCTGTCAGCATACAGAGTCCGGCCGTGTCTCCTTCCAGAATCTTTTCCGCGTTGACGGTAACTTCAGCCGCGCACCGGGGCATAACTGTCCGCTGGGTTATCGTATTCCGCGCGTATTCGACAGTTCCGGACAATTGATCGGTCACAATCCGGTAATACCCTTTTCCGGTTTTGTAATATCCGTCCCGCGGCTCGTGATTGAACTGCCAGCATGGTTTCAGCCCGTTCCGTGTGTTTTCCGGGCCGAACTGATCGCTTTCATAAAGCGGCACTGCGGGATAACCCGGCCGGGTGCTGTTGTTCCTTATTTCTTTGGATAGCGGGCCGAACACCGGATACCCGAACCGGTTCCATGACACCGGTACAAGCACCGGAACGCGGCCGACCGCACCGTGATCCTGAAACATGATTGAAAACCATCTTCCGTCCTGTGTGTCCACAACGCCGCCCTGTGCGACTCCGCTGTTCAATCCGTCCAGGTCAGCTTCGAATACGTCTCCGCCCGCCCATAACCCGTCCGGTGCGTCAGCGATAAAGCAGGCTTGCGTCCGGAACCATTTCCACGGATGGGAATGGATCAGGAACAGTACATATTTCCCGTTAATCCTGTAAAGATGGGATCCTTCATATCCGAGAAAATCACCCGGTGCGTCACGGACGATAATCCGGTCGAAACCGCCCGGTTTCGGTCCGGTCAGATCCTCCTTCAGTTCCGTCATCCGGATATTCCGGTTTCCGTACGCAATATATATTTTCCCGTCGTTATCGAAAAGGAGGGACGGATCATGATAGATTCCTTCGATATACTGCTTTTTCCAGGGGCCTTCAATCCGGTCCGCGGTAAAAAGGAATGTCCTGTCCCATTCATGGGCAATAAACACGACATAAAACCTTCCCTGGTGAAAGCGGAGGGACGCCGCCCACATACCGTGCCCGTATACTGTCTGTCCGTCTTCCAGTCTTTCTCCCGGCGTGTGTTCCAGCGTGTCATATACATACGTGCAGAATTCCCAATGAATCAGATCATATGACCGCAGGATTTCCGCACCGGGGAAAAAATGCATTGTTGTGCTGATCATATAGTATGTATCGCCGACCCGGATCACATCCGGATCCGGATAATCCATTCCGGTCAGCGGGTTATATCCCTGGCACATATTCTGATTCCTCCGGCAGTTTTTCTGACATAATACTTTCCACAAACTTTTCCCCGTTTCCTTCCGGATATCAAAAAAGCCCCGCCGGAATACCCCGGCAGAGCTCTTATCAACGATTTCACTGATCACTGTTCACTCTGGTTACCTGTCACTATATGATTATCCGATTCTTACGCTGCCGCTCACAGTGGAAGCCTGGATCTGCAGAGCAGCATCATTCCCCGCGTCCGGGAATCTGCAGCGTGTGCTTCCGCTGACGCTTTTCATCACCGCGTGTACAGACGGCGTATTCCCTGGAAGTTCGATATCTACACTTCCGCTGGTGGAAGCCGCGTCAATCCGTTCGGCGTCCGCGTTCTGAAGCGCCACCGTATTTCCGCCGCTGACGGTATGGGTGGAAACCCGCCTGGCACAGCCGTTTAGCCGGACTTCGCCGCTGGTGCTCTTTATCCGTACGTTTTTGAATTCCCCGTCAATCAGGACGTCACCGCTGATGCTGGTTCCCTCTGCTTCATCCGCGTTGCAGCGGATCCGGATATCACCGCTGGCCGAGGACGCGGCGATTCTGAGAACTTTTCCGTTTTCAGGGGCTTCATACGCGATATCTCCGCTGGTGGAATGCAGCGTCATCTTATAGGCAGCACAGCCCGTCACCTCAATATCGCCGCTCATGGAGTTCAGCTCGATCGTATCTGCCAGCTGTTCCGGCAGGTCGATATATACATGCGCTCCGGCAGTTGAAATATCGGTCGCGACTTTGTTCAGCACTTTGCCGACAAAGCTGAGGATTCCTTTCACGGAAACTTCATCCGACTTCAGGCTGTTTTCCTTCCCGAAGCTCTTCCACTGGGAATCGATCCGGATGTTCAGCATACCGTCGTTTTCTTCGCAGATGATCTGGCGCGGTTCATCGCAGCGCACGTGAATCATTCCGTCGCCGGAGCGCCCCACTGTAATGTCATTGCTGCGCATGTTGCTGCGGATGGAATGAATCCTGTCCGCGCTGAAAACCCGGTCTGTCGGTATTTCTTCAGCCGGTTCATATGGATGGAATTCCGGATCCGCGTTCCGTTCCTCACTGAAGAACGATTCTTTCTTCTCCGTACCCGGTTTCTTCGGATATTCATCGATAATTTCTTTCATCCCGTTCAGGCTTTCGACAACGGCATCCACCGCCTCTGTTTCGCTGAGTCCCCGGCTGAGCAGGTCATGATAATGCTCCAGGCAGTTGTTCAGCAGCTCTTCCCGCATCGTTCTTGTTTCGATGGTGTCCACGGTGTCCTTAAACAGGGTATCAATCAGTCCGCAGATTGTAGCGTTCATGGTTCTTCTTCTCCTTCCAGCAGTTTGTTCATGACGTCCCTGGTTTCCCGCCAGGCGCGGGTTTCCTCCGTCAGTCTGGTTCTTCCTTCCTCCGTCAGGCGGTAATACCGGCGTCTGGCGCCGATTGTTTCATCACCCCAGTAGGAGCGGATGTATCCCGATGCTTCCATTCGACGGAAAGCGGTATACAGGGTTGCTTCCTTGAGTTCCAGCTTTCCTTCGCTTAAAGCGGATACTTCCTTGCTGATCTGATACCCGTATCCGTCCCCTTTTATGAGGCAGCGGAGAATAATCGCGTCGGTATATCCTCTCAGCAGGTCCGATGAAATAACCATATCCTCACCTCCCGGGACATGTTATACCATATCATACCTCGCCTGTCAATGTATTTTATTTAATTTTTTATATAGAATTCTTATATATTATTTTTTATCCATTTCTTCGATTTCTTCTTCGATTTCCCGAATTCTTTCCTGCAGGTCATTGACTTCGTATTCCCATTCGTCATGTTCGACAGACAGGATGTCATCCGGTTCATCTGTTTCAAGCAGATCAAGCTGGTACTGCAGTTCTTCCAGTTCCTCTTCCAGTTCTTCCCGCGTCGGCGCGTAATACTTTTTGAATTCCGCGTTCTGTTCAAAAGTCATATGGCCGTTTTCATCCATACGGATATCAAGCCGGTTTTCAGGATATTTTCCGAATTCAGTCATCCCGTTTCTCCTTCCTTTTTTCTTTCACGTTTTTCAGGTGATGCGTCTTTTCAGGAATATATATGCATTTTTTTGCTGGATTTAAGCATTTTCAGACAACGTCTATCAATTGTCATTCGATATTGAATATGATAAAATATCAATGGTTTCAGGTCAATGCTTTTTCTGCAGAAATGTTTGAGGTGTTTACGATGATTTCATGGCTTCGACAGCTCTCCTGGCCGATCCTGGACAATCTCAGATCTCCCGTTGATGTCGCCCGCTGCGAACTCGCCAACGCCTTTCCCGGTCTCTCTGTTTCACTGAATCCGGATCCCTCCCTCGGCGAAGGATACCGCCTTGACCGTTCTTCTTCCGGATGGATCGTTTCCGGCGGTCCTGCCGGCATCCTTTATGGCGCTTATGCGCTCATCCTGAAAACGCTTTCCGGGGAAACCGTTCCCGATTCTTTCTCCTCCGCGCCGTATTATCCGCTGCGTATGCTGGATTGCTGGGATAATATGTCCGGCGATATCGAGCGCGGGTATTCCGGCCGGAGCCTGTTTTTTGAAGACGGGCGTTTCGATTATGACCCCGCGCGCATGCGGGAGCTCGGCCGCCTTCTGGCTTCCTGCGGCCTCAATGTCCTGTGTATCAATAACGTTAATGTTCATGAACCGGCCCAGCTCCTGCTGGAGGATTATCTGCCGGAAGCTGCCGCGCTGGCGGATATTTTTCGTCCCTTTGGCATCCGGCTGATGTTTTCGGTTGATTTTTCTCGTCCGCTGAAACACGGCCTTTCTACCGCTGATCCACTCGATCCCGCTGTCCGTTCCTGGTGGAAAGAAACAGCTGCCCTCGTATACCACGCGATACCCGATCTGGCGGGTTTCCTGGTCAAGGCCGACAGCGAAGGCCGACCCGGACCTTTCTCTTATGGCCGCAATCATGCGGAAGGGGCCAATATGCTGGCCGAAGCTGTTAAGCCTTACGGCGGTTATATTGTCTGGCGCTGCTTTGTCTATAACTGCCGCCAGGACTGGCGTGATACGAAGACCGATCGCCCGATGGCCGCCTGGGAGCATTATGCTTCTCTGGACGGACAATTCAGCAGCAACGTAATTTTGCAGGTCAAATACGGTCCTTTCGATTTTCAGGTTCGGGAACCTGTTTCTCCCCTGTTGCTCGGTATGAAACGCACAAACCTCGCGATGGAACTTCAGCTGGCGCAGGAATATACCGGCCATCAGATCGATCTGTTTACCATGATTCCCATGTGGCGTGAACTCTTTGATGACCTGCCCGCGAACCGAATCATGTCTGTCGCCGCGGTTTCCAACCTGGGCCGGGATGAAAACTATACGGGCCATCCGCTGGCTGCCGTTAACCTGTATACCTACGGCCTGCTTGCCTGGGATCCGTCCGTGGACGCGGAGCAGGCTGTATCCGCGTGGGTTCGCCTTGCCTATGGTTTCACGCCTGATGAAAACCGGAAGCTTACGGAACTCCTGCTTTCCTCGCGCCGGACCTATGAAAAGTATACGGCCCCGCTGGGTATCGGATGGATGGTCAATCCGCACGGTCATTACGGTCCGAGTCCGGACGGCTATGAATTTGATTTGTGGGGAACTTATCATAAGGCTGACCGGAATGCGGTCGGCATTGACCGGACCGTTTCCGGAACCGGTTACCTTTCCCAGTATTCTCCGGAATTCCGCGCCAAATTCGAAGATCCGGCGACTTGTCCGGATCTGTACCTGCTGTTCTTCCACCGCCTGCCTTATACGTTCCGCATGAAGGACGGCCGGATGCTGATCCAGCGGATTTACGATGATCATTTTGAAGGATACGGGGAAACGGTCGCCATGTCGGAAGTATTGCGTTCCCTGCCGTTCCCGGATCCGGACCGGGCTGAAATCGACCGCAGGATGGAGATGCAGCTTCGCAACGCGAAGGAATGGTGCGATATTATCAATACGTTCTTCCACCGGCTCTCCGGCGTTCCGGATGCCCATGGACGGACAATCTACCCCTGATTCTTCCCTGCTGTCGGGCAAAGCTCCTTCAGTGCGCATTCATCGCACAGCGGGCGCTGCGCCTTGCAAAGCCTCCTGCCGTGCCAGATCAGCCAGTGATGCGCCTTTCCCCAGTTTTCCCGAGGAATCAGCCGCGTCATCTGCCGTTCTGTCTCTTCAACGGTATCCGCTTTGCATAATCCCAGCCGGTTGCTGACGCGGAATACATGGGTATCTACCGCGAAAGCCGGAATACCGAACGCGTTGAAAAGCACGACGTTGGCCGTTTTCCGCCCCACACCGGGCAGCCGGGTCAGGTCTTCCATTGTATCCGGCACCCGGCCGTCATATTCGTCCCGGATCATCCTGCAGGCCGCGATAATATTCGCGGCCTTCGTTTTGAATCCACAGCTTTTGACCATCGGATACAAATCTTCCTCCCGGGCGTCCGCCATGCTGCAGGCATCCGGATAACGGGCGAAGACAGCCGGTGTGACCTTGTTCACCTGTTTATCTGTACACTGAGCGGACAGAATGGTTGCAACCAACATCTCATATGGATTGGAAAAAATCAGTTCCGCCTTCGCCTCCGGATACATTTTTTCCAGCTCGGCGAGTATTTGCAGTTTTCTTTCATGTTTCATGAAAATTAGCTCTCTTTACCACAACTTAATATTATGAAGTGATATATATTCTTTCAGGTAGAAGATGTAGAACAGCACAAGGCCAACCGACAGAACCGTTGTCAGGATCAGGATGATGATATGTTTCCGTTTAAATACAAGATCCCCCTGTGAGGCGGATACCATTTTCATACTTTTCAATGCGGGAATAAATGCTCCAAGCACCAACACAATCAACACGGATTCCACCGGGAACAGGACAAGGTTTTTAACAATCCGTACCAGATTAACAATATTGTATGTGTTTGCTCTTGGATCCATATACAGAACATATTCCCATTTCATGAAAAGCGATGTCAGGATAATATTGCATATCAGATTAACAGAAAATTTCGCCGCCAGCACACGTGTTACGGATAACTGCCTTTTCCAGAAAAACACGCCGAAGATAAATGAGCTTAGCATTTCCACAAAAATGAAAGGGAAAAAATACAGCCCTTTGGGAAAAATCATATAACCAAGCGTATCGCTGACGGCACCGACGCAAAGACCGACCACAGGCCCGTAGATCAGGGAACCGAGAGAATTGACATAGCAGTCGAATGTGATGTTAAGACCTGCGGCGATGGGGATTTCAAACGCTTTGACCACAACGCGTAGAACAACGATCAGGCTGGCAAAAGCAATGCTTCTGGTATTTTTCAGTTCCAGCGCAGCATCATGCCAATAAGCCTTTTCAGTGAGTTTATGGAATTCCATGAAAAAAGCCTCCTTTCAATCACTCGGAAAAGAATGATTCGCAGAGGCTTTCCTGCCGAAAAGCAGCGGGATGCGCATTTT
>JAEEGL016344616.1_pt1 | contig 14703 bp, 16 predicted proteins | sample 9134231 | NCBI WGS metagenome assembly JAEEGL01 (sample SAMN16246548, study PRJNA631951) | gut metagenome | biome: gut microbiome; feature: rumen; material: fiber-attached | host: Bos | place: Iran: Karaj | collected 2018-10 | reverse complement strand
ATCGGTTGTGGTGGCTTGGAGCAGCAATGTGCTCCACAGGGCTAAGAGTAAGATAGTCTGTTTCATATATCAATAGCGTAGCAGTTGGAATCTCACATTTGTGGTGACAAAATTAAAAAAAAACCGCAGTTTTTTAGTAATTTTGCACCAAAATTTGTGAAAGCCGAACACCATAAAGTTCACTTTAATGGTTGAGGCGCTGCCAAATTTATCCAAATAATAAAAAATGTGACTCTATGGGACTTATTGACGATAGCAAACGCATTAACGACATTGACGTAAAAGAGGAACGCGCCATCCTCGTGGGACTGATTACGCCCCAGCAGGGCGAGGCCAAGACCAAGGAGTACCTTGACGAGCTCGAATTCCTTGCGGAAACTGCCGGTGCCGTCACTGTACACACCTTCCTGCAACGATGCGACGGCCCTAACAGTACTTCATATGTTGGCAAGGGCAAACTTGAAGAGATTGTTGCATACGTTGAGGAAAACGACATCAGCCTGGTCATCTTTGACGATGACCTGACGCCAAAGCAGGTCGCCTTTATCGAAAAAGCGGTCAAGGTCAAGACGCTCGATCGTACGAGCCTTATTCTCGACATCTTTGCCAAACGAGCACAGACCGCCAGTGCCAAGATGCAGGTTGAGCTGGCGCAGTATCAGTACCTGCTGCCGCGCCTGACGGGTATGTGGACCCACTTGGAGCGCCAGCGAGGCGGTATCGGTATGCGTGGACCTGGTGAGACCCAGATTGAGACTGACCGCCGTATCGTCAAGACTAAAATCGCCCTGCTCAAGGAGAAACTGGCACAGCTCGACAAGCAGAAGGTCACCCAGCGCAAGAACCGTGGTAAACTCACCCGCATTGCCCTTGTAGGTTATACCAACGTGGGTAAATCCACCCTGATGAACGTGCTGAGCAAGAGCGAAGTGTTTGCCGAGAATAAACTCTTTGCTACCCTCGACACCACTGTCCGCAAGGTGGTGATTTCCAACCTGCCTTTCCTGTTGACCGATACGGTCGGCTTTATCCGCAAGTTGCCCACCCATCTCGTGGAGTCTTTCAAGAGCACCCTCGATGAGGTGCGCGACAGCGACATCCTCGTCCATGTGGTAGATATCTCACATCCCCAGTTCGAGGAGCAAATCGAGGTGGTGAACCGCACCCTTCAGGAAGTGTGCGATGCTGGTGACAAGGAAATGATTATGGTCTTCAATAAGATTGACCAGTTTACCCATGTCCCCAAGGACGAGGACGACCTCACCCCGCGTCTGCGCGAGAACATCCCGCTGGAGGAGCTTGAAGAGTCGTGGATGGCGCGTATGGGAGAAAACTGCGTCTTCATCAGCGCCAAGAAGCAGCAGAACATCGATGCCCTCAAGCGCCTGCTCTACAACAAGGCCAAGGCCGTCCACACCGCCCGTTTCCCCTACAACGATTTCCTCTTCCAGACCTACGACGACCTCACCGAGTGACATCTAAAACAGGAAGAAAACAAAGAATCTAGTATTTCATGAGATTGATAAACAGATATTTAGGAATATTATTATTCAGTGCTTGTATCGTCATTTCGATGAACATGGCTGCTGCAAGTATTGATATCCATGAGGCTCAAAACAGGGCGGCACATTTTCTGAACAGCCGCAGGGGCACTGTTTTAAGCGCTTCACCAGTGCAGATGCAACTTGTCCATGCCGAGACTTCGGCTATGGACCCTAATCTCGCTGACTACTACATGTTTAACACACATGATGGTAATGCTTTTGTTATCGTGTCGGGAGATGACCGAGCGATTGATGTGCTGGCCTATGGCTCTCATGCCATTGACATGAATGATATTCCCTGCAATATGCAGTGGATGCTGGATCACTACAAGAAGCAAATTGACTTTTTGCGATCACATCCCCATGTGCGATTTTGCGACACTCGTCCACAGAATTCAGTGGTGGTCTCGCCACTCGTCTCTTGCAATTGGAACCAGCGTGCCCCGTTCTACAACCAGTGCCCGACCAGTGGCACTCAGCATTGCTTAACGGGCTGCGTGGCTACGGCAATGGCACAAGTGATGTACTACTGGAAGTATCCTGCTCAGGCTCCTGCTATGGACGGTTACACTTCAGAGGTAAATGGCTTTACAGTGGGCGCTTTGCCTGGCGGCACATTTGATTGGGACAATATGCTTGATGTGTATCCGACTAACGCTACCGCTCAGCAGAAGGATGCTGTGGCGATGCTCATGCGTTATTGCGGGCAGGCTTGTTACATGAGCTATGGACCCAACGCCAGCGGCGCTTACAGCGATGACGAGTTGGAGGGCATGAAGAAATTCGGCTACAATGAAGATGCCGTACTGCTCGACCGCGACGATTTCACGGCCACCGAATGGGCTGCAATGATTGAGGAACAGCTTGCCGCAGGATGCCCCATCCTGTATGGTGGTGTGGATGCCAACAAGAATGCGGGACATGCCTTTGTCGTGGATGGCTGCGGTGGCGGTATGTATCATATCAACTGGGGCTGGAGCGGATCGGGCAACGGCTACTTTGTGCTTGACGCTTTCACCACGATGAACCTCATATATTCTAGCGAGCAGCAGATGCTCTATCAGGTTTATCCTGCTGGATACATGTATGATAAGCATGCGGCATTCATGCTGCCGGCTACTCAGGTCGGTGCCACTTCCTTTACGGCATCGTGGACCGATGCAACGCCCAGTGAGCAGGTGGCCGATTACACACTATATGTTCAGCCCTATGACCCCTCGGCTCACGAGGAATTACTCAACGAGACGTTTGCTGCAATCGATGTGAATCTGGATGCCACAACAGCCTTGTCGTCCAGCAAGGTGGGGAACTATTGCGACAATCCAGGCTGGACGGGCTCTTTCGTCTATTTGGGTGCTGGTGGATGCTTTATCGTGGGTGGGCAAAAGTATGTGGGCTCCCTCACCACACCTGAACTTTATCCAGCAGCTGATGGTAAGATTACCGTCAGGTTCAATGCCCGCTATTATGGCAATGAGAACAGTTCGACGCTCGTGACCTGCGGCGACACTCAGTTGAGCTTTCCCTTGACCCGCATGGCGACCCAGTATGCCGCGGTGTTTGAGAATGTTTCTCCTGGGGCTAAGGTGACCTTTGGCTGCACGGGCAGGGCACAGCGCTTCTACCTTGACGACGTGGTAGTGACCACGGGTGATGACCGCGACCCGGTGGATGCAGGATTCCTCGTTGTTCCTGGCATTACAGCCAATGATTATTTTGTTACGGGACTGGAAACGGGTGCGACATATCGGTATCAGCTTGTTACCCAATTTGCCGATGGCGTGACCAAGAAATCCAATATGCAGCTTGTGACCTTGCTCGACCAAGAGGAGCACAATTACCAAGTTGGTGATGTAAATCACGATGGCACCGTGTCTATCGCTGATGTAACTGCGTTAATCAACTGCTTACTCGTTGGCATAGATGAGAACACGTGTGCAATCTGTGCCGATGTTGATGGGATGAATGGCATTAGTATTGGAGATGTGACTTGTCTCATCACCATATTGTTGACTTCTGACACCACTCAATAATTTTATAAATTCAAGTATTATGGAACTGATCGTTGGCTTGTTACTTTTTGGAGTAGGTCTCTTGATTTACCGCCATTTGGACAAGAAGTCTGATTCGTGGATTGACTCCGATAATAAGTGTAAACGTGTATTAGGCTGGTGCCTGCTGTTGCTGCTTACGGTAGGCTTGTCGCTTTATATGATTGTTACTCATGTGAAGTCCTGTTCAACAGAACATGAGTCAAGTCAAAGTATAACAAAAACCGTTTGAGTTTATGGCTAACCCGAAGAATAAACAAGAGCTGTTGGCATCAATGACCGATGATTATGCCAAATTGTGTGACCAGATTGCGAAGATGAGTGATGAAGAAAAGGCTAAGCCGTTTGACTTTGCCGCCGACCCCAAGAAGTGCGGCGTGCGCTGGCAGTATGACCGCTGCCTGCGCGACTTGCTGATTCACCTGTACGAGTGGCAGGTGCTCATGCGCGATTTCGTGCAGAACATCCGCGAGGGTCACCCCAGGGACTATCTGCCCGATGAATACCGTCGCAACTACCACGAGATGGACAAGATGCTGGTCGAGAAGCATCAAAACACTCCGTTGGAGGAGGCCACAAGTCTCCTGCAACAGACTCAAGACGAGATGCTCAGCCTTGCCGACAGTTTCACCGATGAGGAACTCTTCACCAAGGGCTTCTACAAGAACACTTACACCACCACGATGGCGGCCTATTTTGTGAGCGTCACCACCAGTCCCTATGGTCAGGCAGTGAAACTGCTCAAGACGCACCAGAAGAATTGCCGCAAGTGAGAAAAACTGTCATTCGTGGCATGATTTTTGCTGTTCAACTCAAAGTAACCTTTAAATGATAAATGATTATGAAACGACTGCTGCATTTGGCCTTAATTGGCGTTTTGGTGTTCACTTTTACTGGCTGTAAGGAGAATTACTCGGTGGGAGAGAAAGTAGGAAACTTGATTGAGTTTACCAAGAAAGGCGTTATTTGGGACTCTTGGGAGGGTCGCATGAACCTGACCCAGACAGGCATGAACACGAGTGGAGAACCCTTCCAGTTCTCGTTTGACAATGACCGCAACGACCAGGACTCGCTTGTGCAGTTGCTCTACCAGGCTCAGGTCGAGGGATGGAAAGTCAAGCTCAAATACCATGCTGTGTGGGGCTTTAAGAATGTCTTCTCCAACCGTGGCGAGACAGACTATTTCGTCGATGACGTCGAGGTGCTGGACAAGGACTTTGCCAACCCCCTCCGCCAGATGGGCAGCCGTCAGGGTCATGTGGTCGATACCGTGTGGGTCGTTGTCGATAAAGCCGAGATGCTCAAGCACATGAAATAGTAAGTCAAAGAATATTTTCAACTTGTTCAATGATACGTATTAAAAGATTTGAGTTTGAGGCTAACTGCTATGTGGTGAGCGATGATACTGGGGAATGTGTCATCATTGATCCCTGTGCCTTCTACCGTCGCCATCGTGAAAACTTCAAGTATTATATCAATAAAGAGCAATTAAAGCCCGTGCGGTGCCTGTTGACCCATGGCCACTATGATCACCTGCTGTCGTGTGACCAGGTAAAGGATGAATATGGATTGTATCCTGAAATCCACCCTGGCGATAAGCCTTGGATAGCGAAGGCGGAAATGAAAATAGAGGAAGTCTATGGCAAAGGCAACTTTCATCACGATATTGTCAAGCCGCAACGCTTCTTGGACGATGACGAAATCATCAAGTTCGGGCATCATGAGCTTAAGGTCATCCACACCCCTGGTCATTCCCCCGGCAGTGTTGTTTTTTATTGTGAAGAAGAGAAGGCGGCCTTTACTGGCGATACGCTCTTCAGGTGTGACATCGGCCGTAGCGACCTGATGTTCGGGTGGGAAATGGACTTGATGCAAAGTTTGAAGATGCTCACCAATCTGTTGCCTGACGACTGTGTGATTTGGCCAGGTCACGACTTGGAGTCAACAATGGAATATGAAAAGAAAAACAACCAATACTTGCCGCTTGGTTGATGAATAAGAGATAAGAGACCGAGGCAACTCCCCAAAATCTCCTATCTCTTATCTCTTAACTCTTATCTGATCTCAAGGATTGTAATAGTCCTTGTGGTAATAGGCGAGAAGTTCCTGAAGGTGGCGGTAGGCCTCAGCGGCAGGACCGTCGGGATCGAGTTCCATAGATTCGAGGTAGCTGTTGAGTGCCATGCGCACGTTACCCTGCTGGCGGTAAGCATTGCCGCGCAGGTAATAGGCATTGGCTAGTGTATCCCTTGAAACACCCTTGTTCTCAACAATTTCGTTAGCGGCGTTTAGTGCCTGTTCGCCCTCGCTACGGGAGAGCATATCTTTGATTTCCTGTATGGTTTTCATCTTGTTTATTGTTTTATTGGGGCAAAATTACACTATCTTCATGAAAAATGCATTATCTTTGCCTCATAATTTATTTGTGATATTATGGATACAATGAATGATAACAACAAGGGCCAGCAGCGGCTGGGCCAACTCAAGAACCTCGTGATGCTGGCTTCGGCCGATGAGAAATTGACCGATTCTGAACTGGCAGTATTGCTGGCAGTGGCATCACGCGAGAAACTCACTCCCGAAGAATTCAACAAAGTTATCGATGACCCCGACAGTGTGAGCATCACCCTGCCCGAGGATGAGGAGACCAAGTTGGCTTACCTGCGCGACATGGTTGCCATGATGATGATTGATGGCGAACTTGACGAGCGGGAAATGGCAATTTGCAAGTTATACGCTATGGCACTGGGCTATCGTGGCTCTATCGTTGATGGCATGATTGCTGGCGTCGTTGACCAGCTTGATGCCGAGAATGCTGCTGGTGATGAGTAAGTTCCTTTATGTCTTCTGCCTATTGGCATTCTTGTCGTTTCCCACGATTGACCATGCCCAAGATGCGGAAACGACACCCCTAACCTCATACATTGGGCAACTCATGGCTCAATGCCCCTTTGACCAGGGTGACGATTGGGTGATTGACTCAGTGGGGATTGTCGATGATACCGTTTGCGTTAAAATCTTGGCACCAGCATCATTGGCTAGCTTTATGCCTTTACTTTCGGTCGATAACATAAAGGGGAAACGCCTGTGGGTTCGTCATCTGTTAGAGTATGGCGATAAGTGGAAACAATTAGTTGAACTGGTAGCAAAGGAAGGTTTTCCCTTCAAACTGGCGATTGTGCCTCGTCGTAGCGAAGATCCCTATTTCATTTCGTGTAGTCCTGACGATATTGGTATAATTCTTGCAAATGATTAAACCAGCGGAGTTTAATCCCGTCTAAAGTGTGCAAACAAGATAATAGAGTTAAAAAAAAATGAATAAGAAAACAATCTTTGCGGGATTAATCGCATCTATCTTGATGTTATCCAGCTGTCAGTCAATGCATCAGTTCTATGGCGTCACCACTGGCGCTTCGCTTGGTGGTATGTTCGGTTCGGCGATTGGAGGTATAGCCGATGGTCCTCGTGGTAGCGACCTGGGTACCGTAGTCGGTATGGCTGTTGGCGGCATCATAGGCGCTGCTGCAACGGCACCCAAGACCGATGATGGTAACTATCGTTCGTCAGATTATTACTATGATTACGATCGTGATGACTACCGTCAGAACAATGCCTATAGCCCCTTTGTCAACATCGAAATCGAGGAGGTGCGCTTTGTGGATCAGAACAATAACCGCGCCCTGGATGCCAATGAGAGTGCCAAGCTCGTGTTCATCATCCGTAACACTGGCCGCGATTATGTCTATGACATTGCTCCGGTGATTACCGTGACAGGCACTAAGGAGATTTACCTTTCACCGACGGCTATTGTCAAGGAACTGGGGCCGGGTAAGGCCGTGCGTTACCAGAGTGAGCTCATTGCCACCAAGAAACTGAAACGGGGCACAGCCGACTTCTCCATTGGCTTGTCGGATGGTGACAAACTCTACACGCTACGCTCCTTCCAGTTACGTACCAATAAGTAACTGTTAGAGAACAAAGTAATAACGCTAAAATCAATTCGGGACAACATTTGTGAGTAGTGTTGTCCCGAATTGATTATTCAGTCGTTTTGGCCGTCAGAGAAATCACAGGATGATGCGTGTAGCCTTGACGGGTTCGTTGACAAAGACGCTGGCTAGGGGAGAGAAGTGGTCGGGGTCTTCGGTCGTATAGTACTGGCAGGTTCCACCACGGCTGCAGTGGCATTCGATTTCGGGATGGCGTTGCAGGTAGTCGGCAAGGCTGTCGGCAACGATGGGTCCCTGTTGGATGATGTTCACGCCCTGCGGTTTGTAATGGTTGATCTTGTTGATAAGCAGGGGGTAATGGGTACAACCCAGGATCACGGTGTCTATTTCGGGACAGTCGTTCATGAGTTGACCTATGTCTTTCTTGACAAAGTAGTCGGCACCATCACCTTCGCTCTCACGGTTCTCGACCAGTGGAACCCACATGGGGCAGGCATGACCGTGGACCTTAAAACCGGGATACATCCCCTCAATCTCAATGTTATAGCTGCGGCTGCCGATTGTGCCTGGAGTGCCAAACACGCCGATGTGGCCTGTGCGGGTCAGTTCACCCACCTTTTCCACTGTGGGGCGTACGACACCGAGCACACGGCGATTGGGAGCAAGGGTGGGGAGATCCTGCTGCTGGATTGTGCGAAGCGCCTCGGCCGATGCCGTGTTGCACGCTAGGATAATGAGGTGGCATCCCTGTGCAAACAAGTGTTTTACAGCTTGCAATGTAAATTCATAGACCAGTTCGCGGGAGCGCGTGCCATAGGGCGCCCGTGCATTGTCGCCCACAAACAGGTAGTCGTATTGTGGCAACCTCTGCCTGATGTCCCGCAGGATGGTAAGTCCTCCAAATCCCGAGTCAAACACGCCGATAGGTGCGCGCTCAACGTCGTTGCTATGTGTCTTTGTTATCATGCCAGATAGTAAATTAATAGCAAAGGTAGTTCAATTTCGTGATTTTTTTGTAATTTTGCGGGTTAAAAATAATCGCTGAGCTATCGTGACGCCGTTTAAGCCATATAGTCTGAACCTGAAAGGGCGACTTGTGACCATCGATCGACCGTGGGTGATGGGCATTGTTAATGTCACACCCGACTCGTTCTACAGCGGTAGCCGCGTGAATGATGAGGATACTCTCATCGAGCGTGTTCAGTCGATGATTGACGATGGCGCTGACGTGATTGATGTGGGTGCTTGCTCAACCCGTCCGGGTAGTGAACAGGTTGATGCACAAGGTGAAATGAATCGTCTGCATTGGGCGCTGAGCATCATCCGTCGAGTGGCTCCAGATGCGATTATTTCGATAGATACCTATCGTGCTGAGGTGGCTCGCCGCTGTGTGGAAGAGTGGGGGGCTGACATCATTAACGATATTTCGGGCGGCACAATTGACAAGGAAATGTTTGCTACAATGGCAAGTCTGCAGGTGCCGTACGTGCTCATGCACATGCGCGGGACGCCCGAGACGATGTCGACTATGACCGACTATCACAACGTTACGGCCGAAGTGCTCGAATGGATGGCGCGTCGCATCGATGAACTACGGCAGATGGGTGTTGCCGATGTGATAGCTGATCCAGGTTTCGGCTTTGCCAAGACTCTGGAGCAGAACTACGAGATGATGGCAAGACTGAATGCCTTCCATGCGCTCAATGCCCCATTGCTGGTGGGCGTGTCGCGTAAGCGGATGATTTACACTCCGCTGGACTGCACACCAGACGAAGCTCTTATTGGTACCACCGTTATCAATACCATCGCGCTGATGCAGGGTGCCCACATCCTGCGCGTGCATGACGTGAAGGCGGCGGCCGAAGCGGTGAAACTTACCTCATTGACCCGGCAATACGGGCCAATCGACACAATTCAATCTATTGGATATAACATATAGCGATACATAACTACAACATGGGAAGTTCAATATTCGCGCTTTTCAGCATCAAAGACCTTATTGACATCCTGCTGGTGGCAACTATGCTGTTCTACCTTTACCGCACGATGAAAGATTCGGGTTCGCTCGACATCTTTGTCGGTGTGTTGGCATTCGTTGTCGCGTGGGTGGTGATGTACAAGATCATGGACATGCGCCTCATCGGCACCATCATGGACAAGTTCATTGACATCGGTCTGTTCATTCTTGTCATCCTGTTCCAGGACGAGATCAAGCGTTTCTTGACCGAGCTGGGCTCAAGACGAGGCCTCAAGTTCTTCGAGAAACTGTTCAAATCCAAATCCGAAGTCGATGATGCCAAGAAATGGATTATGCCCGTGGTGTATGCGTGCATGAATATGTCTAAGACCAAGACTGGTGCCCTTATCGTTATTCAACAGACAATCCCGTTGACTGACTACGAGCGTACCGGCGACATGATCAATGCCGACATCAACTCGCGCTTGATCGAGAATATTTTCTTCAAGAACAGCCCCTTGCACGATGGTGCCTTGATTATCGCCGGCAGCAAGATTATGAGCGCCGGATGTATTCTGCCCGTGTCTCACGACACCAACATTCCCCGTTATTTGGGACTGCGCCATCGCTCGGCCAAGGGCATTGCACAGGCCAGTGATGCCATTGCTATTGTTGTCAGCGAGGAAACGGGCCGCATTTCTTACGCCCACAAGGGAGAATTACATCTAAATCTGTCAAGCACCGACTTGGAGCACGCTTTGTCGGCTCTTGTTGAGAATGATTAAAACTCATGTTTGATATAGACGGAACATTGGTGAGCCTTGATCTGGTAGAGCGTTTCTTCTGCTGCGATCTGGAAACTTGCCTTGGTGCATGTTGCATTGAGGGGGATTCCGGTGCACCATTGACCGAAGAAGAATACCGTCAGTTAAAAGAGATCCTGCCTGAAGTGTGGGACGACTTATTACCCCAAGCCCAAGAGCAAATCAAGGAGCACGGAGTGGCCTTTGTTGATGTGGAGGGTGAATTGGTGACCCAACTTGTGGGAGGTGCCAACTGCGTTTTTACCACCTATGAGCGTGGTGGCATGTGCCTGTGTGCCATTGAGAAGGCTTACCGTGAGGGCCGTATCAAGTGGCGCAAACCCATTTCGTGTTATCTTTATCCAGTGCGCATCAAGCGTTATCCAGGCTATGACGCGGTGAACTTTGACCGCTGGAAAATCTGTAAATGTGCCGAGGTGCTGGGACGTCGTGAGGGCATTCGCCTTTATCAGTTCTTGAAGGAACCATTGATTGAACGTTACGGTCAGCAATGGTATGACACCTTGGTAGCCAATTGTGAATTATATATTAAAGAATACTTATCATGACCTCAAAAATCAAGTTTTTATTTGTGTTGTTGATATTACCGTTGTTGGTGTGTCCAGCCTTTGCGCAAATTACGATTGACGGACGCAGACCGGTATATGATAAACTTACCAGCACATATCTCATCAATGTTCCGCAATCGGCATTTGGTCAGCCTTATCATGCCGATGTCGTGGTTGATGATACCATAAAGTGGATTATTATAGGAACTGCTCCGGTCAAGACTGAAGTTGACTTCCCGATTGTGGACACTGGAGTCACTTATCCCATGTTTTTTTCCCATAATGGCGTGGTCACCAGAAGTACTTTGAGGTTTACCTACCTCCCCATATTGACCTTGACGGGAAACTTTAACACCGAATACACAGTGGGTCAGGTGCAGGTGACAATGCCCGATGAACATGAGGTGCAGAATTATCAGGCGCGCATCAAGTGGGCTGGAGGCTCCACAACCTATGACTGGATCAATAAGCACAATTACCATTTGAAGTTTGTTGATGAGGATGGTGAAAAGATGGATGTCTCCTTCTTCGGCTTGCGCAAGGACAACCACTGGCGACTGGATGCCGGCATTGTGGACATGTTGCGTTTCCGCAACAAGGCAGCACATGGCCTGTGGGCCGACTTCGGCACTAAGTGTTACTATTCTGATAAGCAGCCCAATGCGCGTTCCTACTCTCGTGGAGAACATGTAGAAGTCTTCCTGAATGGGGATTACATGGGTTTCTTTGACATGACCGAGTTCCTCGACCGCAAGCAGATGAAACTCAAGAAGTATGATGACGCGGTAGGACAATTCCATGGCATGATGTGGAAGGGGAAAGAGGAAACCGAGCAGACGATGTTCATCAAGTCCAAGGCCATCAATAACAACCTGGAGAGCTGGGGCGGTTTTGACTTGATGTATCCCGACTTTGACGAAGTGATGCCTACCGACTACAGCGTCCTCGCTAATGCAGTGGATTTTGTCTCCCAAAGCGATTCGGCGACTTTTGTCTCACAAGTAGGTGAATACTTTGATTTGCCCGTACTGGCCGATTACTATGTGTTTATCAACGTCCTGTTTGGCGTTGACAACACATGCAAGAATATTATCTGGGGATGCTATGACAGCGCTGTTGACAAGAAATTGACCTTGTCGGTTTGGGACCTTGAGGCCACAGTGGGTCAGCACTGGTATGATGGTGCTGGTTACTATCATGCACCTGAAATCCAGCCCGAGGTTGACTTGGATCAAGAAGGGCACCGTTTCAGCAAACTGTGGCGCAACCGCCTGTTCATGCGTTTGAAAAAGATGCCTGAATTCTATAAGCAGGTGAAGAAACGTTACTGGGAATTGAGGCGCACGGTACTTCGTCCCGAGAGTCTGATCGAGCGTTATACCGCCATTTATAGCAATCTGGAAAATTGCGGTGCTCTGGCCCGTGAAACTGAACGTTGGACAGGGAATCATGACATTGGCGATCGTGAGTTGGATTTCCTTGGAGAGTTTGAGTATGCATGCGACTGGCTCGTGCGACGCATCGATTATCTCGACAAGCACACATTTGCTTGCTTGCGTGGTGACGTGGACGGAAACGAGTTGGTGGATATTTTTGACGTGGTGGCATTGATTGACCACTTGTTGGGAAGTGATGAGTGGCAAGTTGATGATATGAATGCCGATATAGACAATGACGGTGTTATTAATGTAAAAGATTTGTCTGTACTGGTAGATGAAATTCTCGCACAATGATTAATACAATAATATTATGAAAACTAGACTGATTTGCATATTGTCTTTTTTGTGCTGCGTGCAGTTGATGAGCGCACAATTCACTTTTGATGGCAAAAGGCCATTTTATGACAAGCAATCAACCATTATGCTATTGACCATTCCAGAAGAAATGTTCGGAAAAGGTCATACATTTAATTTTGTCCCCGACGATACTATTGCCTGGGTGGGCATGGGTGGATATGAGATTACTGACAAGATGTCGATCTCAAATATCTCAGGCGATGCGGTGTACACATTTGTGTACCGTATTAAAAACACGTCTTCCTACAGGTCTGCAAAACTGCGTTTCACCCATTTGCCGGTGGTTAATCTTGTGGGAAATATAGATGAAGATTATTCGGTTGGTGAGGTCTTGATGCAGGTTCCCGAAGACACCATCACACGCAGGTGGAAAGCCAAGATGAAATGGGCTGGTTCATCGACCAACAGGCCCTGGTACGTAAAGCACAATTACCATATCAAGTTCCAGGATGACAATGGTGAGAAGATGGAACTCTCATTTAATGGCCTGCGCAAGGACAACCACTGGCGCATGGATGGTGGCGTCATCGACTTCTTGAGAATTCGCAACAAGGTGTCTCATGGCATCTGGGCCGATATGGGCAACAAACCTTATTATGCTGATGTCCAACCCAATGCCAAATCCTATATCCGCGGATTCTATGTCGAGTATTTTGATAACAACAGGTATAGGGGCTTAAGTAACTTTGCGGAGTATCTGGACCGTAAGCAGATGAAGCTCAAGAAATATGATGATGCGGCAGGTGAGTTCCATGGGATGCTCTGGAAGGCCAAAGAAGCCTCTTGGCAGACGCTCTTTGTCGCCGATTCGGCATACACCAACCTGGAGGACAGATGGGGTGAATTTGAACTGGAGTACCCCGACCTGGAAGATGCGTCTCCTACTGATTACCATGTCTTGAGCGATGCGATTGACTTTGTGGCGACCAGCAGTGATGAGGAATTCCGTCAGCAAGTGGGAGAATACTTCGACTTGCCGATTCTGGTGGATTACTATGTGTTTATCAACGTGCTGTTGGCGACCGATAACACGTGCAAGAACATCCTGTGGGGATGTTATGACGAGGCGGTGGACAAGAAACTGACGCTTGCAGTATGGGATTTGGATGCTACTATGGGTCAATACTGGAACAATGCCGATGGCAATTACCATGGCCAGATAGTTTCTCCCGAGAATGATTTGAATGATGTTTCGGAACTGGTCAACAACCGTTTGTTTATCCGCCTCATGGAGTGGCCCAAATTCCGTCAGCAGATTTACAACCGCTATTGGCAGTTGCGAGAAAGTATATTAACTCCCGATAGCTTGATTAACCGATTCTGGATGGATTATGAGGTGTTGCGTCATGCTGGAGTCCTTTCCCGTGAACTCTCTATCTTCAACCGCGGTACTGATTTAAGTGGTCGTGATCTCAACTTCGATAACGAGTTGGAGTACGTGAGCGACTGGCTGATTCGCCGCATCGACTATCTGGATAAAAATTTGTTTGCGATCCACAGGGGTGACGTGGATCGTGACGGAGAGGTGAGCATCAACGACTTGAATGCGCTCATCGACCTCCTGCTTTCTGGCATACAAAGTGATGTCCAGTATCTGTATGCCGATGTGGATGAAGACGGCGAGGCAAGCATCAACGATGTGAATACCCTCATCGACATTCTCCTCCGCAAGTGATACAAATTTAGATATTGAAAATGACCCGATGAAATCTCGGGTCATTTTTAATATGCCCCTGATGGAGTTGATAAAAGGTGTTTTGAGAAAAAACTTCAGTTTTTCTATTGCCGTGTCACAAAAATGTACTACCTTTGCCCCGCTTTTCGTAATCTCTGACAAGAAAAAGAGTGGCTTGTGTATATTACGAAGTGATTATTAACGCATTAAATATATAAACAATGGACTTGATTAAAGTTGCTGAACAAGCATTTGCTACAAACAAGCAGCACCCGCAGTTTTTCCCGGGTGACACAATCACGGTAGCATACCGCATCAAGGAGGGTAACAAGGAGCGTATCCAGCAGTACCGTGGTGT
>JAEEGL015867093.1_pt1 | contig 14703 bp, 17 predicted proteins | sample 9134231 | NCBI WGS metagenome assembly JAEEGL01 (sample SAMN16246548, study PRJNA631951) | gut metagenome | biome: gut microbiome; feature: rumen; material: fiber-attached | host: Bos | place: Iran: Karaj | collected 2018-10 | reverse complement strand
TCCTTATATTCTTCTTTTTCTTCCTCTTCTAATTCTATTTCATCATCATCGATGACTTCATCCATAAATAAGTCTTTTATTTTATCCATCAATTTCATAATTGCACCTCTTCTTTAATTAATTTTCATCCGGTAAAGTAGTCTCTGGTTCTTCTTCATCATCCGGAGAAACATATTCTTGTAAGTAATCTGAGAATGTACTCTCAGAATCCTTAGGACTATCGAGTTCATATTTTAATTCTCTACCATCACTGATATTACTTTCAAGTTCCATACTGATTAAATTATCATTATACTTAATACTTTTTTGCATTATTAAAACATTCGCTAAAATGTAAGGTAAATCATCGCCATTGGTATAAAATTCCATTTTTGAGTAATTATAAACTACTTCGCAAAAGTATAAATCATCTTCAATTTTATTTACCCCAATATAACCCGTTTTACCATTTAAATTTAACTCTTTATAATAATAACTATAATCACCCTCTGATTTATAATTAAGATTATTCTTGTAATAGTAACTTATCGTATCGACATATAAATATACATATCTATTTCTAATCTTAAATTTTTGATTATATTCACTATCTCTTACCTGTTTAACTCCCGTTGGAATATATATTTCATATCCAGTGGAAACGGTATTAGCTTTTAATTTACTATCTGTCATTGTCGACATTACTACTTCGTCCAAATTACTAGTAATTTTAGTACATCCAGATAAAAGCAAAGCAAAAATGACAAAGAATAAAAATTTCTTCTTATGCATATTCCACCTACTCTCTTACATTATATCAAATATTTTTAAAAATTTAAATAGTTTTTGTTTAAATATAAGAAAAAAGACTAAACTTTTTGCTTAGCCTTTTGCTATTTTACACCCTAATTCTAATGCAAGATATGCAATCCGTGATTTCTCGTCTAATTTGATGTCACCAGATAAACTGCGTTTATCCCATTTTTCGCCTGCTAAATTATCGCCGGCATAAAAGAAAATAAATAGTTCACAGTCTCTAAAATTACATACTGCTTGTAAGGCTGATGCTTCCATTTCAACCGTAATTGCACCATCTGCCCTACGCTTATTAACTTTAGCCCTTGTCTCACGGTAGAAAGCATCCGTTGTCCAAGTTGCTCCTTCAGTATAATCAAAACCGAGATTATCCAATATTTCTTTAAATTCATCAAGATATTTTTGATTTAATAATACTTCTTTAGAAGGTGGCATATAATGAAAACTTGTTCCTTCATCTCTTAATGCTTTATTAGGAATAATGATTGAACAATCTTCAATCTTTGCATCTAATACCCCACAATTACCAAAAATAATAAACTTTTTAACTCCCAAAGCCGCCATATCTTCGATGTCACCAACTGCCATAGGTGCTCCGACCCCAACTTTAAATAAAGCAAATTTTTGGCCCTTATATTCTATTTCATAAACATCTTTATGTTCTCCTGTATTATGAAGCTCAGCTATCTTAATACATTTACCACCAGCAACAATTTTATTAAATAATCTAAATGAAAAGCATCCAATAGCCACTTCTGGCATCCCAGCTACTTTCTCATGTACATTCCAAGCATTGATAACCGCTTCTTTATTTTCATCAAATTCTTCAAGTAATAACATATTATCACCTCAATCTTATCTTAACATAAAAATAGTTTATAAACAATAACCAAAATCATAATTCAACGTACAATATAAAGAGGTGTTTTATGTTTAACTGGTTTATAAACTTAAATTATGTCTATCAAGCATTACTCGCTACACTCTTTACTTTCCTAGTGACTGTCCTTGGTTCATCAATCGTCTATTTTTTTAAAAAAATAAATAAATTTATTATGGATGCGATGTTAGGCTTTGCGGCTGGTGTTATGACCGCTGCTTCCTATTTTTCACTTTTAGCTCCAGCCATTAATTACAGTGAAGAATTAAATATGATATCATGGCTAATAACCTTCTTAGGTTTCTTTTCAGGTGGTTTACTTTTATTTTTAGCAGATAAATTATTTACCAAAATTTTTACTAAGAAAAATAAACGAATCTTAATGTTAATCTCATCGATTACCATTCACAATATTCCCGAAGGACTAGCGGTAGGTATTGCCTTTGGCAGTGTCTTTTATGGCATAAATGGCGCTACTTTATTATCTGCTATTATGTTAGCAATTGGCATAGGGCTTCAAAATTTCCCCGAAGGTTCAGCTGTATCTATTCCTCTGCTTAGAGATGGCATTTCTAAAAATAAAGCTTTTATTTATGGCAGCCTGTCTGCTATTGTCGAACCCATTTTTGGCGTTCTGGGAGCTATTCTCATCTTAAAAGTACGCATTCTTTTACCATTCTTTTTATCATTTGCTGCCGGTGCCATGATCTATGTTGTTGTTTCTGAATTAATACCCGAAAGTCAAACGAGTGAAAAAAAAGACCTAATGGCCATATTTACCATTATCGGGTTTTCGATTATGATGATCTTAGATGTCGCCTTAGGCTAATTATTTGTACGTAGCAATATATGCTTCAGGAATGTTACCATTGACTATATTAATCGATATTGGGATGACATTAATTAAGTCGATATCCTTACTTGTTAAGGGCAATATGACTCTTGCATGTGATCTTAGACTTACTCTCACTTCGACTAGAGCATTGTTAATGCCATATGGTTTGACCTCTGTCTCTAGTTCGCTTAACACATCTCCAATAATGTCTAATCTGATTTGTATCTTTGGCCCAAAATTTCTTACTAAAGCATTATTAAAAATAACTCCCAAAGGAATTTCATCGACGACAAACTTGTCATTACCATCAAATACACTCTCAAGTTTATCTAATTCATCTTGAATGTTATGGGTAATCTTATTGATTAATCCGGTTGCTTCATACGAATTATAATTAATCATTTTAATCTCATTATCATTACTTTTTTCAATTGTAAACAAATCATTTTCAAATTTAATATTATCAGTTGAATTATTAATAATTTCAGTCATATATTTTCTTGATTTAGCTTCCGCTATCGCTAAAATAGTGTCATTATATTTATGATAACTATAATTGATAATAATTATTGCTAAAATAACTCCCGTAATAATTAAACTTATTTCTCTACCAAGATAAGTACCAATCGTCTTTTTTTTATATCTTTTTAATTTCATATTTAATTATATGAAAAAAGAATAAGTTTTACTTATTCTATTCACTATAAATTGCTGTTTGATCGTATTCTTCTTTAACATATAAAATTAGTTTTTGGATTGTTTCTGCTGTTGGGTTATCAAATTCTTCCATTGAAATTCCTGACTTACGGAAATCTTCTTCATCAAATTCACCAATTTCCCCAACAATTAAATCTCTTTCTTTTTTAAATTCATCTAATTCTTTATCCATAATTACTCCTATATATCTAGATTGTGATATACGTTTTGTACATCATCCAAGTCTTCTAATGCCTCTACTAAAGACATTACTTTCTCTGTATTTTCTTCATCTAAACTAATATAATTATCTGGTATAAATGTTACTTCTGACATCAAGTATTTATCATACCCTAATTTATCTAATTCATCTTTAACACTTAAGAATTTATCAGGTTCAGTATAGATTGTAATCTCTTCTTCACCAATTTCCATATCGAGAATATCAAGTCCCAATATTTCTTCCATTACTTTATCTTCCGGATAAGTATTTTCTAAAACGATTAATCCTTTTCTTTTAAACATATAACTAACTGAACCATCAGTGCCTAAATTACCATTCTTTTTAGATAATGTACTTCTGACAAAACCAGCTGTTCTATTTTTATTGTCGGTCAAGCAGTCGATCATAAGAGCAATTCCGCTAGGTCCATATCCCTCATATCTTACTGCCTCATAACTTTCTCCGGCACCTTTACTGGCTGCCTTTTGAATAGCTGATTCGATATTTGCCTTAGGCATATTTTCAGCTTTAGCCTTTTCCACTACCATTCTTAAAGCAGCATTATTAGCTGGATCCAAATCGCCACCTTTGGCAGCCACAAATAATTCCTTAGCTAATTTTTGGAACACTTTGCTTCTAGCCGCATCAATTGCACCTTTTTTTCTTTTAATCGTTGACCATTTACTATGTCCTGACATAAATATTCTCCTTACTTATTTTTTGTTAATTTCTTACTTTTAGCATCAACTTTTGTCTTAATTAATCCCTTTTCTTTAGCATATGCTCTAACGGCACCAGCAAAAACTAAATCATCAATTTCGTTATCGCTAAGTCCTAAAAGATATAAACTATTCCATATGTTTTCTTTTTCAGAATCAGTAATAATAACATCACCGAACTGATACTGTGTCTTTAAAATAAAATTCTTATCGCGTATGGCAATTTGTGCTTTTTGTCTACTAAAAAATTCTCGCAACATTGAATATTCATATGCGGTAATTTTACCACTACGATATAACCTTTCAACTATTTGTGGTGCATCCTTCAAAGGTAGTCCACCTAAGGCATAATATTCATAGCGATTTATTCTTTTGCCTTGTGCCCTTTTTACTAAAATTTCTCTAACAATTTTTTTATAATTTTCAACTACTTTATTATTCATTGTTTTCCCCCCCTAATTCATCGGTTAGCCATATATTATATCACAATGAATAAAAATTGCAATTTATTTATCCTAAATACTCTAATAATATTGGTCCTAATATTAGTAATAGCAATAACGGAATAAAGAAGAATACTGAAATGACACTAATAAGTACTGGTACTTTACTAATTCTTCCCTTTACTTCCATCTTTCTCTTTTCTCTTAAGAAATCTATTTGATTATATAAGTTTTTAATAATACTATTACCATATAAATTAGATTCGGTAAGTGATAAAACAATATTATTAATCGTATCACTTGGAATCCTTGCCTGCATATCGGATAGTGCCTCATTTAAACTTTTACCAAAAGATACTTCTCTTACTGTTTCTTTAAATTCGTTTGATAACACTCCCGATACATTACTTGTTGTTACATCGATCGCTTCAACTAAATTTCGACCTGTTTCAAGCGATAATGTTAAAACTTCAAAGAAATGCATGGCTTCATTTTCTAATTTAATAGTTCTTTTTCTTAAACGATCATCAATTAGTACTCTATTGTACATTATATAATATAAGAATGTAACAATTGGTGCTAAAATATACCCATAATCAGATATATACAAAACGATCATAAACAAAACGAATGACGATAATAATCTACCAATCATAAGATCAAATACATTCATTTTGTTGGCGGTTCCTAACATTTTAATCTTAGCTATTTGCTTATCGATAAAACTTTCACTATATATTCTACGAATAATTTCTTCTTTGTTCATTAATAATCAACCCTCACTATTCTACTTAGTAAGTATGCATATATTATAAACATTACAAGAATTACCATAAGCATTAAATAACCCAAAGGACCGCTAAAGAATGGATCAAAATAATCTGGATTTAAAATATATATAATTAATACAAACAATACTGGTGCTACCAACAATATCTTCGTAACTAATTTCGATACTGTCGTCAAATTTTTAAGTTCTTCCTTTAATTTCATTTTATCAAATAAAGTCTTTTCTATCGAATCAAACACTGCTATTATATTACCACCTGTTCGGTTAAGAATCGTTAGTGATGATGATAAATATTCAGCCTCTTCAATACCGACACGTTTAGCAAAACGATCAAATACTGTATCGACAGACAAGCCATAATTCATCTCTTCATACATTTTCTTAAACTCATAACCAATTGGTTTTGGTAATTTTTTACTAGCTACTTCAACTGCTTGAATAGTTGACTTACCTGATTTGAAGGCATTATTCATAATAATAATGGCACGTAATATATCATTTTCAATCTTCTTCTTATTCAAATTTCTAGCGATTATTAAATAAATATCTAATACATAAAAGCCAATAATAATACTAAATACTATTTGCAATGTCGTTACAAATTGTCCCTGTATCGCCATACCGCCAATTGTCAAAATAACAAAAATAAAACTAATAACCAATTTATGAGTAATATAATCTTCAGCATGATACAAACTACCAACCGAGTATTTTTCATACATATTAGTCATTGTCGGCAATAGTTTTCTAATCTTTTTTCGCTGTCTTTTAACAAAAATAATATACCCTGCCCATATTTTATCAACAAGTGCTAAATTACCTCCTGTCTTATTATATTTAACACTATATTTAGCTACTCTTTTTTCAAGTTTAATTGCATTGTTAAGACGTAAAAATAAAGTGACAATTATGATCAAAGCAAATATCAGTAGTATCTGTATAACTACAATCAGTAATCTTTTATCCATAATTATCACCTCTATTCTTTTTTATTCTAATCTTGTACTTGTATCAACTGGACTTTTACCGGTACCAATATCCTTTCTAATAACATATTTTGCACCTAAAAAAGTTACGATACAAATAATCATTAATAATGCAAAGTAACTAACTAACTTTTCTTTACTTATTTCCATACTATTCACCAAATATATCTTCCAAAATGATTCCTTTATGTTTCATTCTATCATATACTTTTGGTACATATTTATAAAGAATAAATTCACCACGGACATCACCTTGTTCAGATAAACCATCTTCTTTAAAAGCAAAGATTTCTTTTAATTTTACTTTATCATCTTTTATACCAATTATTTCAGATATTGAAGTAATTTTTCTTTTGCCATCAGATAATCTTTCAATTTGAATAACAATGCTAATGGCCTTTTCAATATAGTTACGAATTGCCGCAACTGGAAGTTCCATATCATTCATTAACATCATTGTCTCTAATCTATTAATCGCATCTTCAGGACTATTGGCATGGAGTGTCGTAATAGATCCTTCATGGCCAGTATTCATTGCCTGTAACATATCGAATGCTTCTTTACCTCTAACTTCACCAACAATAATTCTATCTGGTCTCATTCTCAAAGAGTTTCTAACCAAATCACGAATTGTAATTTCACCTTCACCCTCATAATTGACCATTCTAGTTTCAAGTGATATAACATGCGTTTGATGAAGTCTAAGTTCAGCTGCATCCTCAATAGTAATAATACGTTCATCATCACCAATAAATCCACTTAAAATATTAAGTAAAGTTGTTTTACCAGTACCAGTACCACCGGAAATAATGATATTGAGTTTAGCTTCAACACAGGCTTGTAAAAATTCAGCCATATTTTTCGTTAAAGAACCCATTCTCATCAAATCTTCGATACTTTCCATTCGCTTTGAGAATTTACGTATCGTAATTACTGGACCAGTTAAAGATAACGGTGGAATAATGGCATTTAATCTTGAACCATCAGGAAGTCTTGCATCGACCATTGGATTAACTGCATCGATTGTTCTACCTAGTGGCTGAACGATTCTTTGAATTGTTCTAATGATATGATTATCATTAATAAATGATACTGATTCATCTTTAACTAATCGACCATCTATTTCAACATAAATGTCATTGATTCCATTGACCATTATTTCCGTAACAGCATCATTTTCTAATAGATCTGTTAATGGACCATATCCATTTATTTCATTTTGAATCAAATTAAAGATATGGGCTCTTTGATTTGCATCTAAACTATAATCTTCCAATGTTTCATCAATTTGGTCATTGATATATTGCTCTAAAGATAGATTTGTTGGAATCTGATTATTAATCAAATTTTGAACTATCTTAGCACGCAATAATTCTAGTTTTTCTTTATCAGGAAATACTGCATAATCCTTAACATCTTCTGTAATGTTTTCTCTTTTACGAGCATTAAATTCCTCTAATAAAGTGCTTTTACTAGCCATTAGCTTCACCCTCTTCCCGAACATCCTCAATCAAAGAGAGAGCTAATTTATTCATATTCTTTATATCGTTATTGTAAAATCTACTTATATTTTTATTAAGTACTAATATATCACCATTTAAAATATATTTATCAATATTCTTAATATAGAAATTTTTAGATATCGTATAATCGACATTTCCTTTGATCATATTGCGAATATCAAATAATGTAATATAATCTCTACCAGTATCTCTAGAATTATTTAAAACTATCTTATAATTAGTCTTCCCCATTTCATTAAAGATACTAATCATCGTCTTCATATTTTTGATATCGACCAAATCATTTGTAATTACAAACAGTGTATTATAAGCCATATCCATTGATAATAAACATACCTCATCTAAAGAATGTGATGTATCAACCAATACAACATCATAATCATGTCTAGCGATATCAAATATCTTACTAATATACTTACTTTCTATTTTAGAAACATTTCTTGGATCCTTAGGAGCAGCCAAAACATCGATACCTTTATTGTAATTACATACATAATCAGCAAGTTCGACTTGCTTATTATTGCTAAGGGCATCTGTTAACATATAAATATCTTTTTTAGCATTGACATTCATTACTGTAGCAATTCCACCAGCATATAAATCCAAATCGATTATTAATACTTTCTTTTTCATAAGAAAATATAATCCCGCTAGATTAGTCGTTATCGTTGTCTTACCAACGCCACCCTTAACTGATGAAATGGTAATAATCTTTCCATTTTGATTATTCATAACACCACCTAATTATCCTTTCTGATTATCTTTTTGTTATTCTCTATATATCCAACATAATTTGACTTAACATCAAATACTTTAATCTTATTGATTAAAGATAGCTTATTATCTATCTTATCTTCAAGCGATATCATAATCTTATCATCGCTAACACTAATAGCAATACTATCGATATCATTCTTATTTTTCTTAATCATTTCATCTAGTTTATTGCCAAGCTTCTCATCATCTAATTTATCTAATCCATAATCGATTACTAAATAATTAATATTATCAAGTTCATCCCTTAGTAAAACCATATTCCCAATATCATATACCATAAATAGTATCATCAAAACAACTGGAATTATTAAGACAAACGATATTAAACTTTGACCCTTATTATTCATGAGGAATATACCTCTCAACTGTAACCTCATATGGATTACCTAAAATTCTATTTAACCCTGGTGTCCTAATCTTTAATTTATCCTTGATAATAAAATTATCATAATCGCTATTGTTATCAACATCGATAGTTATATCAGTATATATTCCCCTAATCTCATCGATCGTTTTACCACTTTTATATAGCATAACAATATCAGTACTTTTATTTTCTAAACTATTACGCGTATTAAAAATCATTCCAAAGTCATAAACAGCAAATAATAGAAAAACAAAGATTGGTAAAATTAAAACAAATTCTACAAGTGCTTGCCCTTTCCTATTCATAATTTGCCTCCTAGTAACTCTATCATATCAATTATACCAAATAGATAAAAAAAAAGAAAGAGTTTATCTTCCTTTTTTCTTTACTTTTTTATCATTTTCTTGTTTTATCTTTTTATCGTCTTCTTTTTTCATTTTGTCGATATCACGATTAGCTTTCTTTGTCTCTTCATCATCTTTATCATCTTTAAAGATTAAATAGATAAGTCCAGCAATTGCAAGTAAGATTAAAACAATAATTACTGCTCTTGATAATTTACCATTATCAGCTTCTTTAGGTTCTTCCTTTTCATCATCGCTAGGTGTAGGTTTAGCATCAGGTTCTGTATCAGGTTCTTCATATTCATCAGGTTCATCATAATTTACTGGTGCAACCTCTTCATTTGTTTCCTCTTTATTTTCTTCACTTGCTTCACGTGTTACAGTAATTGTATATGTTTTTTCTTCACCAAATTCATCTATTAATGTAATAACAATTGTATTCTCACCTTCAGCTAATTCATCAGGGGCACTTACTGAAGATACCGTTACATTTTCATTGGCTAATACATATTCAAGATCTAATGCTGTAACATCATTTGGTACTGTTACTGTATAATTATTTAAATCGACTTCATAACCAGATACCGTAATTGATTCAAATGGACTTTCTTCTTCAGGTTCAACTTCACCTTCGATAGTTACATTGACACTAGCATTATCAGTTGCTTGATAATATAAAGCATAGTCGTAGAATCTAACGCCATCGGCAAGTACTGATGTCTCACCTTCAGCTAAAGCTTTAAATGTAAGATTTAATACCACATACTCAACATCATTAATGATAAGTTTTGGCATTCCATCTTCATCGAGTACAACATTTCCTTCTTCATCATATTCGACATCGATATCAAGATCTAAATATTCACCTAAATATAAGAACTTGTCATTATTCATATCACCTAAAGTAAAGAAATTTGCTTCAGCTGATACTAATTCTAGTAGATTCTTATCATATTTAACTAATCCAGAAAGACCATTAATCGTATAATCTGATAGAGATACAATATAGTTTAAAGTAAATTCTTCACCTACTTTAACTGGATTACTAAAATCATCAAATTTCGCATCAATTGTAACCTCTTCATAAGGTTCAACATCATCTGTATATCCTGTTTCTAACATTACTTTTAATTGTGCTGCATCTAAGTCATCGACTTCGCCATCACCATTAATATCAGATGCTTCATTTGCTTCTTCAGTACCGAGGATTTGTTTAACTAAAAGTTCTAAATCCTCTTGATTAATCTTGCCATCGCCATTGACATCTCCCTTAGTTACTATGCCATACCATACATATACTTCATGATCATCGCTTAGCAATAATCCACCATCCTCAAACGTAGCAGTGACATTAGGGAAAGCTTCTTTGACAATACCAACTAATGTATCTTCATCATACTTAGTCGTCGTCATAATGCCTTCAGCAAAGACATAATCACTATTAACTGCACTAAGTGCTATATCATTATCTTCTTCATTACCATATTGGATAATATAATGCATCCATTCTTCGGTATTTGTTCCAGATGGATCAATTAAACTTCCATCTAATTCTACATCGAAGAAACCATATAAATATCCGTCAAAGGTATAACTTCTAACAACAACACCATTCAATAGTGTTTCGGTTGTATATTCAGCTTCACCAATCGTAAATTTATAGTCATCTGTCGTTTCAGCACCACTAATTTTAGCTATAATATCAACTTTCTTAGCATCTTTAGTAAGTTCTACGATACCAAAATCATCTTCATATTTAGCATCATCAACATATACTTCATATGCAAAAGTCACCTCTTCAGTAGGTGCTTCACCTTCAGTTGGAGTCTCGGTAGGAGTTTCTTCTTCAGTAGTTACATCTCCTTCATTCGTTTCTCCAACACTAGGTGTTTCTTCTTCTTCATTATTTTCTCCTTCCAAAGTAACTTCTTTTTCTTCTTCTGGAGTATCAGTATCTACATTTAAAATAACTTCATCACTAGGTTCATTTTCCATTGCAAATACTGTTGATAAAGGCATCAAACTATTAAACAATAAACTTAATGCTAAAAATGCCTTTAAGATTTTACTTATTTTTTTCTTAAATTTTTTCATTTTTTCCTTCCTTCTCTATAATGTTTAAAAATAATTGTCTGTCCCCTGAACCAAACACCTCCTGCATGATAGATATCATTCACTCTCAACTATCATTCAAATTAATTATAGCACAATATTTCAACATTAATAGTCATTTTACACAAATTTGACATTACCATTCTCTGCCAAAATAAAAAGGAAACAACGTTTCCTTTCATTAACTACCAACATAATCACCATGTACTTGAATATTATCCAACTTAATAACAAAATTATCATTATCTTGATGATGAAAAGCAATATAGACCGTATCACCATTATATCCGCTAAGATCAATGGTATACTGTTGCCAAGTATTTGGTGCTTTTTGTAAACTTATCGCCGTTGTCATTTGAGCAGGGTTATTCGTTGACCCATAAAGTACTTCGAAGCTATCAAGATAAGTACGATCTTGTGATGCCATATAAAAATCTACATGCACATTTTCATAATTTGTAAGCGATATTGCTGGTGTAATAGCATAATTACTTGCATTAAGTGCCCCACTCCCGTTGATACATGAATAGCTAATAAGACTATTATTACCACTTTGAGCAGCCATTTGTGAACTACTGTTTAAAAGCCAATTATTGCCATCACCATCAGCGTCGACGAAAGTCCAACCGGGTGCTGCTTCAGCAATATCATTGCCCTCAAAATCCCAACTAGCAAATGTCTGTGTACTACTAGAACTAGTCATATCTACAACATATGGATCTGCCGGACTGCCATCTCCAGATACAAACTTGGCACCAGGTTTTAATGAAACTGCAGGACGAACGCCGCGGGCGCTAAGCACAGAGTAATTGCGGAGGCTACCACTAGGATTCACGTAAAACTCATAGGCATTGATGTCGTTGAAATAATTAGGCGACGCGGACCACCACTCTACTCCCGTATATAGGTAATATGTGCTGTTAGTTGTGCCTCTTCTGCCTCCGGCTAATCTTATTTCATCAGCCGTAAGTAAGCCAACTGGATACGTTAATTTACCATTACCGATTGATGATGACTTGGTGAAGGCATCATTGGTATTACAAGTCAAACTTGGGGTATAAGGACTTTGCGTAGTTCTGCCATATGATCCAAAATACATGTAATCAGTTGTACTACCTGTTGGACTCCAGCCATTTAATTGGTATACCCCCCTATCATTACAATATGGGGTATCTTCTAATTTTGATTCATAACTCGTCATGTTGGTGGAATACCAATTATCAATCGCTCCCTTGATGGTTGAATCGTTTGTATTTGTTGAATTTGTTAACATTTCATCTAGCATGCCACTTATTGTTTTACCGTTTGGAATAGTTACATAATATGCGGTTGAATTATCCGTATAATATATATAATATACTTGATTACATTCTCCAGTTGTATTAAAACAGGTATAATGATTATTACTTAATTGATTATAGTAAGTAGCCCAATCAGTACCCGCAAAGTTCATGGCATTTGTTGCTACTAATCTATGATTAGTTTCATCATAACCAGTAGCGTACATGTAGGTATCGGTAAGACTTGTCATTGCTTTAGATATTCTCACATATCTTGTCCCATACATGTAACCAACATCAGCTGGAGAATCGGAATTATTATTAAATTTACTAGTAGCTGCTAATTGAGAATCAATGCCTGTATTGTTACAAGTTGTACCAGTTGCTGCTCCTTTTGAACCGATACTAAAGATGACATTATCGTTTCCATTTGAACCGCTGCTATCTTTTTGATATTTGACTTTAATCGTATCAGATGAAGTTAAACCATTTAAGACTACTGTTCCTGTTTGGCTACCGCTATCAACTTTTAGTTCGGTGCCGTTTTTATAAAAATATGCTTTATCATAATTGGCTTCAGATGATACTGTATAATTTAATATATAATCACCTGCTATATTTGGTGCAAATACTATTTCAGCTGAAGCACTATCGGTGTGCATAGTACTAGTCCATGTCATATTAGTACTGTCATATGTAAATGGATAAGACGCATCATTAGTTACCGTAAAACTACTATCAGGAAGTGTTGTTGTTGAAAATGTTTCTTGCAAAGTTCCATTGTATATTAGTTTAGTACCACCGGTACTGGTAGTTCTCACGATCTTCCAACAGAAGTTAGCAAATAAGACATTATTATCAGTTACTTCCCCTCTATAGTAATAGATTGGGTATGTATCATTTTCTGTCCCTGCTCTTAAATATATACCTTTACCATTGGTATCTGATGAAATAGCATCCCAGTTAATACCACTATTATTCGTTACATAAGTGCTTCTAGTGTTATCGATTGTGGCTTTTTCTTTCATCATGTTGTAGATTGTGTTAGAAATACTTGCTCTAAGTTCACCAGCAAAGGTTTTATTTTGCATATTAGATTGATTTCCTGATGAACTATCAATCCATAAGTATACTTTATATTTATAAGTTGTACTTGCTGGGACTGTTTCTGAATAGATTGTTAAATTACTATTAGCTGATGCAGATGAGAAATCACCTGAAGCATCATTTAATACTTGATAATTAGATACTGTATCACAATTTGCTTCACATTTAGTAATCGTATATTTAAAACCTGTATCGATTAGTTCAGTATCGATCGTATTTATTTTATAAAACAATTTAAAATCATCCGCTGTTGATTTTTGATTGTTGGCTGTTACATTTATGACAAGTCCATCGGTATAATCACTTACTGGTGATAATGTACCATTTATTTGATATGGTGTAAGTGTTACTTGTAATCCACGAATATTACCGACTCTTAAAACCATTGCGGTATTTTGGCTACGCCAATTTAGCCATGCAAAAGTACCAGTAATAATTACTGCTATCAAAGAAAAAATGACAATTAAAATAGTCTTACGACTTAATTTATTTTTATCTTCCATACTATCACCATATACTAATATAATTATAACAAAAAAAAGTGTTTTTTACAACACTTTTACTCTTTATATAATGTCTCAACTGCAACAGCATTTAATGTTAAATCAGCCGTTATTCCCTTTTTATATGCATAGTATGCAGCTGCTCCAATCATTGCTGCATTGTCAGTACAATATGCTATTCTAGGATAACTAAAATTAATATCTTCTTCAAGACATGCTTCATTCAATTTTTGTCTTAAATAACTATTGGCAGCCACGCCTCCTGCTAAGATTAAATTCTTACAGTTATATTCTTTCTAGGCACGCATAGTCTTTATGGTTAT
>JAEEGL012258850.1_pt1 | contig 14703 bp, 10 predicted proteins | sample 9134231 | NCBI WGS metagenome assembly JAEEGL01 (sample SAMN16246548, study PRJNA631951) | gut metagenome | biome: gut microbiome; feature: rumen; material: fiber-attached | host: Bos | place: Iran: Karaj | collected 2018-10 | reverse complement strand
GACGACGTCGAGGCGGCCTTCTTCCGGATGGCCGTGGAGGCGGCCGGCAGCGACGGCATCCTGCAGGCGCGGGAGTTCGAGCGCTGGTCCAAGGACCACTCGACCCGCCTCACGACGTGGCCCGACAAGGTCGCCGGCAAGGGCTGGGGCTATTTCGTCGCCCACAAATTCTTCAGGAAGGGCAAGGAGTGCAATGCCGAGGGCCAGGCCGCGGCCACACAGGTCATCGGGTTCAAGAACCACCTCAAGGACTTCACCATCTCCGATGAGCGCGAGGTCAGCGAAGTCGCCCTCTGGAAGAACTACCTCGTCTTCGCCCAGCTCTTCGGCATCGCCGACCAGGTCGCGAAGCAGATGCAGAAACTCTTCCCCGTCGAGTTCCAGCAGTACACCCAGGCCTACGGCCTCAATCCGAACAGCATGCTCCGGACCATCCGCATGACCGACAGCCTTTCCAGCTCCATGATGCGCGGCGTGGCTGCGGCGGCGGCCGCCCAGGCCGCCCAGAGCGCCAAAGGCTTCGGCGGCAGGACCTCCTTCGGTGGCGGCGGCGGCTTCTCCGGCGGCGGCCACGGCGGCGGAAGCAGATAGGACACGGCGGCGCCGTATCCTATCTGCTTCGCATACTTTCCATTCGGGTTAGTACACCACCTTCAGCCAGGGCATGTTCTGCTCCAGGTAGGCGCGGAGCGTCAGGGGGACGTCGCAGCAGAGGCGGTCGGCGCCGAGGTAGGTCGCCAGGATGAAATCCTCGACCGTGAGGCTCGGCCAGAGGCTGACCGTGATACCTTCCTTGTGCGCCTTCTTGACGGCCTCGCGGGACGTGCCCTCGGTCTTGCAGCCGAGGGTGTAGATGCCGGTGGTCTTGGCGAGGGCGATCGTCTCGTCGCAGATGGGCTTGGAAACGATCAGGAGGAGTTCCGCATCCGGATGGTGCTCCTGGAGATAGCGGAGCCCGCGGTAGTCCGAGGAGGTGAAAACGAACTGGGAGCCCTTGGTCCGGATGGCCTTGACGGCCTTGTAGACCTTTTCGACATATTCTTCGAGACGGGCCTGGGGATAGAGTTCCACGGGCTTTGTCTTCATCTCGAATTCCACGTAGAGGTTGTCCTTGCCGTCGAGCCAGGCGCAGAATTCGTCGAAGCGCATCATTTTGTTGCCCTTCTTCGTCCGGAGCCGGTCGATCTCGGCGGCGGTCTTCTCCTCGAAGATGCCGGTGCCGTCGGTCGTGCGCTCGAGGGTGTGGTCGTGCGTCAGGTACAGTTCCCCGTCCTTCGTCATCCGGATGTCGGTCTCGAAGCCGGTCCAGCCGGCGTCCCAGCTCTCCTGGAAGGCGATGGCGGTGTTTTCATCCCGTTCGAGGCGGCCGCCGCGGTGGGAAAAGGCGCGGACCGTCTGGGTCTGCGCAAACGCGCCGGCCCCGAGAGCCAGCGCGATAAGACTGAGGATCAATCGTTTCATATATATTACTCTCCCCGGGTATAGTTCGGAGTTTCCTTGGTGATGGTCACGTCGTGCGGATGGTTCTCGATGACGCCGTTGCCCGTGATGCGGACGAAACGGGCCTGCTGGAGCGCCGCAATATCCTTTGCGCCGCAGTAACCCATGCCGGAACGGATGCCGCCGAGCAGCTGGTAGACCGTCTCCTCCAGGGTGCCCTTGAACGGGACGCGGCCGACGATCCCCTCGGGAACGAGTTTCTTCGCCTCCTGCGTATTGCCCTGGAAATAGCGGTCCTTGGAGCCGGCGTTCATCGCATCGATGCTGCCCATGCCCCTGTAGGTCTTGAACTTACGGCCGTTGTAGATGATCGTCTCGCCCGGAGCCTCCTCCGTACCGGCGAACATGGAGCCGCACATGACGCAGTCGCCGCCGGCCGCGAGGGCCTTGACGACATCGCCCGAATAGCGGAGCCCGCCGTCGGCGATGACCGGCACGCCGCTGCCCTTGATGGCATCGGCGCAGCCGCAGATGGCCGTCAACTGGGGCACGCCGACGCCCGCGACGATGCGGGTCGTGCAGATGCTGCCCGGACCGATGCCCACCTTCACGCCGTCGGCGCCGGCGGCCACGAGGTCCCGCGCGGCCTCCGGGGTGGCGACGTTGCCGACCACCACGTCGAGGCCGGGGAAGGCCGCCTTGACCTCACGGAGTTTGTCCAGGACACCCTTGCTGTGGCCGTGGGCGGAGTCCAGTACGACGGCGTCCACCCCCTCGGCGACGAGCGCGCGGACGCGGTCGACCGCATCGGGCGTGATGCCGATGCCCGCCGCTACGCGGAGGCGGCCCTTCGCATCCTTGCAGGCGTTCGGATGGAGTTTCTCCTTCGTGATGTCCTTATAGGTAATCAGGCCGACGATATGGCCCTCGGCATTGACGACGGGCAGTTTTTCCACCTTGTAGCGCTGCAGGACGGCGCGGACGTGGACCCGGTCCGTTTCCGTGTCCCGGATCGTCACCAGGTTCTCGCTGGTCATGACCTCGGAGATCTTCATGTCCATGTCTTCCTGGAAACGGACGTCGCGGTTGGTCACGATGCCGACCAGCCTGCCGTCCCGGTCCGTCACGGGGATGCCGCCGATGTGGTTTTCCCGCATCAGGGCGAGGGCTTCGCCGACGGTCGCATCCACGTGGATCGTCACCGGGTCGTCGATCATCCCGTTTTCCGCCCGCTTGACCTTGCGGACCTCGGCCGCCTGCTCGGCGATGGACATGTTCTTGTGGATCACGCCGATCCCGCCTTCCCGGGCCAGGGCGATGGCCATCGGGGCCTCGGTCACGGTGTCCATGGCCGCGGAAACGATCGGGATGTTCAGGACGATGTTGCGAGAGAACCGTGTCTGGAGGCTCACTTCGCGCGGAAGAACCTCGGAATAACCCGGGATGAGCAGCACGTCATCGAAGGTCAGGCCTTCCACCGCAATTTTGTCTTCAAGAGATGCCATAAAAAGAATGTGTTTTATGGAGTGCAAATATACAAAAATTTGACGCTTTTGCTATCTTTGCATGAAACCATTTTTTATCGCATATGAAAAAAATATTGTTCAGCATGCTCCTGCTCCTCGCCTGCACGGAGGCTTTCTCCCAGGAAAGCAGGAAATGGGATTTCAACTTTTCCGCCGCCATTCCGGGCAACCTGGCCTATGTCGGTGCCGGAGAAGGACTGGCAACGGCCATCGGCGAGGTTTTCGCGACCATCTTCACCTTCGGCCTTTACAAGCCTGGGTCCGGTACCTACGCCAAGACGGATGACCACACCTGGCCTGCCCTCGCCCTCCAGGGCGGCTACCAGGTCTATGACTGGATGCAGGTTACGGGAGAGTTCTATTTCCACAATGGCGGCGCCGACCAGTTCCTCAAGGAGAGTGACACGCTCCCGGCCCGTTCCTACAGCCTCATGCGCTTCTCCCTGCTGCCCGGCGTCAAGTTCACCTACCTGAACAAGGGGATCTTCCACATGTATTCCTCCGTCGCGGCCGGTCCCGCCTTCCGCATGAAGCGCGTGGACAAGACCGACAAGAATGAGGATACCACCCCGTTGAACCAGGCGAGTTTCGCCTTCCAGGCCACCCCGGTCGGCTTTTCGGTCGGCGGTTCCGTCTACGGTTTCCTCGACACCGGCATCGGCTCCGAATACATCGGCTTCCGGGCCGGGGCGGGCATCCGTTTCTGAATCAACCCTCTCCAACAGATTACCATGAACCGAAGCCTGTTTTTGACAGCCGCCATGCTCCTGGCGGCCCAGTTTGCCTTCGCCCAGAACGGCGAACCCGCCGAAGGCCTCTCCCCGAGCCGGATCGAGGAGGGAACGGTCCGGAGCCGGATCCTCGGCGCGGACAAGGAATACCGCGTGTACCTGCCGGACGGCTATGATTCCGAGCCGGACCGCAGCTGGCCCGTGCTGTACCTTCTCCACGGTGCCGGCGGCTCCTGCGACACCTGGCCCAAGAACTACAACATGAAGACCATCACGGACTGGCGGATCCGTTCGGGTTTCAGCCTGCCGATGGTCATCATCATGCCCGACGCCCGCGGCATCGCGGAGAACCGGCGGGGCAAGAACATGGGCTATTTCAACCTTCCGGGCTGGCGCTACCAGGATTTCTTCTTCGAGGAATTCCTCCCCGAGGTCGAGAAACGGTACCGCATCCGCGGGACACGGGCCTACCGGGCCATCGCCGGCCTTTCGATGGGCGGCGGCGGCACCACCATCTATGCGATGGAGCATCCGGAACTGTTCCTGACGGCCTGCCCGCTGAGCGCCCGCGTCGAGGGCGTACCGGACCGCTTCGACGAGACCATGAAGGACTACCTCCAGGCGATTCGCGACCACGACATGGTCGCATACCTGCGAAACGCTCCCGCCGAAAAGCAGGCCGCCATCAAGGCGATCCGCTGGTACATCGACGTCGGCGACAACGACTATCTCTTCGAGGGATGCGCCCACCTCTACCTGCTCATGCGGGAGTTGAAATTCCCCTGCGCCAATTTCCGGGTCCGGGAAGGGACGCACCAGCAGGAATACTGGCGTACAGCCCTTCCGGAGGTGCTTTCCTTCGTCTCGATGGGCTTCGCGGAGCAGTCGGACCCGCGTTAATTAATAAAATATTTTAATATCGTTTGGGAAATAATCGCGGATTTTTAGAAAAATTTCCGCAATTTTTCTAAAAATGTTTGCAAGATTCAAAAACATTCCCCATATTTGTGACAGTTAAATAAAACACTGCTCAATATTTAAAGAATTTTACTAAGAGTCGCGCAAACTGCATCATCTAACCAACACAACTGACCTTCTTCAAAGGTAAATACACTACTAACTAACCGATAAGGCCCGCTGAGACAGCGGGCCTTACCGGTATGTATGGGGCATGTTCCGTCAGAAGGTATCCATCCCGTCCCAGCAGAGAAGGTCCTCCCGGACATAGCCGATGACCGAACCGAGGCGGAGCTTATACCAGCCGTTCACCTTGCCGAGGCAAGGGAAAGTCTCCGGCACGCCGTCCGATTCGGCGATCTTGCCAACGACCGGATAGGAGGTCGAAGGGCCCTTCCGCACATTGATGTTGCCGGTCCGGCGCGGATCGCGGTACACGATGCCCTGGCCGTCTTCGGCACGGAAAGTCACCACCCGGTGGCCGATCTTGGGCACCTCGCCCGTGTCCTGCACCGCGATCGTGTAGGTCGTGGCATTGGTGAACAGGTAGCGGCCGACCGCCCGTCCCTGGGTGTCGACCACCATTTTCATGCTCTGCGCGCCCAGCGTGCAGCACCCCAGCAGGGCGACGGCCAAGAGGATGGCTCTTCTTCTCATCGCTTTCATCCGTATCGGTGTCAAGGGTTCCCGAGACCGGTCCTTCCGGCCTCCGGGACAAAGGTACGATTTTTCTTTGCAAACACAAAAAGTCACCCCCATGCGCGAAGGGTTTGTTCTGTCTCAGGATTTTACTATATTTGCCAACAAGTTGATCTCCAAATCTTACCAGCTTATGAAAAGGCTCATCGCAATCCTCGCCGTCCTCGCCGCCCTCCAGGGCGTATGTTCCGCCCAGCAAAAAGGATTTCAGGGCTATGCAACCATCGGCTACAACACTTCCCTGACCTTTGGCGATATCAGTTCGGGCAAGATCAATCTGGAATCTTTCGGATTCATCGGAGGTTACCGCTTCCTCCCGAACCAATTCCTCGGGGTGGGTCTCGAATTACAAAGTCACACCCGCATGGATTCCTTTCTCCTCAATATCTTCCTGGATTACAAGGTGAACCGGAAAGCTCAAGGAGCCTGGACAAGCTTCTTCGACCTGCGCGCAGGCTGCCTTCCCGGAGGGGAGGACCTCGGCTTCAGCGGCGGCGCATTCTATGGCATGAATTACGCGGTCAAAGGGAACACCGGTATCATGGCCATGATCGGAATCCATGCCATTCACAAGGAAAAAGGCACCGTCATCGGCCCCGCCATCCAGTTGGGCTTCTCATTCTGACGGGAGAGGGCATTTTCCGTCCCGTCTTTCCGGCCGTTGCGGCCTCCGCCCGCCAGAAACGGGCGGAAATGCCTTGAATTTCAAAAAAATACATATATTTGAACAGTTTATACGCGCGAGCGGATGCCCGCGCAAGGGTGAAAAATTGGCTTAACAAACATAATATCATGACACACAATTATTTACCATCAGAAAGAAGGGGTAGCCGGAGACGGTATGTAGCCCCGGAAAGCGAAGGGATTCCCTTTCTCCCCGAAAGGAATTTCTGCGACAGCATCAAGTTGAAGCCGGTCGAGGAGGAAGACCTCGAGTGGGATGAATAAACGGTTAAAGACAGAAAGCAATGAAACATTCGTATTATCTTCTTACGGCCGCGGCGGCCCTTATGGTCTCCGCCCTTTCTTGCTCCCTGCAGGAAACCGATCTGACGGAAAACGCCGTCCCTGCTGAAAAGACGGTCCTCCGGCTCACCCTTGCCGAAACCCGCACCAGCCTCGGCGCCTCCGTGGACGGCGCCCGCAAGGTCTACTGGTCCGACGGTGACCAGATCGCCGTCAACGGCGTCGAATCCGAAGCGCTTGCTGACATCGGGGCCAAAACGGCCTCCGCCGAGTTCACCTTTGAATCCGCTTTGCAGACACCCTTCAATATCCTCTATCCTGCAAGCATTTACGCCTCGGAGGGGAGCGTTACCCTCCCGGCCGTGCAGACCTGGAAGGAAGGGACTTTCGACGACGGGATGTTCCCGATGGCCGGCTATTCCGCCGACGGCTCCTCCCCCTCGCTCGACTACCTCTGCGCCGTCGTGAAGGTGTCTATCCTCCTGGCCGCCACCGATCCCGACACGGACAACATCCGCCTCGTGACCTTCTCCGGAAAAGCCGGCGAGCAGGTCTCCGGCAACTTCGGCATCCATTACCAGCAGGCCACCCTATCGGCCACTTCTTCTGACGACGCGGACAAGCAAGTCTCCGTCAGCCTCAACCGGTCGCTGAACACCACGACGCCGCTGGATGTCTTCCTCGTCGTCCCCGCCCGTACCTATGCCTCCGGTTTCTCCATCACGATCCAGGACGCCCAGGGCCATACGATGACCAAGGGCATCAGCAAGGAAACCGAACTGACACCCGGCAAACTGTACAACACGCCCTCCTTCCCCTTCGTCCCTTCCGGCATGGCCACCGGCATCGAAATCTCCAGCGCCGAGGAACTCATCGCGTTCGCGACGGGGTATAACGACAAAAGCATCAGCAAGAACACCCAGCCGGGCGGCGTCCTGGTCGCCACCGTTACGCAAAACATCAGTTTCGATGCCACTACTTCCGCCGCCTTCAACGCCACGGGCGGCATCGGCCTGAAAAATGGGATCAACGGAAGCGAAGACTATTACTTCGACGGCATCTTCAACGGGAACGGGAAGACCATTTCGGGCCTGCAGAGCACCGTCCCGCTTTTCGTCGCAACCAATGCCGGCGCTCAGATCAAGGACCTTACCCTTGACAACAGCTGCAGCTTCGAATTTACGCATCCTAGCAGCGTTGAGGGTGACTTCGGCGCTGTCGTAGGCTATCACCGCGGCGATGTGGAGAATGTGGCTGTCCATTCGGACGTATCGCTGGCACCCGTTGCAAATGTTGCTGGACACGCAGCCCTGGGCGGCATCGTCGGCCGCATCGTCGTGGGTTCCGTCAAGGACTGCGTCTATGCGGGCAACATTTCCGTTCCGGAAGGCTTTACCGTCGCCGCGAACAAGAAACTCATGATCGGCGGCATTGCGGCCTATGTATCAAACACAGACGGCTCGGTCTCCGGAACCACTTTTAACGGAACGATCTGCAACGAAGGACAGGTTTTGAACCAGGAAGATCAGAGCAACCCCTATCTGATCATCGGCGGAATTGTCGGATATGGCCAGGGATCCATCTCAGACTGCGAAACGGAAACGGCCGACGAGCCGATTGCGACCTCCTACGAAGCCCTGTCCGGAACCATTGTGAACAAAACCAAGGTCGCTTACCATTGCGCCGTCGGCGGCATCATCGGTGAGAACCTTGCGACAGGGTCTGTTTCTTCCTGCACCAACGCGGCGACGATCGCCACGACGCTGTTCAAGAAGGACAACAACAACACCAATGGCCGGAGACTGCGGGTCGGCGGTATCGCCGGACTCAACCGCGGCTCCATCACGGAATGTGACAACCTGGCGGCGCTGACCAACAGGTCCAATCCTTATTTCCAGTATCTGGGCGGTATCGCCGGCTACAACCTCGGTAATATCTCATCCTGCACCAACGCCGCAAACCTCGCCATCAGCACGACCGGTGTTGCTACTTTTTATAGCGCAAGGTATCCTTTCCTGGGCGGAATCGTCGGTTCCAATGATGGCGGCAGCGTCAGCGATGTCCAGAACTCCGGAAACGTACAGGTCAGCCGTCTCGAAAACAGCGCCAACTGCTACACCTACATTGGTGGCATATTCGGTTACAATGCCGTTGCGATCGACGGCGGAGCCGACAAGAAGATCAGCAACTCCGGCCAGGTATATCAGGACTATACCTATTCAACGTTAAATGCGGACGGTTACAACCTCGGCGGAATCGCAGGCAAATCCACCGCTGCCATTTCGAATGTCCGCAACAGCGGAACTGTCAAATACCTGAAAGACGAGGGCGATACGGAGGCATCGACCGGAGCTTTCAACCTGGGCGGCATCGTCGGAAAAGCCGATGCAGTTGTATCCGATGCCGTCAATTCGGGGGAGGTTGCTTTCACCAACTCTACTTCCGGCGTGGGGTCAACAGGCGGTTACAACCTCGGCGGCATTATCGGTCTTTCTTTGTCAAGTGCGCAGGATTGCTCGAACAACGGCTATATTCACCACCAGCATTCAGGTGCAGTGGCGACGACCGGAATTCATCTCGGTGGCATTATCGGCTTAATGTCAGGAGATGGTACTGTAAGCGGCTGTAAGAATTTAGGCGGGAGCGATAATGCTGGAACGGTTGCCGTTTCTTTGAACAACTATGCACATACGGAGAACCTTGCGGGGGGTATCATCGGGATGGTGACAGGCAACGTTGCGATTTCTGATTGTAACAACAGCGGTTACATTCATGGTGGTAACTCATCCAAACAGAACGGCAAGACGTTCTATGTAGGAGGAATTGTCGCAAAACTCTTCGGGGCTTCCAGTATCAGCGATTGTGAAAATACCGGTGAACTCCGCAATAACCAGTTCAACAATACCATTACCCTGGCAGGGTCCGTTTTTGAAGGTGGGATTGCAGGTTTCGTGCAAGGAACAGCAGATAACAGGGTCAGCATCTCCCGCGTTGACAATACTGTCGCATCTGCCATCAACGGCGGTGCGGGACCCAGACGTGGATATGGCGGAGGCACTGTTGGCTATGCGGAATTTACAGACATTTCTAATGCCACAAATACAGGTAATTATACAGGCAGTTCCTCATACTTTATCGGTGGCATTGCCGGTTGGATTGTCAATTCCACTATAACAGACTGTTCTATGACGGGGACTAGCATTAGTACTTCCCAGCTCCAAAAAGGCGGAGGCATCGCAGCCGTTCTAGGTGCCGGCAGTTTGGTGACCAATTGCTCGACCACAGTGACAGAGATTTCTCATTCTGCAACTGATGGAGTATTTACTTCTGCGGGCGCTGTCGCCGGTTCATCGGAATCCGGCAGCACCATAAAGAATTGTCATTATCCCGCTAGCGGAACAATTACCAATAATATCAATAATGGCACTTCGCCCGCTTGGCAGATTTGCGGCGACACCAACTTCACCGACGGCGGCGGGAATGCCGCAGACCTTTGATGCGTATGGACAGAAAATACAGCAAACTGTTCCTCTTCCTCCTCATCCTGCCGCTTTGGGTGGCGGGATGCGGGAGGCTGGAGGAGCCGGTAACGGTTCCGGCAGACAATACGGAAGAGATTCCGGAGGTCGAAGCCCCGCGTACGGTCATCACCGTCGGACTGCCGCAGACGAGGACTTCCCTCGGCGCGTCCGAGAACGGGCAGCGGAACATCTACTGGTCCAATGACGACCGGATCTGCGCGAACGGCGTGCAGTCCGATCCCCTTTCCGGACTGCCGGACGAATCCCAGTCCGCAGCATTTTCCTTCGAGGGGACGCTGACTGCGCCGTATGCCCTGCTTTACCCGGCTTCGATCTATGCGGACGCCTCCCATGTGACGCTGCCGGCCACCCAGGCGTGGACAGAGGGATCATTCGCCCAGGGCGCATTCCCGATGGCCGCCAAAGCGGAAAGCCTCTCCGGGTCCATCGAAATGAACTATCTTTCCAGCATCCTCCACATCTCGGTCAAGGCCGCCGCAAACAGCAGCGTCACCCTTGCTTCCGTGACTTTCCGGGGCAACGGGGACGAGCAGGTGGCGGGGATATTCGGCATTGACTACGACAATGCCGTTCTGACGCCGTCCACTGCGCCGGCGGATGCCGACCGCGCGCTGACGATGACCGTCGGGCAGGCACTGTCCTCCACCGGAGCGCTGGACCTGTACTTCGTCGTTCCCTCGGGCACATACAGCCGCGGATTCACTTTCACGCTGCAGGATGCCCAGGGCCATGTGATGCAGAAAAAGAGAAGTTCGTCCACCGTCCTGACAGCCGGAAAACTGTCCAACTTCCCGGTCTTCACTTTCGCCGCATCGACCTCAACGGAACTGGAACTTCCTGACATAGAAGAAGAAGACCTGGTCCTGGATCCGTACAATGTAACCGGCCTTGTCCGGGACAGCGAGGGACATCCCCTTGCCGATGTCGTCGTGAGCGATGGCCTTCAGTGCGTCACGACCACCACCACCGGCCACTTCTACATGAATGTGGACATGGACGCGTCGAAATTCATCTTCGTCTCCACGCCCTCCGGCTATATGCCGCCCGTGGAAAACGGGAAACCGCGCTTCTATAAAACGCTTTCCGGCATCAGCCCCTCCGGCGGCATCCGCGACTGCGGCGACTTCGTCCTGACGCCCGTCGCCAATCCGGACAGCTTCACCCTCCTCATCACGGCGGATCCGCAGCCTCGGGCGACATCTTGGTCCCTCGACAACATCGCCTACCGCTCCACCCGCGCCTGCGAGGCCCTTTATCAGGACCTCCAGGAAACGGCCGCGACCGTTTCGGGCCGGCAGGTCTATGGCATCTGCCTGGGTGACCTCGTGCATGAGGACATGGACCTGCTGGACACCTATTCCAACGCGCTCGGCACGCTCGGATACCCCACCTACAATGTCATCGGCAACCACGATTACGATATTACGAAGGCTGACGACGATGCGGGCGCATGGAAGTTCGAAGGACTTTTCGGCCCCCGCAACTACTCCTTCAACATCGGCGGCATCCACTTCGTCGTGCTGGACAATCTCATCATGAAGCGCGAGGACAGCAAACTCACGGCCTACGACCAGGGTCTGACCGATGAAATCTGGGCCTGGCTGCAGGAAGACATGGCCTTCGTGCCGAAGACGTCGACCGTCATGGTCTGCGCCCACTCCCCCCTGTTCAAGCAGTCCAGCGGAAGCGAACGCACGAACACGGCCTGGCATGGTCCGGACTACGGCGCACTGTTCGACAAATACGCCGAAGTCCACGCCTGGGCCGGTCATACCCACAGCACCTTCAACTACATCTATCCCGCCAACCACCGGCACAAGCGGGTGCAGGTGCACACGCTCGCCCGCTCCACCGGCGAACTCTGGACCAACGAGTACCTCGCCGACGGCACTCCGCGCGGATTTACGGTGGTAGATGTGGTCAACGGGGAGATTTCCTGGCGTTTCCACCCCACGAAGTATCTCAAGAGCGACTTCCATGGCACGATGGGCCAGCCGGCCTACACCTACTGTGACTGGAACTATACCGGTACCAGCCCCAAGGTCGCCAAAATGAAGGATACCGGCGCCGATCTCGACGAGAGCTACCAGATGCACGTATTTGTCCCGAATGCCTACGGCGACGGGAAGCTCTACGTCAATATCTTCCTCTGGGACAGCCTCTGGGAGACGCCGACGCTGACGATGGCAGGCGGGTCACCCGTTGCGATGACCCATGTCGAGACCGTCGATACCGACCCGGATGAGAGGACCGGATATGACCGCGCAGACAAGGAAATCAAGGAGTTTTATTACGAGAATTACAGCCTCCTTCGCTCAGCCGGCTACGATAAATTCGCGCCCGGCGTGCCTCTGACCATGTTCCGCGTCTCCGCTCCCGCCACAGGCACCGGGACCGTCTCCGTCACCGACCGCTTCGGTCGGGTATGGAGCCGCACGGTTTCGTGGTAGGTTGCTGACGGCTGCTTCGCCGGCGAAGGCTAGCGCCGGCGAAGCCGGCCGTAGCGGCGGGAGGAGCGGGCCTGCTCAATCGCCTTGACCACAAGCGGTTCCATCACGGCATAGCCATCCGGGAGCGGGTGGACGCCGTCCTTGCTGTACCGCTCATCCAGGGAAGATCCGTCCGCGGCGAGCAGCGGCGTATAGTAATCGACATAAATGAGTTTTTCCGCAGCGGCGAAGGCTTTCAGGCGCGCATTGAGCGCCGCGATCTTCGCCGGGGCGTCGGTAATCTTGCCGTTCCAGCGGAAGCCGGCCGCCGGGAGGACCGAGGTCATGACCGGCTTGATCCCGTTCGCCTGGGCGAGGCGGACCATGGCGACGATCGTGTCGAATGTGCGGTCCTCATCATAAGGACCCTGGTTCTCGGCGACGTCGTTGGTGCCGGCGTTGATGACCACGACCTCCGGTCGGAGCGCGACGACATCCTGGCTGAAGCGGACCAGCATCTGCATCGAAACCTGGCCGCTGATGCCGCGGCCGATGTAGCCGTGGTCCGTGAAGAAGGACGCGCGGTGCTTGTACCAGCCCCGCGTGATGGAATCTCCGAGCAGCACGGCGCGGGGCCGGGGCGCGGCCGCCTGTTGCAACGCCGCATTGTCGGCGGCATACTTTTCAAATCCAGCCCAGTCCTGGGCGAAAGCGCACGTCGCCCCCAGCAGGGCGGCCAGTGCAAGCAGCAGCAGTTTCTTTTTCATCTTCATTTTCCGGTCAAACGCTTCCTGCCGACAGGAAGCGGCGATGCAATTTAAGCTTTTTCGGGGATTCTGGCAACGGATTTCCCGTCAAAAACCGCCGCATCCATCCAAATCGCCCGGAAATGGCTATCTTTGCTTCCGACAACAGTCCAAAACAGAAGATATGAGCACATCCGAATCCTTCCAAAAAGTGGCCGGCCGCAGGAACTTCGGCCCGGATCACGCCCTCGTGACCACGCCCCAGCCCTGTGTCATGATCGCCACCTGGGACCAGGACCACCATCCGAACGTGATGATGGCGGCCTGGGCCGGGCAGTACGACTACAAACAGATCGTCGTCAGCATGTCCCGTCACAAGACGACCGAGAACCTCGAGCGCAGCGGTGCCTTCACCGTCAGTTTCGCCGATATCCGCACGGTCGCCGAATCCGACTATTTCGGCCTCGTCAGCGGCAAAAAGGTCCCCGACAAGGTCGCCAGGGCCGGTTTCTCCTTCATCCCCAGCCCGAATGTGGACGCGCCCATCATCAACGAATACCCGCTCACGCTGGAATGCAAGGTGCTGAGCTGGGCCGACGGCATCCTCGTCGGCGAGGTCGTGAACATGAGCGCCGACGAACGCATCCTCACCGGCGGCAAGGTGGACCTGGAGAAACTCCAGCCCGTCGTCTTCGACGCCGCCTCGATGAGCTACCGCTCCCTCGGCGGCATCGTCGGCCAGGCCTGGGGCGCCGGCAAGAAGTTCATGGGGAAGGAATGAAACGATTGCCGGCAAGAATCCGACGGACAGGGCAGGAAGTCGTTGGAAGACTGTCGGAAATGATTTATCTTTGCCTTCGGAAGTCGCTGTACTTCCGGTAGCTTTTACCGATAATCTGTCATTGCATCATGTCAACGGGCAAGGCCATCATCCTGCTGCACTGTCCCGACCGCCAGGGCATCATCACGGAAGTGACGGGGTTCATCACCCGGAACGGCGGCAACATCGTCTATCTCGACCAGTATGTGGACACCATCGAGAAGCGGCTCTTCATGCGCATCGAATGGGAACTGGACAGTTTCACAATCCCGAGGGAGCGCATCAAGCAGGAGGTGGACGCGGCGTTCGCGGAGCGGTACGAGATGTACTCGAGCGTGTATTTCGGCGACGAGAGGCCCCGGATGGCCATTTTCGTGAGCAAGATGAGCCACTGTCTATATGACCTGCTGGCCCGCTATTATGCCGGGGAATGGGAGGTGGACATCCCCTGTATCGTGAGCAACCACGAGGATCTCAGGGAGGTGGCGGAACAGTTCGGCATCCCCTACTATGTCTGGCGCATCGCGCCGGACAAATCCAACCGGGAAGAGGTGGAGCGCGAGGAGATGGCCCTGCTGGAGCGCGAGCGCATCTCGTTCATCGTGCTCGCCCGGTACATGCAGGTCATCAGCGACGGGATGATCGCCCGCTATCCGCACCATATCATCAACATCCACCACTCCTTCCTGCCCGCCTTCGTCGGGGCGCGCCCCTATCACCAGGCCTATGAGCGCGGCGTCAAGATCATCGGCGCCACCAGCCATTACGTGACCCGCGAACTGGACGCCGGCCCCATCATCGAACAGGACGTGGTGCGCATCAGCCACAAGGACACCCCGGAGAGCCT